>Ga0265299_10002930_pt1 | contig 17017 bp, 15 predicted proteins | sample AusTroGonzalo_MG_4_FD_193485 | JGI IMG/M metagenome (GOLD analysis project Ga0265299, IMG submission 193485) | Bovine rumen microbial communities from tropical cattle in Woodstock, Queensland, Australia - Gonzalo_02 | ecosystem: Host-associated > Mammals > Digestive system > Stomach > Rumen ... | reverse complement strand
CGGCATCGTATGGGAATTCAATATTCTCTCCGCTCACCGCACCCCGAACGCTACGGCAAAGTATGCTCGTGAAGCCGCCGGGCGAGGCCTCCAGGTCCTCATCGGTGTTGCTGGCCTCGCTGCAGCCCTCCCGGGCGTGCTCGCAGGGCACACGATTCTTCCGGTCATTGGCTTGCCCTGCGCCGGCGGCCCGCTCAACGGCGTCGATGCATTGCACTCGATCGTGCAGATGCCCCCGGGAATCCCGGTGGCCACCGTCGGCATCGGTAACGGCAAGAACGCCGGTTACCTCGCCGCCCACATCGTCGCCATCGCAGACCCCGCCGTTCGTGAAAAGCTCGTTGCCTACCGCAAGAGCCTCGGCGATATCGAGGGCTAATTCTCAAATTGCTGCATTGCAGCAACTTGGTATGCTGAACTTTGGACGTCATTGCGAGCATCGAAGATGCGAAGCAATCCATCTGATGTCCGCTTACTAAGTTCGAATACGCTGGCATTCCGCCAGCGTTTTTCGTTTTGTTCATAGCGTCGCAGGCTACAACTTCTCCCATTTATCTATTGAAATTCGATTTCTGTCACGTTCTTTCGCTTACTAATCGCCAACCACTAATCGCCAACCACTTCTTAGTCGCGTTCTTTTGTATATTGTCCTAGTCTTTAAATTTCTAGCCCGTTTTGTGCCTATGTTTTACTGTGTTTTGAAAAGATCTTTGTTGCTGGGAGCATTGCTTCTCCTGTCTGTCTCGTTTGCTGAAACGTCTTCATCTTCCGCGCTGTCTCAATCCGCGGTGCAGTCTCGTATTGCAGATTCTTTAGCAGTTCCGCAGTCCCAGTCTTCTAGTTCCGCTAATTCATTAACTTCTGGTTTTGATACTCATGTCTCTTGGGGTGAATGGAATTATGGTCCCGGTCCTCGCATTTCCCAATCCCCCAAAGCTGCAACCTCATCTAGTTCCATCGCAGCTTCTTCTTCCAGTGCTTCGCTCCCGAAATGGCAGACGCTTCCCGAGATGAAGGCTCCGTGGATGAAAGGAGAACGTCTCGATTACGAACTCAGCTGGGGCTTTATTACGGCAGGCTATGCCTCTCTCGAAGTTAAACCGCGCAACGATGGCAAGGTTGAATTCCTGACTTTTGCGACCGCCAACAAGACGGTCAATAAATTCTACCCGGTGTACGATACCGTTTACACGCTTGTGCGTAAAAAGGGACTCATGACGGATGTGTTCCGAAAGTCGCTCCACGAGGGAACGTTCCACAACAAATCACTTATCCGTTTTGACCGCAATAACAAGATGGCTTTCCTTTCCGATTCCGTTTTTAAGGATCCGGTCAGGCACATTGTCAAGCGCTCGGCAGACACGTCCGTGACCATTGATGGGCTTGAACACAGCATCATGTCGGCGTTTTATCTTGTGCGTTCGCTTCCACTGAAAGAGGGGACGACCTCCCGTTTTGCGGCGGTGAGTGGGGAAAAACGCTATGAACTTAAAGTCATTGTCCATAAACGTGAAAAAATTAAAACGGACCTGGGCGAGTTCAATACAGTTAAAGTCGAGCCTGTTTTGGATGGAGATGGCATATTCAAGTCCAGTGGTCGCATTTTTATCTGGTTCACCGATGATGAGAAGCGTCTCCCTGTGCTCATGCAGTGCGAAATCAAGCTTGGGAGCATCAAAGCCGAGCTGACAAAGGTCCAATAGACCTATTTGAAACTTACAAAATTGTAAAATCAAACGAAAATAGAACTTTTACATGAAGTTTTCGAAAAAAACTTCTATAAAAAGTTATATTCCAAGCGTGGTTTTTTTATCCGAGGCTTTTTAATGCTGAAAAAATTGTTGTTGCTGTTGTGCTTGGCTAGTTTGGTTGCATGGGCCGCTCCCTCGAAAGGGCGTAAAGCGTCTATGAAGAAAAAGGCTGCTCCGGTTGCCGAAAAAACGGTGGAAGCACCGGCTCCGGCGGCTGAGTCTTCTGATGATGGCTTTATGTCTGCTCCGGAAAGCGCTCCGGTCGCTCCAAAGGTTAGCGAAGACGATGATGACGATGAAAATGTCGAAGCTTCCATGGCCGGCATGAGTGCTGCCCAGAGAAGGGACTACCTCTCTCGCAAAAAGTTTGAAGAAGAACAGCGTTTGGATGAATATGCAAACTCTGAACGCCGTCGTGACTGGCTGAAGGACCGTCTTATTTTCGAAATGGGTCTTGGTTCTCGTATGCCGTTTATGGGCGAATCTGGCATGGGCATGGGTCTTGGTGCCGGTATTGAATACATCACCCGCTGGCATATTGCAGCATTTGCCTCTTTCGGCTTCTTGCCGAAGGTCAAGGACAGTGAATTTGACTACATGAAACTTGAAGGCGGTACGGGTTATAAGGTCGGTATCAACTACTACTTCTTCCCGAAGATTCCTATCCACTTGGGCTTGTCTGCTTCTTATGGTACGGTCTATTTCGACCATGACATGGAACCGGATGAAAATGGCCTCCGCAGCTTGATTTCTGTGAAGGGCTTCCAGTTCGATATCTTGGTGTCTTACCTCTCGAATGAATGGTATTATTTACAGTTCTCCTTCGGTATGTACTATGCACCGGATCTCAAGAAGTCCCCGGATAAAAACCCGAGCTTCAAGAAGACCAAGGACTCTAGAACCGAAGTCGAAGATACCTATGCATCTCGCGTTGTCAACAAGCCTAATGGTATGGACGATAAGGGCATCGTGTTCGGCGTTACGATTGGTTTCGCCTTGCCGGAATTCTTCCCGGACGATACCGAAAAGCGCCGCCGCCAGCGTGAAAAGGAACGCAAGGCTGCCAAGTAATCTTGCTTGAAAAAGTTTAGCCCGCTAGTTTGTTCTAGCGGGCTTTTTTGTTTGTTCTTAATACCCATGTCCGGAATCGAACCGGAATACCTTCCTTCGGAGGGAAGGACACTATCCATTGTGATACACGGGCGTGTGCGTTTTTGCGGTTACAAATATAGTAATAATGCGATGTTGTCGCAGTTGGTAGAACTTAGTTGGTAGAGCTTAGAGGTAATGCGATAATCTAAGTTCTAAGATCTAAGCTCTAAGTTCTATACCATCTAGTCCACAATCTTCACGATCAACTCGTGCGGTTCGGCGTCAACGACAAGCGCGTTATGGAATTCGCCTACATCGGCATCGCCTTCGATGACTTTAACGATGTCGTCGTTTTCCATGGAGTTGCCTTCTGTGCGGCCGTAGAAGTGGTATTCGCTTTCTTCGGCTTCTTGGTCGATGATGATCTTGACCGTCTTTCCGATCATGTTTTCAGCGTAATCGGCAGCCAATTCTTCTTGGTAGTCCGTGACGGCTTCAAGCCTTGCGCGGGCATCGCTTTCGTCTACGGCGGGGAGGTCCATGTCCATGACCGGAGTGCCTTCTTCGGGGCTAAACACGAACCCGCCCAGATGGTCGAATTGCACGTCTTGCAGCAATTCCATGAGTTCTTCAAAGTCTTCGTGCGTCTCGCCGGGGAACCCGACAAGCACTGTACTGCGGAGTGTCACGCCCGGAATGCGTTCACGGATTTTGTGCAAAAGATCGACAAGTTCTGCCTTGCGGTAGTTGCGCTTCATGTTCTTGAGCATCTTGTCGCTTGCGTGCTGGATTGGCATGTCCACGTACTTTACAAGGCGTGGTTCATTTGCCATCAAGTCCAAAAGTTCATCGTCCACGAACATCGGGTACCAATAAAGCATACGGATCCACGGGATGCTCGTGTTGTCGAGAATGGCGCGCAAGAGCTGTGCTAGCGTGCCACCTTTCTTGCCCTTTTCACGTCCAAAGTAAGTCGTATCCTGGGCAATCAAAGTGATTTCCTTGACGCCTTGCGCTTCGAGATCCTTTGCTTCGGCGACGATGTCTTCGATGGAGCGCGAGTCCTGCTTGCCGCGGATAAGCGGAATGGCGCAGTAGGCGCAACGGCGGTTGCAACCTTCCGCAATTTTCAGGTAAGCGTGGTGCGGAAATCCGCCCAAGTTCATGCGGGCGAGGTTCTCTGCTTCGCAACCCTGCGGAGCCACAATGCCCATCTTCTTCAAGAGTTCACCTGGCTTGTACGTGCCGACCCAGTAGTCCACTTCGGGCAGTTCGTTCATCAGCTCTTCGCCATAGCGGCCGCTCAAGCAGCCGGCCACAATCAGCTTCTGCTTTGCTTTTTTCGCTTTAGCTTGGGCGAGAATCGCGTTGATGGATTCTTCCTTGGCGGCTTCGATAAAACCGCAGGTGTTCACGAGCACGTAGTCGGCCTTGGCGGCAGAGTCGCAGGTGACAAATCCCGCATGGAGCATTTCGCCGACGAGATTTTCTGCGTCGACCTGGTTCTTGGCGCATCCGAGATGCACAACGAATACTTTGGGCTTTTTAGTAGGCATGGCCCAAATATAGAATTTGAGGCAAGGGTTGCTTCAACGGCGCTTCGGGAGCTGTTTTTTTCAATGAACGCTTAAAGTAGTCCTTCTGCGTCATTGGTTGATGCTTATGCAAAAAAGGCTCCGCGATTGCGGGGCGAGAATTGTTGGATTTTATTTGACGTTATAATTTCAAAAAATATTTTTTAACTTATATTTCTACATTATTCGTATTCAAAAAAAGGATCTTATTATGAAAAAGCTTATTTTGGCGTCTGCAGTGATGCTTGCCATGACTGCTTGTGAAACTAGTACCAGTGCTAGTGATGGCTCCGGAAAAAGTGTGAACGGTTTTTCGTGCAATGTGACTCGCACGGACAATTCCGTAACGCTTTATGAAACGTATACGCTGGGAACCTATAAACAAACGCAAACGGTTTATCAGGATCAATATGGTTTTGATTATTCCGTTTGGGCAACGGACATTACTTTCACTGATCCGGCCGAGGCTGCTGAGGAATGTGCAGATGAAAAAGATGAAGCCAGAAGCTGGAGAGATGGCAGCTATCAGGTGGAATGCACATCGAATTCTGTGCACGTGAGACAGCGTGATGACAGCGATAGGCGTGAATTGGAAGGAACGGCTGTTGAGTTCCAAGCGCAATGTGACGAAGGTTATCTGAGAGCTCAAAACGGCACTCTTTACGAAGACGATTAATCCTGTTCTCGTTAAGTCTTAAATCAAAAAAGGCTCCGCATCGCGGGGCCTTTGTCAGTTCGTTGCTATAAAAAGTTACATGTCTTCGCTTGCGCTCGGTTGACCGATACGGTCGTTCTTGCGGTTGTCCACCCAGCCTGCGTAACCTTGCGGAGCGAGAACTTCCTTGCCGAATTGCTGAGCACTAGCAATCGAGGAGAAGTACCCGACACGTACGCGGTAGAACGTGCCTTCAAGTTCGCCTGGATTTTCAACTTCGGCGACGTAAGCCTTGATGCCTTGGTCAGAGAGTTTGCTTACCACATTGTTAGCTGCTTTTCTGGAAGCCTGAATGCTCACCTGGATGACGAACGGGCCGCTTGATTCCTGTTCGACTGCGGAAATCGGTGCTGCAGGGGCTTCGGGTGCGGATTTTTCTTCGCTAAGAGACTGGATCGGGACCAATGCCGGTTCTTCTTGAACGGGTTCCGGTGCGGCTTCTTGGACGGGAGCCGGAGCGGGCGCTTCAACGACTGGTTTTGCTTCGGGTTGAGGAACCGGTTGTTCTTCCTTGCTACCGCAGGCGGCGAGCAAGGCACAGGAAAGGGTGATTGCCCCGATAAACGATACCGATTGCAGCTTCATTGTTTTGTGCTCCGCGTTAAAAAAATGTGGCTATAGCTGTTTGTATTATTCTTACAAAGAATATACATAAGTCTTTGATACTTCGCAAGTTATGAAGATTTGATTTTGCCAAAATTAATAAAATTTTACAAAAAATTGTGGGATTTTTTCGTTATTTAATTTATTTTTAGTGCTCAAATGTTTAAGTTTTTTGGCCGCCTTGGTCCATTCTATTCGTATTGCATTTTGGGGTGAAAAAGCGCCTTTTTTTGAAAATCGTCTTTGACAAGCGTTTCAAATATTTCTATTTGTAACAAAAAACAATTTTAGTTGTAATAAAAAGAAAAGGTTCTTATGGGCTTCAATGTGCACGGACTGGCGTTTAAGCAGTCCTTGATGACCCTCGTCGGTTTCAGCATCGTGTTTGCGACACTGTTCGGGGTTCTCAGTTTTCAGGTGCAGAGCAAGCTTTCGACGCTACTCACGCAAAAAGGCGAGGAAATCAGTCTCGCCAATGTTGCTATTATCGAAAAATTATTTGAAAAGGGAAAAAAGCTTGGTGACGAATACGCCGAAGTGCTCGGCAAAGAAATGCTTGCTGGTCAGGATCTAGATGATTTTTTGACTCAAGCGGTCTTTGATGCAAGGCAAACGCTTCCGCAAGTACTTGCTGTTGTCGTTGCTTACGAACCGGGTATGGCTCCGAAGTCTAAATGGCATCAAGAGGTGATGCGTCTTGCCCAGTATTCAAAAAACGAAATTAAGATCTTGAAGGGCAGCGACTATCTCGAAAAGCCTTGGTACAAGAGCACGAAAAACATGCAGAAAGGAATTTGGCAGGAACCGTTTGTTGGGGACTTTATCAAGGAACCGATTGCGGTTTATACCACTCCGATTTATCAAAAGGATGCTTACGGGAATACCGTTTTTGCAGGTGTCCTTTGTGTGGACATGTCCATTGCTTTCCTCAAGGAAACGGTAGCGTCGATTCCTGTGTCGAACTCGGGCTATGTTGTCGTCTTGTCTGCGAACAATACTGTTATCGCGCACCCGCAAAATGAAATTGTGTTCAAGGAAAATTTGTCGAACCTCTCCGGAGGGATGGGCGAGCAGACGGTAACGGAATTCGAAAAGACTGTGCGTAGTATGAGAAAAGGCCTTTTCATGGGTTCGACGTCCGATGACAAGGAAACGGTCATTTACTTCAAGGCGATGGAATCGAATGGCTGGACGTTCATGATTGTGTGGCCTGCTCACGAGTACATGGAAAGCCAGCGCTCTCTGGAAAAAATGTTTGCGTGGATGAGCGTTGCGGGTTATGTCGTGATGCTGCTTTTGATATTCGTGATTTCGTCTAGGGTGTCCCGTCCGCTGAAGGAATTGGCTATTGCTGCGAACAAACTGGGGGAGGGCGATTTCAATGTGGCGATTCCCCACCTGTCGGGACACGATGAAATTGCGCAGTTTGCGTGGGCATTTATGAACATGAGTTCTTCGCTCAAGGAACATATCGAAAAGCAGAAGGACTTGGACCGCATCGAAAGCGAACTTGATTTTGCAAAGGATATTCAGCTTGGGTTCCTCTCGATGGATGAACGCGAAGAAGGCTCCGGAGACTCTTATCACGAGCTGACTCCGTTCCTGCTTCCGGCAAAGGAGGTCGGTGGTGATTTTTACGACTTCTTCAAGTTGGACGACGGACGGTTATGTGTGGTTGTGGGTGATGTTTCGGGCAAGGGCGTGCCGGCCGCATTGTTCATGATGGTTTCTCGAATTGTGTTGCGCACCATGGCTCAAAACTTGAAAGACGTGGCCGAAACTTTTAAGCATTCGAACTATGAACTTGCCAAGCGAAACCGTGCGAACATGTTCGTAACGGTGTGGATGGGCTTTATAGACTTGAATACGGGACATGTGGAATTCGCGTCGGCAGGGCACAATCCGCCTGTAATCCGCCACAAGGACGGCTCTGTTGAATTTGCAAAGAGCAAGGCGGGTGTTGTTATGGCGGCGATGGAAGATTCGCAGTACAAGGTGCAGACGCTGAACCTTCTCCCCGGCGATACGTTGTTCCTTTATACTGACGGCGTGACGGAAGCGACTAACGAACATAACGAATTATTCGGTAATGACCGGTTGCTCGATGCGCTAACGCATGGCGGCGGAAACGGTACCAAGGAAATGTGCAGCTTTGTCAAACGGCAGATTGATGCTTTTGTAAGCAAGGCGTCGCAGTTTGATGACATTACCATGCTTGCTGTGGAGTACAAAGGCTGCGAGAACGTGGCTTCTCCAGAGGCTTCCCAGGTCGAGTCCGGGACTGCGTCTCAGGAGGTTCTCCAGGTGGCGAAGACGGCTTGATTGTCGCAAAGATGTGTGTGCAAGAAAGCTTACAAAATGTTACCCTTGACGGATTTCGAATATTTAGGTATATTTGGCTATCAAAAAAATTGAATTTTTAACCAAAGGATTATCGTGATCGGCGTTATTGTTAAGTCCAACGAACCGTTCGAACGCGCTCTCAAGCGTTTCACCAAGTCTTGCGAAAAGAATGGCATCATCTCTGACGTCAAGAAGCGTCAGCGTTTCGAAAAGCCTTCCGAAGAAAAGAAGCGTATTGAAACTGCAGCTCGTCGCAAGCGTCTCAAAGAGATTGCTGACCAGAACCGCAAGCGTCTCTACTAATTCGATTTCCGAATCGGAAGATTTTTGCTAAAATTTAATGAGTTGTCGATGAATGTCGATGACTCGTTAGGTGTTTTATAGACTTTTCAAAGGAAGTGATATGGCAAGTGAACTTTTGACAAAAATTCTCGACGACATCAAGACTGCAATGAAGGCTCACGATGCCGCCACTCTCGGAACTCTCCGCACGCTCCATTCCGATATCAAGAATGAAGCCATGAAGGCTGGTGCAGCTCCGGCCCAGATTATGGATACGATTACGGATGCCATGTGCATTGACGTTCTCGCCAAGAGCGTAAAGCAGAAGCAGGAAGCCATAGAAATCCTCAAGAAGGGCGGTTTCTTGGACAAGGTTCCTGAAGAAGAAGCTTGCATTGCCCTTTACCGCAAGTACATGCCTGCCGAAATGAGCGAAGAAGAAGTCAAGGCCCTCATCGCCGAAATCAAGGCTGCAACAGGCGCCTCTTCTCCGAAAGACATGGGCAAGATCATGAAGGAACTCTCCCCGAAGGTCAAGGGCCGCTTTGATTCCAAGCGCGCCAGCGCTTTGGTGCAAGAAGCATTGAAGTAATAGGGGCCAATGCCCAATACCCAATCCAAAATTCAAGAACTGGAGCTGCTCTACAAGATCAGCTCCATTTTGAACCAGAGTCTTGATTTTGAAACCGTCGCACATCCGGTTTTGCAGACGGTCGAATCGGTAATGGGTGTTGAACATGCCACTCTCACTTTGTACAACCGCCACACAGGCGAAATCTCCATTGAAATTGCAGAAGGCTTGAGCAGCCGTCAGGCGAGCAAGGGCCGTTACAAGGTGGGTGAAGGCATTACAGGCCGCGTGGTCGAGACGGGTAAGCCGATTATCATTCCTTCCGTCGCGAAAGATCCTGACTTCTTGGACCGCACGGGACGTGGAAAAACTGAAGACAAGGCGTTTCTTTGCGTTCCGATTATCATGGAGCAAGAAGTCGTTGGCGCCTTGAGTGCCGACGAGCACAATCCCGATGAAGCGAACCTCAACGACCAGATTCATTTGCTCGAAATCATCGCACAGATGCTTGCGACTGCGGTGAAACTCCGCCGTCAGGCCCGCGAAGAAAACGAAATCCTCAAGGCCGAAAACGAACGCATGGCGATGGAGCTCAAGGCGCGCTTCCAGCCGGACAATATCATCGGGCGCACTCCCGAGATGCAACAAGTCTACACGCAAATTGACCAAGTCGCGAGAAGCCCGCTCCCAGCGCTAATTGTAGGCGAGGTGGGGACTGGCAAAGGGCTTGTTGCAGAAGCTATTCATTTCCGTTCTGACCGCAACTTGGGACCGTTTGTGCGAGTGCATTGCGCGGCCCTCCCGGAGTCCGTATTGGACCGGGAACTTTTCGGCAGCGAAAAGGGCGCCTTGGTTGGCGTTGTCAACGAGGCGCCAGGCCGCGTGGAACAAGCCGAAGGCGGGACGCTTTTCCTAGACGAAGTTGCGGAACTCACCCCGAACTTGCAGATAAAGTTGCTCCGACTTTTGCAGCAGGGCGAAATGGAACGCGTGGGTGCCCGCTTCCCTAAAAAAGTGAACGTGCGCGTGATTTGTGCAACGACCAAGAACTTGCAGCAGATGGTCTCTGAAGGAACCTTCCGCGAAGATTTGTATTACCAGCTCCACATTGTTCCGATTTATGTGCCACCTCTTCGTAAACGCCGCACGGACATTGTACTTTTGGCCGATTACTTTGTTGAACATTACTGCCGCCTGGTCGGAAAAAATGTGCGCCGTCTTGCTCGCGGAACGATTGAAATGCTCATGAGCTACCCGTGGCCGGGCAATGTACGTGAGCTCGAAAATGCGATTGAACGTGCAGTTCTGTTGACAGAAGAAGATGTTATTTATCCGCATCACTTCCCGCCGACGATCCAAACGGATGAAACGAGCGGAACTCCCGTGAGCGGAAATCTCAAGCTCATGGTCGAAGCGTACGAACGCGATATCATTTGCGATGCGCTTAAGAGTAGCAAGGGCAAAATGGCCGCCGCCGCCCGTAGTCTCTCGACCACCCCACGCATCCTCACGTACAAAATCAAGCAACTCGGCATCGATTTAGCTGCTTTTAGCAAGTAGCTTGTTTCTATCTGTACTTGATTTGTTTCAAAAAAGAACATCTGAATTAAATTTTTTTATTTGATAAATAAAAGCGTCGGCCAAGGTAATTTCTTCGCAGTAGCGTGCAAAACGAGAGTCGCGAACGACTACTTGTAGGCGTTCATGACCGAGTGAAGCCGCTGACGCCGCAGGCGTCAAAAGCATCATAGGCGAATGCTGCGGTTGTGCTTGCACAAACATAGCTGAGCCGTAATTGCTGATGCTGAAAGCATCCACTCCGAGCTGGGGCCCCGCCCGCATAAAGTTCATTCTTGAGTAAAAATAGGCATTGGAAGAAATTCTAATTTGCCTATATTTTACCTCATGGAACTTACTCAGCTCAAATACTTCTTGGAGGTCGCTCGCACGGAGCATGTCACGCAAAGTGCAAAGAACCTCTGCATTGTCCAGCCTGCCCTTACGCAAGCCATTCATAAGCTCGAAGACGAATTGGGCGTTTTGCTGTTCAAAAATTCTGGGCGAAACATCAAGCTCACGGACAGCGGGAAGTTCTTTTACGAAAAACTGCAACCGCTATATGAAAACATGATGGCGCTTCCGGCGCTCCTCAAAGAGACCGCTGACAAACAGAACCATAATGTCAAGCTGAATGTTCTTGCAGCATCGACGCTTATCACGAGTGCCGTGATTGAATACAAGCAGAGCAATCCCGACATCGACGTGGATATTGTACAAAACGAAGAAACGAGCGTCTTTGATATTTGTGTGCGTACTTATGCAACTTACAGGCCCGAACTTGACAATACGAATAGCGATGAAACTTTTGTCCATTCCGAAAAGATTTTCTTGGCGGTTCCGAATACAGCGCAGTACAAAAAACTCAATTCCATTTCGCTGTTTGATTTGAAAGATGAAAAATTCATCCGTCTTTACGGTTCCAAACAGTATCGCCAGATTTGTAATGAACTTTGCGATAGCATTGGATTCCATACGAATGTAACGTTTGAAAGCGATAACGCCTCGGTGGTCAAAGAAGCTGTTGCTGCGGGCATTGGCGTGGGCTTCTGGCCTGAACTTTCGTGGGGCAAGATGGATCATAAGCGCGTCAAGCTTCTCGAAATTACGGATACGGATTTCAAACGTGATATCGTGGTATCGCTCCGTCGCAACAAGCAGGACAATTCCAAGACGGAACAGTTCTACAATTTCTTGACAAAGTATATTCTACGCCGACAACAAAACAAACGTAAATAAGTCTTGTTCGAACCTATAAAAAAGCCTCCACGTTTTTTGCGTGAAGGCTTTTTGCAATTGTGAGCCTGCGATTAGTTGAATGTCAACGAAAATGCGAGTGAAACGGCTTTGAATGAGGTGTCACCTTTATAATCGAAGAATGTACTTTTCGTAGAAGATTGCTTGTAAGCTACAGCAACGCCGATTCCTAGCTCGTTGCCGACCCACCATTCTTTTCCGGCGGATACGATAAATCCCACGGAAGAATCGTGAGAACTGATTTTTTTCGTTCTTCCAAGAATATTGACTTGGTATTCGGTGTAAACTACCATGCCTAAGGAAGCACTGAGGTAAAAGTTGTATTCTCCAGGAAGGTAGTATGTTGCGCCACCGCCCAAGAATGCAGTTTGGACGTAATTGTCTTGTGCGAGTATGTTATCTATTGTTTCTTCATCGTTTTGTTTGGCTTTAAGGCCGTTGACGAAAGAGGTTATATCGATGGTTCCGTGCAAAATGAAATTTTGTATAATGGCGCCTCCGACTTTAACCCCGAATTCAATTTGATTCCCTTCGGCTTGTAATTTGATACCGTCGTTTTTGTATTCTTCAAGGTAATTGCCGTAGCCTAGCCCCAAAATCCCGTTCAAGAAGAATCCGTCGTGAGTTTTGGGAGCTGATGCAAAAATACAGCTTGTGGCAAAAAGGAGAACGAAAAGAATTTTTTTCATGACTATTTCCTGATGTAGTTTGTTTTATGTTATGTAAGATAAAAAAGAAAATAAAGAATTCTACAAAAAAAGTACGTTTGTTTATGAATTGTTTGTAAAAAAGTACTTACTTGTATTGTTATGATACGGAATGGCGCTATATTCATCCATGTTCTTTGATTTATGACCTGAATCCCCTATCCTCTAATTACTATCTTTATCTTTGTTATGATTATCCATTCCTTTAAAATGGGCTTCCAGTGATTAGCTTCGTTAGCTTCATCCTAACCTTGTCATCCCGGACTCCGTTCCGGGACACTAATCACTAACCACTAACCACTTAAGTAATATGCAATTCCGTCCTGTAAAAGAACAGCTTGAAATTTTGATGCGCGGCGTCGTTGACATTGTGCCGCAAGACGAACTCGAAAAGAAACTCCAGAAGTCCTACGAAACGGGCAAGCCACTCCGTATCAAGATGGGTGTGGACCCGACGGCGCCGGACGTTCACTTCGGCCATACGGTCGTGATGCGTAAGCTCCGCCAGTTCCAGGATTTGGGACACACGGTCGTTCTCATCGTGGGTGACTACACCGCACAGATTGGTGACCCCAGTGGCCGCAACAAGGCCCGTCCGCGTCTCAGCCACGAACAGGTTCTCGAAAACGCCAAGGAATACCAGGAACAGTTCTTCAAGGTTGTTCGTCGCGATCAAGTAGAAATCCACTACAATGGCGAATGGTTCTCTAAGCTCCCGTTCAGCAAGGTCACCGAACTCATGGGCCAGTTCACTGTCGCCCAGATGCTCGAACGCGAAGACTTCCACAACCGCTATACCGCCAACACGCCGATTAGCCTGCACGAATTCATGTACCCGATGATGCAGGGCTACGATTCCGTGGCTATCCAGAGTGACGTGGAACTCGGCGGCACCGACCAGAAATTCAACGTGCTTCGTGGCCGCGACCTCCAGCTTTTCGAAGGCATGGAACCGCAGATCGGTCTCTTTATGCCGATCCTCCTCGGTACAGACGGCAAGGTCAAGATGAGTAAGTCCATCGGTAACTACGTGGGCCTCAACGAACCCGCCGACGTGATGTACCACAAGATTTACAGCCTCGCCGACAGCATCGTCGAAAACTGGTTTGAACTTCTCACCAATATTCCGCTTGCAGAAATCAAGCAGATGATGGCCGATATCGCCGCGGGTAAGATGAACCCGAACGATGCCAAGCACCGTCTCGCTATCGATATCGTGACGCAGTACTACGGTGCCGAAGCCGCCGAAGCCGCTGCCGCCAAGGAACGCGAAATCCACAGCGGAAACGCTATTCCGAGCGATGCTGTCGAATGCAGTGTTGCTGCAGGAACTTATGGCGCTCTCGACTTGCTCGTTGGCGTTAAAGCTTTTGCATCCAAGGGCGAAGCCCGCCGCATGGTGCAGAACGGTGGCGTGAAGATTGGTGGTGAAAAACTTGCTGACCCGCAGGCGACTTTTGAAATTAAGGGCGGCGACCAGATTGTCATCCAGGTGGGCAAGCGCAAGTTCTTCAAGGTGAACTTCTAAGGCGTGTCATGTCAAGAGAAATCTTAGTTCTCGGTCTTAATCCGGCTTGGCAGAGAGTGTTCTTTCTGGACAAGTTTACTCCAGGTGAAGTGCATCGCATTTCTAAGGTTAAGGAATACGCGTCGGGCAAGGGAATCAATTGCTGCCGTGTCTTGCAGCTTTTGGGTGGAACGCCCCGTTTGATGCATTTCCTCGGCGCCGAGCACGGTTCGAAAATTTTTGACGAACTTTCAGTTTGCGGTATCCAGCAGATGCCGATCTGGATTCGTGGAAATACGCGAATTTGCACGACGATTGCCTGTAATGGCGATACCACAGAGCTTGTGGAACCTTCGCCGATGCTTGCCGATTCCGAGAATAATGATTTCGCACAAACATTGAATGACTATTGGGATTCCACGCAATACATTGCTTTGTGTGGAACCTTCCCGCAAGGCTTTGACGTGAATATGTTCAATGCGCTAGATTTTAGTGACAAACATATTTTCGTAGATGCCATTGATGGTATCGATGGCCTCCTCGCGAAGGGTGTCGATCTCCTGAAAATCAACATGCTGGAATACTGCAAGCTGTTGGAGCGCTTGAGTATTCCGCTGGTCAAGTCGAGTCCGCAGTTCTGGAAAATGACTGCAACGGCTGTTCTCGAACGCCTCCCTATCAAGAATCTTGTGGTGACCGACGAAGATTCTCCGGTGCGTGCGTTCCGCCTTCTCGAAAAGAAGTTCTTTGGAATCCAGTTGCAACCGCCGACCATTACGGTGAAAAACGATATTGGCGCTGGAGATTCGTTCTTTGCGGGTTGGCTCTATGCTTTCGAGCAAAATCTGAGCTTCGAAAATTGCTTGGCCAAGGCGACCGCAGTCGCTTGTGCCCGTTGCGAAGTCGAACGTCCGTGGAACTTGAGCCTCGAACGTGTTGCCGAATTTGAAAGCGAACTTGCGACAAAGGTCGAACGACTCGAATAGGGTTTTGCAATGGAAAACGGCTTTGTTCCCTTGTTTGTCTTTGCGTCAAACGTGGAATTTTTCGGGGCTTTCCCTGAATGCCGGTCTTTTGTTCGAAATGATGTCCGTTTAGGCGAAATCGTCGAGTTGCCGGAAGACCGCGGATTTGCCGTTGTGCTAGGTGTTGGTCTTCTAGAATTTTCAACAAATTTATCCGTTTTGCTCTCTCGGTTTTCTGCCGAGGGGCCTTTTACGCATGTCGTGCTCGCGGGTATTTGTGGCGCGTATCCGGGGCGGGGATTGAACATCGGTGATGTTGTGCGAGTCGATTCTGAGCGTGTCGGAGATTTGGGTGTTGTTGAACGTGATGGCTCGTTTGTGCCGTGGCATAAAGTTTGCAGCGGAAACTCTAGCGGAATGCCGCAAGTTTACGAGGCGTCTCCGCTTCGTGGCGTTCCCACATGGCTTACGGGCTTAAAACTGGCTGCGGGGCTTTCTGTGAATTGCTGCACGGGGACTGCGGCGATGGCTGCAGAACGAGTCGCTAATTTCGACGTCGATGTCGAATCTATGGAAGGAGCGGCGTGTTTCTCGATTTGTAGTGCTTTTGGCATGCCTTGCTATGAAATTCGTGCGGTGAGCAATTTTGCGACCGACCGCGATAAATCCACCTGGCGCATCCAGGACGCATTAGAAAAGCTTAAAAAACATTGTCACTCTGGAGGCTAGAAAAGCCGATAGAGTCCATTAAGTCTTGGATCCTATAGTTCGACAGTCTTACTTCGACTCAGTTCAGTACGGGCACTAACCATCGTCTCATCGAGGCTCTAGGAAGACAAACAAAAAAATACTTCACTGGATCCTTCGTCACTACGCTCCTCAGGATGACGATGCTCAAAGCGAAGCGATCTCATACCTCTAAGCTCTACCGACTAAGCTCTACCGACTAAGTTCTACCAACTAAGCTCTACCAACTAAGTTCTATATTTCCCATCATGCAGTTATCCCTAGGTATCTCTACTTGTCCGAACGACACCTTTATCTATGAAGCTTTAATCCACGGGCTAGAAAATTCGCCTTTTGATTGGGACGTGACCTATGCCGATGTGCAGACCCTCAACGAAATGGTCTTGCGCGGTGAACTAGACGTGGCTAAAATCAGCGCTCAGGTCTATCCAAGCATTCGAGAAAATTACCGTTGCCTTGGTTGCGGTGGAGCCATCGGGTACGGCTGTGGCCCCCTTTTGCTATCCTCGGCTGCAAAATCCTTCGATCCCGAGCTCCCAACGACCCTTCCAGGCGCAAATACGACTGCTGCGCTCCTTTTTAAGTTCTGGTACGCCCACAAGTTCAAAAACACCCCAAAACTCGAATACGCCCTTTTTAACGAGGTCTATGAGGGGCTCCTGAGTAAGAACGTGTCCCAGGGCGTTACAATCCACGAACACCGTTTTACGTGGAAACGCGACGGTCTTCACCTTTTGCAAGATTTGGGCGCCTTCTGGGAACAGGAGACGGGTTCTCCAATTCCGCTTGGAATTGCGGTTGCCAAAAAGGGACTTGGTTTTTCGACCATCGAAAATGTTGAACGTGAAATCCGCCGTAGCTTGCAGTTGGCTCGTCAAAGAGTCAATCCGGTGACTCCGTTTATCGTCGAAAAAGCTCAAATTGATGACGACGAAGTTATCAAGTCTCACATCGCCATGTTCGTAAATGACTTTTCCGAAAATGTAAATGAGGCGGGAATGAGGGCTCTCGAATACCTGTGGCGGTTATCACATTGTTGATAAGTTGTTGAATTGAACCTTACCTATGTAATAGTTTGTAAACGTAAACGTAATTTTGCAAAACTGCGAATTTTTAGCAAAAACTTTATTTATTTTCCAAAAAGCATCTTTTTTTGGAGTTTGCTTATGAGTTTAGTAAACGATCTTGAACTAGAAATTGATAATTTCAAACGCGAATACGAAAAGTTCGAACGCGGCAACAAGTCTGCTGGTACGCGTGCTCGCAAGGTCTTGCAGAACATCAAGAGAATCTGCCAAGAAATCCGTGTTTCAATTCAAGGTGCAAAGAAGGAGGATGAGAAGGAC
>Ga0265299_10002928_pt1 | contig 17024 bp, 25 predicted proteins | sample AusTroGonzalo_MG_4_FD_193485 | JGI IMG/M metagenome (GOLD analysis project Ga0265299, IMG submission 193485) | Bovine rumen microbial communities from tropical cattle in Woodstock, Queensland, Australia - Gonzalo_02 | ecosystem: Host-associated > Mammals > Digestive system > Stomach > Rumen ... | reverse complement strand
CCATCCATTCAAGACATTAGTGTACGAAGATGGTAAAACAGAGGAAATTCCAATAGAGGATGATATAATGGTTACTTGTGAATATATGTCTGAGAACCCTAGTAAATTGAATGTTGTGTCATTTGAAAAGAAAGACGATAATTATATTGTTAACTTAAACAATTTCACAAGTTCTTGTATGTTTGATATACCTCTTAATCTTCGTGTATCTTTTTATAAGGCTAAGAAATGTATATATACAAGTGATATAGAGAAAATTGTTGTGAAGGGTAATACTGTTGTAGATTATGATTATGAACTTTGTTTCAATAATCATGATAAACATAAAGTCGTACTATGGGAAAATGAAACAGATTCAAAAATCATTAAAGTTAATTCTTTGAAGCATATGCTAGTCAATGGTAATAACAATGGGTATACTAATACACCATATAAGATAAGCATATATGATGAAAACGGAAAAGAAAAATTTGATGATTCATTCTCAATTAAGATTCTTGAAAATGAAATAATAGCATTTCCAAACAATCTGAAAAAAGATGTAACTAATACTTACGTTATTACGCAGAAGGAGTCAGGATTAAAGATTAATTTAACATTGTCATATAGCACCAAGAAAGAAGCATTTAAGATTCCTTTGAAGGTGTTGGTGTATAGCAATAACATAAATGTTGATTTATGGACTGGTGATAATGGTTATCTATTAATCGACAATAAGGAAATGATTAAATTAACTCCTTGTTGGTTATGCCCTACTATGAAAGATGATGTAGACACTGCATTTGATGGCATTGTAACATTGAGTGAGGGTAAGCATACATTTGAAACGTTTAATGTCATATGCCTAGAGCAAGTTAAACAAACTCATAGAGAGTGTAACATATATAGAGAAATAACCGTAGATAAGAATACAAAAAATATTACGTTACAAATTAAGGTATAAGGTGTTCGTTTGAACACCTTTTTTTATTTAAGTAAAATTAACTAAATTAATTTCTCTAATACAGATTTTTTTTGTATATTTGCAGTTGATAAAGGTAGATAGTAAAAAAACATTTTATAATATGAAAAAAATACTTTTTTTAATTGATTGCCAGTATGATTTTTTAGATGGCGGAAAACTTGGAGTTGATAACTCTACACAGAAAATGGATGAACTTGCGCAGTACATTCGTGACTCAAAAGGACAATATGATGCTATTTTAGCAAGCGTTGATTGGCATCCTTTCACCCATTGTTCGTTTAAGCCTAATGGTGGAATTTGGCCACCTCATTGCTTGCAGCATTCAAAGGGCGCAGCTATCTATGAGCCTATTCTTAATGCCATTGATGAAATTGGTGCTGATTTCCACGTATTTTCAAAGGGCGTTGACGAGGACAGAGAAGAGTATTCTGTAATGAAGAATGCTATTTCTAACAAGGCTATACACGCTTTCATAGAAACGCATAAAATTGATGGTGCTGATTTTGCAGGAATCGCAGGCGACTATTGTGTTAAGGATTCTGTGGCTGACTTCCATCGTGAGTTCCCTAACGTCACCGTAACTGTTTTAGAGCCTTACTGCCCTTCTATTGATGGTGGCACAGCACTATTGGATTTCTTGAAGAAGAACGATGAAATTCATTGGGCTACCACTGCTTAACATTTTTTAACTAAAAAAGTTTGGTAGTTTGGAAAATAATAGTTACCTTTGGGCAAAACATTAGAGAATATGGCAAAAACATTTAAGAAAAATCAGCCAATCGTGGCAACACTTCCGACTGGAAGGGTAGTAGAGGGAATTTATATTGAGCCTTATGGTGACAATGGTCATTCCTTTTTGGTAGATGAATTTGATGGTTATGGCCCTGATGGTAAGCCAAAGTACACTAAGAAACGTTACGGAGTAAATGAAGAATTCATTGAAGCTTCTGGCTCTCCTGCAGCTCCATCTGATGCGCAGTATAAGGCTTGGTTAAAGCGTGCAATGGATTTGGAGAATCGCATTGAAGAGGATAAAAAGGAAATTGAATCTCTTGAAAAAATGGGAGTTGAAAAAGACTCAAAGGTAACTGAAAAACTCCGCAAACGAATTGAAAGAACGCAAGAAAAGTTGTCCGAAATCAATCAGAAGATTGAGGACTTTGAGGGTAATGACGAGGACGAAGAATAATGGCATTTGTAGATAAAGATTTCGATTTGCTATATGAATCTTCTTGTTATGCTCTGCGAAACAGTATTATAAACGCTTTAGTCGAGGTTCTTGCTATCTTTAACACAGATAAGATTTTACTCGATGAAGAGGATTCTATAGAGGTTGACGGATGTAAGGTGTGTGGTATGCAAATCAAGGATGGATTTATGTATATCATCATTAAAAGCGCTAAAGGTAAGATTGGCGAATATAAGATTTGCGATAAACAAAGAAATAAAACCTTTAAGGCTTTTGATTCTGACATCCGCAACTGGATAAATTTTATTAACACATTCAAACGAATGATTTTTGCATTAAAAGAGTAATATGGAAACTTACACAAAGATTAATACACTTTAATATTTTTTTGCAAGTAACGTATATTTATAATAAAAAATTATGAAATACGACACAAAAAAATTTATAGAAAAAGCTAAAGAAATTCATGGTGATAAGTATGATTATTCTAAAGTTGAATATAAAGGATATAATGAAAAGGTTTGCATTATATGCCCGGAACATGGCGAATTTTGGCTGAGACCGTCTCATCATATAAATAAAGGGAGAACAAATCAACGTGGATGCCCTAAATGCGGCGATTTAAAAAGGCGAAAAAATACCAGAAAAAGTACAAAGTGGTTTATAGAAAAAGCTAAAGAAATTCATGGTGATAAGTATGATTATTCTAAAGTTGAATATAAACACACTATGTCTGGGGTCACTATAATTTGCCATGAGCACGGAGAATATATTCAAACTCCAAATAGGCATTTAGCCGGTCATGGATGCCCAAAGTGTGGCGGTAATTTTCCAATAACAAAAGAAATCTTCACAGAAAGAGCAAAAAAAGTTCATGGTGATAAATATGATTACTCCAAAGTAGAGTTCACCGGGAATAGTGAATCTAAAGTTTGTATAGTGTGCCAAAATCATGGAGAATTTTACCAATATGCACATCAACATTTACAAGGAAAAGGATGCCCACATTGTAAAGAATCTCACCTTGAAAAAGAGGTAAGAAATTTTTTAAACGAAGAAAAAATAAAATTTGTTGCGCAAAAAAGAAGTAAATGGCTAGGGAAACAGAGTTTGGATTTTTATTTACCAGAATATAATGTAGCAATAGAATGCCAAGGATTGCAGCATTTTAAACCTTCTGATTATTTTGGCGGCGCAGAAAGATATAACAAAACTATTGAATTGGATAAAGAAAAAAATGAAAAATGTTTAAAAAATGGCGTAAGAATTTTATATTACACTCATTACAATTTTAAATATGATTATGAATTAATAAAAGATTTAACTTCATTAAAAAACAAAATTTATGGAACAATATCAAAAAATAAATACATTGTATCGTAGGTATAAAATGCTGGGAGATTGTCCAAATCCAAAGTGGAAGAAATTTCAGAACAAGATTATAAAGGGCTGCTATTCTGACCCTGCATTTGGTTATCTTAAGAACTGCTTGTTCGAAGGGTATTCAAAAATTGACGGTACAAACTCAAAAATTTGTTTCTTCCCATCTACTGGTAAGATTCAAGTTGGTGGTAAAACCGATAAGGCTTCTTCTCAGCATGGTCAGTTTGAAATGCTTCAGGAGATTGCTGACCGTATTCAGCCTGAGTTGGTGAAGATGTTCCCAAAGGAGAATGCTGTGTTCGCACCAGTTAAGGGCGATGACAACAAGGTGCAGTATTATAGCCACGTCAACGGTTCAAAGATAGACACTCCTTGCCTTGGAATTCATAGTGTGTGGCTTGAGGAAGTTCCTGTATACATCTATGGCGAGTACTTTGGCCAAGGCATTCAGAAGTGTGGTGGTCGTTATGGCGACAAAAACGATTTCGCTGTATTCGACATTGAGGTTAACGGCTGGTGGATTCCAAAGGATATGCGTGATGCCTACTGCAAGGGTCTTGGATTGAAACAAGTTCCTTTCATTGGTGTTGCAACTCTCCAGGAGTTCGAGGATATGGTTACTAAGGGTTTTGAGACAAAGGTTGAAAGTGTAAAAGACCCAACTCTTATTGAAGAAGGTATTGTTGCTCGTCCTACTATCCCTATTAAGGATTCTAGAGGGCGCAGAATCATTGTGAAGATTAAGTACTGTGACTACCACGAATACGAAGAGGTGAGGAAAGAGTTCACCGATGAAGAGTTCAAGGAGTTTAATGACTGGTACAACGAAAACATAGAGCCTATTTACGATGTTAAGTAAGCCTTGGGAGAGTAAGGAATTTAAAAACTTTAAGCTTTTTTGGGATAGCGAGGTAGAAAAAATACTATGTCGTTGTGTCAAAGAAGCTAACTGCTATAAAAGGCTAAAAATGGTTCTAATGCCAGAATACTATGCTGATAATCCTAATGAATTTTTTTATACTAAGTATTATTCTAATGCTATAAAGAATTTAAGGAATCATAAGAAAGAAATAATAACTTACAGCACGTATAGTGGAAATCGTATTAGAAAATTTCCAGTAATGGCAGTAATAAAAAACAAGAGGCATTTGTCTCAATTTATAGCAGTAAAGGTGTTAAATGATTGTCGCTTATATGGTGATGATTTAACAAATGCATTTATGTTACTGGACAAAAAACTTTACAAAGGTCATTGTCTTAATACTTTCCTTTGCGATAAACTATATTATTTAAAATTATTTTTCAAACTATAACTGATATGATGATTCAATCAATTCTTGATACTGATTTATACAAGTTTACGGTATCTAACGCTTACTACCAATTGTACCCTAATGCTGAATGTACCTTTACATTCAACGATAGAAACAAAGAGGTATATGACAACAAGTTCCTGGAAATGTTGCAACTTGAATTTGCTAGGTTGTGTAGCCTTAAACTTACGACTGAGGAATACATGTATGTATCATCCATTCGTTTCTTGTCTACCAACTATACAGAGTGGTTGAAGGGATTCCATTTCGAACTGGATAAGATTGTCTTCTATCTTGACAATGATGGACATCTTCACATTGAAGTAACTGATAAGTGCTATAAGGCTACTCTTTACGAAGTTCCTATCCTCTCTATTGTCGCTGAATGTCGCAATAAGTGGCTTGGCGTAAGCGCAAATATGGAACTTGTACGTCAGCTTCTTGAACATAAGGTTAACATAGCCAATGAGAACCAAATGAAATTTGCTGAATTTGGTACACGTAGGCGTTTCAGCTTTGCTGTTCAGGATGAAGTTGTGAAGTACTTGAAGGAGAAATGCCCTATCTACTGCGTTGGTACATCTAACGTATACCTCGCAATGAAGTATGGCATGATGCCTAGCGGTACATTCCCTCATGAGTGGGTTATGTTCCACGCAGGTATTAGTGGCTTCAAGACAGCCAACTTATCAGCATTGAATGACTGGATTAAGGTATATGATGGCGACCTTGGTATTGCCCTCATTGATACCTACACCACAGCTTCATTCTTGCATACGCTTACATTAAAGCAAGCTAAGTTGCTTGATGGCTTCCGCCAAGACTCTGGCGATGAGTTTAAGGTTGGTAATATGATTATCGACAAACTCAAGTCATTGCGTATTGACCCACTTACCAAGACCATTGTGTTCAGTAATGCGCTTAACTTTGAAAAGGCTCTGGAAATTCTCAGATACTTTAAAGGAAGGATTAAGGTAAGTTTCGGTATTGGTACTAACCTCACTTGTGACGTTGGTATTAAAGACTATCAGGCCGCAAACATCGTTATGAAAATGTCAAGGTGCAGATATAGCGCACGTGATTTCTGGGAGGATGTGATTAAAATTTCTGATGATTTGGGTAAGCATATGGGCTTGTCTGAGTTGTTTGAGATTGCAAAGCGAGAGTTGCATCTTGAGAAATTGGGAGCAATTGTGTAACAAAAAGGGTAGAGCAATCTACCCTTTAATGTTTTTTAACATAATATATTTCTTTATTATGCATTTTTTTTGTATCTTTGCTATTGAAACTATAGAAATATGAAAGATAGAAAATTAATACAAAAGGAATATTTTAGGTTCTTAAAAGAATATGGGGTATTTAGCAAAGCTATGGCTATACACAAGGGAAAAATAAAACGTTTTAACTATTTAGGACTTTCTGATTTGCTAGATACTTGCGACCCTTATGTTTGGATTCAAAACTCAAATGTATTCTGTACTTGGAGTAGAAGTGATGAGGGAGATTTGTTCTGGTGGGGTGTATGTATTTTATGGCAATGTGAATGCGTCTTTAAAGGGCTTCATGATTTTAAGTCAGAAACTTTACAATCGAAGATTGGGAGTTTATTGGTATACATTCGTGACTATGATAGGAGTTTTAATGGTTATGGTTGCAGAAAAGACTTAATTGATAAAGCAAAAGAGTTTAGAAGCAAACTATTATATATATCTGAAAATTTAAATGATATATTAAATATGGGAATTTAAGTAATTTATTAAAATAAAAGATTATGAACAACATATTTACAATTTTTTTGGTGGTAGCATTGTTCGCCATTATGCTAGATGCAGTTACGAACTATAGGATTAACCATTTTAGGGCATAAAGTATGGCATTCTACAGCAAGACAAGTTTCCTTGAGATAATGAAGGAGTTATCTAACTCCAAGATTTTATACGACAAGGATGGTATTGTAATCCTTGAGGTTTGCACGTTTGAAGATTGCCATGAATTGTTTGGTAATTGGTATGAGGTACAATGGTGTATAGCCAATAAAAAAGCACACTGGAATAATTACATTGGTGAAAGACTCTTCTCACATCAGTATTTCTTGTTGGATTTCAACAATATGCACAGCGATGACTCAAGAGATGAAAATGAATCATTTGTGGGCTTCACATTCGTTTGTGGCGCATTGACGGCAGCACACGCAAAGAACGATGATGACTTGATGCCAAATGAGCAAAAAGAGTTCAGACGTATCTTGCGTGAAAAGGGAGTATACAACTTTGTTGATAAGAAATTGTCTACAGGGCTTCGTGGTTTTGTTTCCTCAGTAGTGCTACTTATCTCAATCCTTGCCTTACTTATTTATGTTCTATCACTTGCCTTTAGCAAGAGTAGCAAGGAAGAGCCACAAGAAACTACTGTGAATCTTCCTAAGAAAGAGAACGTTATTAAGATTGGAATAAAAGAGCAGCAATACCTCGATAAAATAACGCCAGATACTTTGGTATATCCTTGGGGTAAAACAGAGATATGAAAGAATACGATTCAATACCAAGAGTAGCAGATGATGGTACTCTACTAGGAGAAGATATTTGGGCATTCAACAAGTTGGATGGCCAGAATTTCAGGGCTAAATATATAGCAAAGGGCCACGATAAGAAGCAATTTACTGTATTTGGCTCACGTCACAGACTTGTAGATGAAACTGACGAGCAATTTGGAGAAGCTGTGCGTTATTTCAAGGAACGTTATGAAACCACGCTTAAACAGATTATCGTCAATAACTCTGGTAAGAAAGGTATCTTCAATGGAGTTGAGGAATTGATTTTCATATTTGAGTGGTATGGCGACAATAGTTTCGCCGGTTTCCACAAGGAAGGTGACGAAATGAAATTGGCTCTTATAGATGTGTTTATGAAGAAGAAGGGCTATATTGAACCCAGAAATTTCTATGATATATTCTGTACGAATGACACCATATTAACACCTGAGTTAATTTATCACGGTAAACTCACTAAGGATTTCATTAACTCTATTGCCAACAATGATTGGACTAAAGAAAGCTGTGAGTTCCCAATGGTTAAGGAAGGTGTTGTATGCAGACGTTCAAGTATTATGAAGGGTCAGAAGATGCCTAAGTGTAAATTCAAGACAAATTGGTGGTTAACCAAACTGCATGAGGATTTTTCTGAGGAAGAATGTAAAATATTGGAATAAAAATTTGTTTATTTCAGATTTTTTTTGTATATTTGTAGGTGTTTAATTTAAACTAATATAATTATGGGATTAAGAGATTCGTTGTTACGTATCATTGACAATGGAGAGCGTCAAGCATTGTCATTATTTGATGAGGCTCAGAGAGCTTTCGACAACTTCGATTTTGACGCAACTGTTGATTCTTTGCTTGAAAAGGGAAACACACTCTATGGAAACTTCAACGACTTGATGAAGAACATTAAGGACACTGTTTCTGATTTCAAGGTGATTGTACCTTTCAATGAAAAGAAGGAAAAGTTTTCTTATGATGTTAAGGATAACGTGTTAACAGTTACCGTTACAGGTAAGGGCACGAAGAGGGAAACCAAGGTTACCGTACCTAGCAATTGTATCGTTGATGAGTTGTCTCACAGCATCAATCAGAAGCGTAGGGAACTTATCGTTACCATTCCTAAAGACGTATCAAAGGATGAGAATCTTTTGAGAATCAAGGAGAACGCTGTTGGTAAGGCAAAGGAAACCGTAGGATGGCTTAAATCTGCTCTTCAGGAGCGAGCTGAGGCTGTTGCAAAGTCTACCTCTGCTCCAACTTCAAAGCCAAGGGCTAAGAAAAGCGTTGGTAACGTAAAGCCTAAGATTGTTCGTGATGCTAATGGTCGCTTCGTTAGCACCAAGAAAAAGTAAACAAAGGGTGGTAACACCCTGATGTGCCTGTGGGTGAATGGTTTAGCCACCAGTCTGCAAAACTGTGTTGTGGGGGCAACCTCCATGTCGGTTCGAGTCCGACCAGGCACTCAGTAATCTTTCTGTAGTAAAACATATTGTTGCTACCAAGCCTCACATGTTGAAAGAGCGTGTGAGGCTTTTTAATAATAAATTAAGCTATTATAATATATGATTAAAGTTTGTGCAATTTCAGACATGCATGGTAAATTAAATTTTGATATAAAACCATGTGACATATTGTGTATATGTGGAGATATTATTCCATTAGAGGTACAGAGCCTTCATGAGGGCAGTGCAAGGTGGTTGGTTAATACTTTTATACCTTGGTGTGAAAAGCAGCCTTGTGAAAAGGTATTTTTCATTGCAGGAAACCACGATTGGTTTTTTATGCGTCATCCAGATGAGGTTGATGACATTTTTAAGGAGAATAAGAAAATAGTGTATCTTCGTGATAGTTCAGCAGAGTTTGTTAAGCAGACTGATGATGAATATCAGGAGATAAGCATCTATGGTACTCCTTGGTGTCACCAATTCTATAACTGGGCATTTATGACATCTGATGTGGAGTTGGCTAAGATATACAGCAAGATACCATATAAGGTTGATATTTTGATGACTCACGATTGTCCTTATGGTACTAGTGACGTGATATTACAAGATGTACCTTGGAATACGGGTGAGCATATTGGTTGCCATCCACTTGGTGATGCGGTAGACGAGAAGAAGCCTCGCTTTATGCTGACGGGTCACTTGCATAGTTGTACCCATGAGCCACAAGAGAGGGGTGAGACGATTGTAACCAACGTTTCTGTGGTAAATGAAGAGTATAAAAGGGTTTATGAGCCTCATTACTTCGAGATTTAATATTATTTAACGTAATATATTTCTCTATCACAATTATTTTGTGTATATTTGACATATAGTGAATAATTCATCAAAATATGAAGAAAAAAGATAGTACAGAAAACATTGAACTTGTAGTTTTAAACTGTTTCATTCGTGCCATTAAGACTGATGGTAAGTATATGCTCTTCCGTAAGGGAGTTAAGAATTCAGGTTTTATGGAGTATTTCTTGAAGAAAATCCCTGCCTATTCAAGGAGCATTGACAGCCCATTTTTATCTGCCGATTCTACTGCCAAGGTTGCTGAGATTTTGAAGAAAATCACCAACGATATGGCTAAGAGCAACGGTAAGAAGGGTGGAGTAAAAGACCTTGATAAGTACGAACATGTTACAATGACAATCAACCATTTGCTTCACTTCTTTATGGAAGCCAATGGCGTAAGTATGTCAAAGTTGTGTAGTATGGGTGAAGAGATTTACAACCTCAGTTGTAATAAGCTGTTTGGTGACACAATTGAAGACCTTGAAAAGCAGCAGGAGGATGAAATGGCTGGTTTGACAGACCTTGGTCAGATAAAGGCTAAAATGTTCCAAGACTATGTTAAGGGCATTTCTGAGGGTAATATTAGTCATTCTATGAGTTTCGATGATTACTTCAAGACACGTGCTGGTGAAATCGAGCAGCTCAAGTCTATGAGGGCTAACGATGATGCAACAGGTCATTGCCTTGGTAGAGCACCAGAGGAAATGGATGGGCATTTTGAACGTCCACGTTGGCTTGACGATATTGAAGACGATGGGCCAAATTGGTAATTAATTATGAAAGATAGACTTCCAATGATAGGGCTTGTACCTGTCGAAAATAACCCCTCCACAGCGCAACTTATATTGCCTGGGACAAAAAGACAGCCCCCTTTTGGAACTGAGCCTGTTCAGCTTTCCTTACCCTTTAAGGGTGATGTAAAGGCTTCTGCATTCTGTAATGAATGCGAATACTTTTTGAAGGTTAAAAAGCCGAACAAGAACAATTTCAATACAAGGTGTACGGCTGAGACTCCAAGACCAGGAGGCGCTTTTAAGGTTGTAAAATTGAATGTTTATCCTGAAGAAAAAGTTCAAAAGCCTTTCTGGTGCCCTCTCATAAAGCAGTGCGTTGAAAGAGACCTTAAGAAGGGTCTTAACATTATGGGATTACCTGCACTCCCATCTGAAACAAAATACAACATTGACGTTGGTGCGCAGCGTAAGAGAGATATTTGGCTTGGAATGAGCGGTATAACATCTTGGGATGATATTACGGTAGGTCAGGCTTACCATATGCCACCAACCTTTAGAAGAGGAAGAATGAACATACTTATCAAGAACAAGTATAAGGAATCACTGGAGGCTGAAAACCTCGATACCAATAATATTATATGGCTTTATAAGCGAGAAGAAGAATATAAATTCTTATCAGAAATAAAGTGATGGACAAGCAGAAGATGATAAGCTTTGTAAATCTAAGGACGGTAAATCCTATTATGGACTGGAATGATATAAAGGTGGGTGAAATATACCATTTGCCTCCTTTGATTTACAATAAAAGAATGGATTTTGTTGTTATTGAAAAAAGCGATAATATTATCAAGATAAATCGTTTGGGTGATGATTACAACCAAACGATGTTTAGAACAGATATAACTAGTAGATTTATTGTTAAAAAGTGGGATTTATATGCCAAGACTTGACTCTTCATTATACGATTACACAAGGGTTATAAAATATAACCCCATAACTGCCTGGGATGACATAAAGGAAGGCGAAATTTATCATATTCCGCCAACCATCATTTATGATAGACGAGATTTCATTTGTGAGAGAAAAACGGATAATGCTATCTCCGGTAAAATTATGGAGTATGAGGAAGGTGTATGGAAGCCTTGTACAATGTATCGCAGTGAGATTTCTATGAGATTTTTGGTGAAAAAGGAGAGAATTAACAATTATTAACGTGAAATATTTGGTTGTTTCACGTTTTTTTGTTACCTTTGCAACAAAATAGATGTTAAGTTATGAAAAGAGAAAGTTTTCCAAATGGATGCGAGGTATTATCCATTAACGATTTGAACTATGAAAAAATCGCTCAGGACAGCCTTAAAAAAGACTTGGTTGATTGGTGTAAGGCCAATAGGGAAGAGTGGCTTAAAATGGATGTAAACATCATCTATGAGGCTCTATATATACCCACAAGGAAAGTGCTGTTCGATGCGTTACCTTTGGAGGAAAAGGCTGAGTATCTTAAAAAGGGTGGAAAGACATTTGGAATCAGTATGGATGCGATTAAGAACAATGCCATGATACGTTACGCCATTGAGTACGTTAAAATGTATGGTAGTCCTGAAGCATTCATTAAGGCGCATGGTGAGTATGCTTTCAACAGGTTCTTTACAAAGGAAGCCGGTGCAAAGTTAGACACACGTTGGGAAACTATAGTAGGGTTAATCGATAATGGGTTTGATTGATATGTTTTCTATAAAAAACGAAAAGTTTTTCTTGGCTTCTTATGAAATGATAAGCCATATGATACAATTTTGTGGTTCAGCTTTGCGTTCCATTGAAGTTGTATCTTTATCTGATTATACGGATAAGTTTGCAAATCTTTCCAAGTCTCTTGATATTGCAAGGGATAAAATAAAAGACTTTCTTGAACAGTGGGAAGATGATGAAAATAAGGTATGTAGTACTTTCCGTGCTATAGATGAATATTTCAAGTATTATTCTGTTAGTATGAAAAATTCTACTCCTAGTAATTATCTTTCCAATTCAAGGTATATCAAGGATTCTCTTAATACTGCTAAATTAGCATTACAATCAAAATTAAATTATATAACAGCAAATGGAAAAAAATAATGTACAACCAGAAAACCTTTCATTTGGTATTCCTGGTGTTGTAATAGGTGTTCTTATCGCCTTAAAACATATTGGAATGACTAGTCTTTCCTATTGGTCTATCATATGGTTTGGTATTAAAGTATGGCTTGCTTGCGCAGCAATTATCATCTGTTTGCTCGTAATTGCTTGGATTATTGGAGCACTTATTGAGGCATTTATTGAGGCGTTTAAGTAATTTTAACACGGAAAATTTGTTTTTTCCGTGTTTTTTTATTACCTTTGCATTCTGATTAAGAAACAAATAAAATGATTGACGTAGAAAAGATTTTGGGTACAACACCCAACGACACATTTAGAAAGACATTTAACAAGAAGCATGGCTATCTGTTCGATAGTCAGATTAACACGGCTAAAAACATCGTAGCCAATCTTGCGCGTAAGACAACAAGGCGCAATCACGTTATACTCGCTGCCAAGATGCAAAGCGGTAAAACTGGTGTGTGTAACTCAGTTGTGAATATCATTTCTCAAACTGAGATTTATCGTTATTTGGGTATCGACAAATATATGTTCATTACTGGTATGAATGACTGCGGACTTAAGGAACAGACACTCAAGCGCGTAAAGGAGCAGATTATTGGTGCAAACCCTGATAACATATATTCTGGTTTAAGGAGCAAGAAGAATCTTTCTCCAAACAAGTTTTTTGTCATGAAGAATAGTGACCTTCTCAAATATGAGGGCGATGTAAATAACTCTCTTATCTTCATTGATGAGGCTCATTATGGCTCTAATGATAAGAATATTTTAAGTAAGTTTTTATATGCTCAAGGAATTAATTGGAAAGATACTAATGACCTTATTAAAAGGAATATTTATATCGTTTCGGTATCTGCTACACCATTTGATGAAATCGTTAGTGACACCAAAGAGGTAAAGAGTATTATAGAGCTCAAACCGGCAAAGGAGTACGTTGGTGTTACAGAGTTTCTTGATAATGGTCAGATAATGGAAGCCGAAAAGGATGACATCGAAGAAGATGGTATGATATTTGAATACATCAATGATGCACATCAGAGAATGGTTGATGATGGGGTTGCTGGTGTAATCATTATTCGTACACGTAATTTTAATGTCATTAAGAGTGACCCCTACATTATGAAGGATTTCGATATTCACGAAATGTATTCATCAGGTAGCAACATCGAATATGATGTGTTCAATGAGATTGCCAAAGACCTTATTAATAAGAACGAATTCAATAAGAAAGTTGCCAAGATGAAATCTTCAACAGCCATCGCTGGTGGAATTCCAAAGATGTATGTGAAGCCTCTCATTGTTCTTATTAAGGGTGCATTCAGAGCCGGTATTACTCTTGATGAAAGATTAAAGGATTACATCTATATGGTGTATGACTATTCTTTAAAGGCTGATACTACAGCTCAAGCATTACTTGGTCGTTTGTGTGGTTATCGTTCTAAAAAGTCAGACGTTACCAAGACTTATTTCTATGTGAATAAGAAGTTCGCTGATATGTATTCAGCTTGGGAGAATGACTTTCAGAATAGAAGCATTGTACCTTGCAGCAAGACAACCTATGAGTGGATTCCCAACAATGTGAAGAATCCAATGGCTCAGTTGGGAACAAGGTCTAGGGGTAACATTGCTATTGACCTCAGTGACAATGAGATACGTGAGATATATCAGTGTGCATCACAGTTAAAGAATAGGGTTGGCTATATGAAATTGGCATTGCCAATTATTCTTAAACGTCATGGTATCAATCTCACATATGATTATGTTGGAGAGGCTGTGCTTAGTGGTAAGAACAATTATACTAAGTCTAGTCAGTTGAAGCGTTTTGAGTCATTTACTGCTGATTCATTAGTTTATCAGTTTAGACCTTATAAGATTAAAGACTTTATGCTTGAAAACAATCGTGAGTATCTTACTGACGAGGATTTGGGTAAGTCTGCTGTGTTCGTAGTGCTTGATGCTACCATTGAAAACAATGGATTGAAGATTGGTGGCAATAAGAGGCTTCTTATATATAATGTAGAAGTTGGCCACAAGATTGTTATACCTAACGTAAAATCTTTGTACCGAAAGCACAAGGACACAAAAATTTCGTGTTAAATGCGACTTTTTTTGCTTATCATAATATTCATTATAAAATAATAATATTATGGATAATAGAAGGGACAATATTTACATTTATTTATGGGAAGAATTTAACACTGTTTATATCGGTAGAACTGTAAATCCAAAGGCTTATCGTGAGTCCCATAAGGAAGAAAGGTTATCTTATATGAGGGAATATCACAATGCACACAGAGAAGAAGAAAGAGCAAAAAGAAGGAAATATTATGCATTGAATGGAAAATAATGTGCCGTTTAACTTTATTTAACTTAAAATATTTCTCCATAAAGAAAAATATGTGTATATTTGCATAAAGTATTGAGTAAAAATAACTAATATAGAATATGTTTTTATTTTTGTCCTTTGTGGTGGCTGTAATTTCTCTATACTATCTTGGTGTAATGGCAAGTACGTATGGGAGCGACACCACTTACTTGATGCCGTTGGTGGCATTGCTGATATATTCAATAACGAATATCATCAGGGAACTAAAGAATACAACTGAATGGTTGCTTGGCGATGAGCCTGACTATAATTCGTATAGCTACAGAAATGATAGAAATAACGTAAGGACTTACGCTGATTCTGTTTGCAGTTCGTCTTATAATCGCTCCACGACAACCGATTATGTGTATAGACCAACAAAGCCAAATGAAAGGACTGAAAACTTTGTGCAGGATAAAAAGGTAAATAAGGACGATGAAAAGTTTCTTATACATTATCCATCAAGAAGTGAGGCTAGGGAAAAAATTAAAGAATTAGAGAAAAGCCGTTGGTTTAGAATCAAACGTTCTTTCGCTGGTTTCTTTGGCGTTGACATAACTGAGAAGTATTATAAGCCAAGAAAGGTTAAATCCTCTGTAAAGGTTAAGTCCATCAACAAAGAGGATGATTCAAGGTTTATGCCACAAATTAACAAAAGAGAGTATGAGGAATATAATGCTGTGGCAAAGTTTGTAGGTAGGTCGTGTGAAATAGCATTTGGAGAAGAAGCATTAAAAATAGAAGAAAACGATGGATAAATCAATTTATGACCACAGTTACACATCACCTTATAAAATCTTCGATGAAATTAAGACTGATGTGAAGGTTGAAAAAAAAGCGAAAAACGCTACTGTTAAGAAAGATGCAGAAGAATATCACGAAACATATTATTAATTGAACATAATATTATAAAGCATATGGAAAAAGAGAAAGTAAATGCTGGTACTGCTACGCAGACCACGGTTGAAGAGCCTGTAAAGGACGAGAAGAAGGAATCTTATGAGGGTGATTTGAAATCACTGATTGGTGATGGTAAGTACAATATATGTGCCCCATTGTTCCTGATGTTCGCTGAGTACCTTGGCTATGTTGGAAAGACACTGCCTTGGGTTGATAATTGGTGCGTGGCTAAGAAAAAGCCTGAACCATACAAGGTGAAGTTTATCGAGGTTGAGGCTGTGACCGTCCTTAAGGAGGCTAAGAAGAAGTTCACTGAGAAGAAGCTTCGTGAGCTGTATGATAACCTCTATGAGGTGATTCTGTTCCTCTATGACCAAAACCTTAAGGAAATGGAAGGCGGAAGCAAAAGCGATGAGGTAGATATTGACGATATTTGATAAAAAGAAAGAAGATTAGCATTTTTTAACACGGAAAATTTGTTTTTTCCGTGTTTTTTTATTACCTTTGGAATATGATTATACTATACATTATAATTTCATTAACCAATGTGTTCCTTCACATAGTAAGGAGCATCTTAGTAATCAAGTCTAGTAAACTGATTGCTTCATTGGCAAATTGTGTGTGCTACACATTCTCAGCTGTGGTTATTAAGTTCATCGCAGAAGTAGATTTATGGATTGCAATTGCTGTGCAAGCATCCACCAATTTCATTGGCTGTTATCTAGCAATGATGTTCTGTGACTATATGTTAGAAAAGAAAAAGAAAGTAGTGGCTTAGTCACTGCTTTTTTTATTATCCAGAAGATATTTATAAATAAATTATTTTTTGGATAATATGAATCAATTGATTACAGAAGACATAATAAAAAGAGCACTCGATGAATCCATTGAGGAATTCATGCTGGAAGAAGGCGGAGGATGGAATAATTTTAAACAATGGGCAGGCAAAGTAGGAGGTAACTTATGGAATGGTATTAGAAATGGCGTGGCCAATTTTATGAACAAAAGAACCGGTGGTCAATGGAATCAGAAATATGGAATTTACGCTGATTACTCAAACAATTCTATACAGAGCAAAAATGGATTTCAGTTTGCAAAAAAGTTATATCAAGAAGCTTCTTACTTTGAAAAATGGCTTAATACACATGCTAAAAACATCAATGACATACTTAATTCTAAAGAAGGCCCTGAATATGAAATGTATGATGAATACACAAAAAAT
>Ga0265299_10002927_pt1 | contig 17025 bp, 36 predicted proteins | sample AusTroGonzalo_MG_4_FD_193485 | JGI IMG/M metagenome (GOLD analysis project Ga0265299, IMG submission 193485) | Bovine rumen microbial communities from tropical cattle in Woodstock, Queensland, Australia - Gonzalo_02 | ecosystem: Host-associated > Mammals > Digestive system > Stomach > Rumen ... | reverse complement strand
CTACGAGAGGAAGAAATACTTCAACGACCGACCTATGCCGTCGAATGCCTATGAAACACCGACATTCTTTGTCAAGAGCGTTACCAACGACAACAGAGAGGGTGAAATGTTCGGTGCAAGGTACGAGGTTGAATGCACCATCCCAGGTGAGACAAGGGACAGCAAGAACACATTCCGTTTCTTCGACACACGGAACAAGTTCAGTGTTGGTGATTTATTGACTTTAACGTTAAAGAGTTGTTAACAAGCCAAGGTGATTTGGTAGTGTCAACAAGAAGTCGTACCTTTGCACCGTCAAACCAATTAAAAAACAGAACAAGGACTATGGAAAAGAACATCAAGAGTTGGCGAGACCTGCTTGCCAAAATCAACGAGGATTTAAAGGACAAAGAGGCGCATTTGAGCGTTATGACCGATGATGGGGAGCGTTACCACATTCAGCGTACAATCAGTGACGAGAATGGTGAACTGAGCGAAAGCTACTACTGCTTCAACGTGGAGGAAGATGCGCTTGGCGAAATGCTCAACGAAGCTTGGGCGAACGTTAGGCTCATGATAAAGAACCGTGAGGAACTCAAGGAGATTGCAGGGGAGGAGGCAAAGAGAGAGCCTGCAATAAAGCTTGTCACGTTCACAATCACGGCAGAGGTTTCGACAAAGAAGCTGACCGTGGAGGACGTTATCACAGAAATGGAGTTCAAGCCGACTGGTGGTGATGTGCTTAACTGGACATACGGTGAAGATGCGTACATGCAAGACGAAGAATAGCTACCCATGCAAAAGACTGTCCAATGGACATTATCTCTACAGAGGGTTTGAGATTGTCTGCGTTGGCTACTACCACCCCGAAAAGAGGGTGTGTTGGGAAGCTGTTGATACGGACGGAGTTAGCGCATTCGCACACGGCTATTCACTGAAAGAAGTCAAGCGGTGGATTGATATCGAACTGGACGAAGATTGACCTTTGTTATTCTTTTCTAATCATAATCTAACTTACGTTTGTAGAGCACCCAGTCTGTGAAGATAGGGTGCTTTTTGTTAAAAGAGTGTTAAAGAAGTTAAATTGTTTGGTAGATTCAATAAGTTGTTGTACCTTTGCAAGCGGAAACATTAAAAAACAGGATAAGACTATGAAAAAGATTTCAATTGAAGCATTGTTTGACCCTTTCTTTACGGCAGATGGGTTGCGTCAACTTGCCAATACCATTGAGGGCAGGGACTTTGAGGAAGAGGGGTTCAGTTTGAAAGAAGGGGTTGAACTGAACGGAGACCACTACGTTGCCGAAGTCAAGGAGATAGATTGTTAAGCCATGTATCAGAAAAAGTATGTTAGGTTCAACCTTGTTGCCGACATGGGACAAGTGAACGAAGATTTTGAGAACTACAGAGAAGCCTACAGAAACTATTGCAGGCAGGCAAGGCTTAACCATCCCGCAACCTTGTACGGAATCAGCGAAGAGGGAGAAGTCAGCGTTATCAAGTCAAGGAGTTAAAGGAATATGGACAAGCAGGTTAAGTACATACGGATGGATATTTCCTATCACGGGAAGTTATTTCCACGCACGAAGTTCTATCCAAAAGGTGACAAGGCATTTGTGCAGTCAGAGGTTAAGACGGAGTATGGTGTTTGGTTCGGTCTTGATTTGAACGATGGAACACCAATCAATGTAAACTTGTTCTTCTGTGACGGAAAATGGTGCGCAGACTTTGAGTATTGCCGCATTGGTTCAGATGGTGAATGGATGCATTGGTATGATTCGGAGATTACCGCAACCAATATCAAGGTGGTATATGTGAAACGTTAAACAAATATTAAACTGATTCAAAGATTTGCACAATCCAAAAAGAAGTTGTACCTTTGCAAGCGGAAAACAACAACAAACAACTTTAACAACAAGACGTGATTATGGAAAGAGAAGTTTACGAGTATCGTCAAAGGGAAATGAACCGTCTGCACAAGTTGGTGTGGAAAGGCTATGCTAAGACCATGAAGGAAATCGGGTTGTCCTATGTTGGTGGAATAAACGTCAGTTCAAAGATTGCCAAGAACAAAAAGTACAATGTGCTCACCTATTGTGTCTATTTGGCGGCTGCTGACAATGCGTATGGACTGGAGGTGTGTAACAAGCAGACATCAAGGTCATGTAGGTCGCACTGCTTGGTTTCATCGGGGCATGAAAAAATTGATTACCTTGCAGGGAAACATTCAGTTCAAGACGCAAGGAACAAGCGCACTATGCTTTACTTTGCCAACAGAGGGTTGTTCTGCAAGATTATGGAGCATGAGATTGAAGCTGCAAGGAGAAAGGCTGCAAGGGGCGGTTACATCTTCTCAATCCGTTTCAACTGCACGTCTGACATTCCCCTTACCTCGCTTAACAAGTTTGAGGGCGGGAAGAACCTATTGGAGAAATATTCCGATGTAATCAAGTACGACTACACCAAGAGACCAATGAACTTGAAGATTGCAAGGGACTACAAGAACTACCATGTTGTATTCAGCTACACAAGGCAGAACGAGGACATGGCGAAGGAGTGGTTAAGGATGGGCGGTTCGATTGCGGTTGTTTTCGGTGTCACAAAGGAAGAGGAAATGCCACAGACATTCCTTGGCTACCCAGTGATAAACGGAGACAAGTACGATGCAAGGTTCTTAGACCCTAAGAACTGTGTGGTGGGTTTGAAGTACAAGGTGGGGAAGCAGGATTTCAAGAAGGTCAATGGAAGGTATGTCTTCCAAGGCATACCCAAGTCAGACTTGATTGTGCATGTTAATTAACCGTTAAACAACCATAGATGTTTGGTGGTGTGGGGTAATTGTCGTACCTTTGCGCCATCAAACATTAAAAGAAACTGAACTATGGAAAGGAAAAACAAAATTACCCACAAGGAACTGCTTCAAATGTTCCTCAATGCGGTGCGGACAAGGAAGCTGCTCATCATCATTGACAGTGCGTCAAGAGGCTACAATGCGGTGTTCTCAATAGTGTCCTACGACTCAAAGGAAAAGAGATAGTTTCCTCATCCAATGAAAACCACTGAACTTGGTTCTGGAGTTTTGTGCTCCACGGCTGAACTAATACAGCCACTACCCCGTTGGCAAAGTGCCGTTCGGGCTACGTCTAACACTAATGTGGTTTATGGTTTTACGCCACCAACCTTGTTTAGGTGGCAACCTCGAAGCCAGTATATCAAAGAACAATTTTAATATAAATATCAGAATAAACAAAAAAAATGAACAGTTTCACCACAAATTCACGTTATTGCACAGAAAAACGTGAACGATTATTATACCAAGACTACAGGCAGCTGCTAAGGGAACTGGGGTTCAAGAACCACAAGGGAGAGTCGAGCCTTTTCAAGACTGGTTGTGCGGGCATGTTCTGCCTCTACATCTTGGACAACATCGGAATCGAACTGAGACGGAAAGGCGTTGAACTGCCCAAATGGTGGAACGACAAGATTCAAAACCAAAATGTAATTTAATTTTTAAATCAAAAAGAAACTATGTTAAGAAAACAGTTACAAAGCGGAAAGGTGATTGAATCATTCATCTTGAACGAGCGTCAGTTCGACCGTGCCTGCATGCTTTACGAGAAGGAAGGGATGAGAACCGATGTTGACTCACTTGAATCAGTGGAACTGTTGGTGGAAGAGTGGATTGACGTTGACTCGCCCCTTGAGGTTGCGGAACTGGAGTGGCTGAAGAAGGTGATTAGGGAAGGTGCTGACATCTACACCTACCGAGACGGTTGGCAGAGCATTGGGGAGATTGCGGTTAAAGAAGTTTAATTTAAAAACAGTTTTATATGGCGACAAACGTAAAAGTATTCAAATTCACAAGGAGAAGAACGGTAGAAATTGAACCGTTGTTGGAGAACGGAGCGAATGTTATTGACGTTGACGAGAGCAGGTTCAACCTAAAGGATTTCAAGCTGCAAGAAGGTAGTGGGGATTCACTGGCTTATTCCGCAACACTCTGCTACAAGAAGAAACCCCTTTGCAAATGTCTCAATGTTGGCAATGGAGAGGAGACAAGCCTCAAGGAGTTGGACATAATGTGCGGTGCGGTCATGACAAGCATAACGTTAAGGCTCAAGGAGGTCAAGTACTCTTACGCGGGGATGGAGTTCCAACTGACCATTGGGAAGATTGCCGATTTCATTGCCGAGACACTGAGAAACCAAATTACGGACATATACATCAAGAAGGCGACTCTCGCAAAGTTAAACAATTGTTAAAGAACCAAGGAAATTTGGTGGTTAACGAATAAAGTTGTATCTTTGCACCGTCAAACCAATAAAAAACAAAACAAGCTATGAAAAAGATTTTTATTTTGAGTGTTGTAAGTCACACGGAGTACGACAATGAACTGTACAGTGACATCAAGGTGTTCACCGACAAGGAAGAAGCTACGGCTGCGTTCAACGAGTCCTGCGATAATGCCTACGAGGAATGTAAGTGGGGCAGTCAGCTTGACGAGGAAGACAAGGATGAGGATTTCATGTACGATGTCCAAGAGTGCAGGGATGAACTTGAATACAAGGTAAGTTCAGCCGCCTACGAGGGTTATGTTGTTGAAGTAAAGGTAAAGGAGGTTGAGGTATGAAAATGGTTGATTTCGTTGCTCTCTGCCTTAACATGAACGGAGAGGTGTTCGACAAGTGCGAAGAGGCTTTCGGTGTTGACATTGGGGAATACGAGGTGTGTGATGCGTTGTACGAGTGCAAAAACGACTGGTCTCAATTCGGGAGGATTATACTTGAGAAGATGTGGAGCATGGTGGTTGAGGAATACTCCGACAAGCTGAACGAAGAATATTTCGACTGCGACTGCACAAGCACCTTCTACCCCAATTTCTACTACAAGGGCAAGAGGGTGAGATGCAGGGAGGATTTGGACAGACTTGTAGAACAAGAGGGTGAGGGCGAAGACGAAGAATAAAAGAAATGTTAAACAACAAAAAAAGGTTTGGCGGTTTGAAGGGAATATCGTACCTTTGCACCGTCAAACTTAAAAACAAAACAAGCTATGATTAAGGAGTTTTATTCGGAAGTTGTCTGCAACTACAACAATGGTGAGGGTTATTGGACGGTTGATGCGTGGAAGACCAGTGACGAGAACGAGGAAGGCAGTGTAATTGCTGCTATTCACGAAAAGACTGGTGATGTGTTTTACGTTGACAATGTGGCGAGAGTGTCACCAATGGCTCAAGAGGTGATTCAAGCCAAGGTCAAGGAGATAAAGGAAGGTGACAATGATTCAATGGTCGTTGAACTATCCAATGGGGACAAGGTCAAGCTGAAAGAGGTTTGGACTATCACAAAAGATGATTCCTATTCCGAGATTGAGGTGTACGACAATGAGACGAATCTGTACATGGGTTCGTTCAGAGGTTCGCTGCCCGATGACTCAGACCCCGATTTCGACTTAGGCGAGTGTGCCAAGGAACTGGAGAGGACGTTGAAGAACGAAGGTATTGTATAAGGGTACTGGAAATAGTACCATAGGCGTGTAAGGAAGAGGATTTTTATGGAGAAAATGAACATGAGCCTTGTCGTGAAGATGGCGAGGCATATAAAGCAGTTGAAGAAGAAATACGAGGGCAACGGTGATGTGCCAGTGTCCTTCGGTGTGCGTGAGTGTGACAATGGCTTTGCGGTTTCGTTCGGAGGGAAGGAGTACAAGACACGGTTGTCATGCGAGTCCGTCAATGCAATGATTGCCGAGGCATTGAGAATATCGGGTGATTACGGACTTGTTGGTGGCTACATGATGCTTCCAAGGAAATACAGTTACACAATCGAGGCAGTAATGCACAGAAAACCTTGCAGGGCGTTCGGTGTGTTCTCAAGGGCGTTGGAGAAAAAGAGCGGCTTCAAGCTTGGTGTTGGTGATGTCAAGACGGTGACAAGTGGTGATGGGACAAACTACCTATGCCATGACGAGGAAAGATGTAACGAGGCATTGTATTTCCTAAGAGGCAAGACCGCAAAGGACGGAATCAACGTCAAGGTGGTCAAGAGGGAGAACAAAGAGTCAACCGAGAGCCTGCTCGCAATTGAAATAACCAGTCCGAGCGGGAGAAGGAAGGCTTACAAGGAGTTCGGAGAATAGTCAAGTTTTGTTTTAATGTTGGAAAGGAGGCTGTTGGTTTAAACTTGGACTGATAACCTCCTTTTTTCTCAAGAATAAAAAAATGTTAAAATACCTTCCAAATTTGGTGGTTAAGCAAAGTTTTCGTACCTTTGCACCATCAAAACGAAACGAACCATGTACAGAAACGACAAGAAGCAGTACTGCGGCACATACAAGGGCTACAAGATTTGGGCTAAGGGGCAGATGATTGGAAACAATTGGTACGGCTATTACTATGCTACGAAGAAAGCCAAGAAGAACTATGTCAAGGTGAAGGATTCCGACAGAAGGGGTTGGGACGATTTGAAGCAATTCTTAAACTCACTTGAAGATGAAAACCTACAAGGTAACTCTTAGGCACAAGCCTTCAACCAAGAAGGTTGGAGACAACATGGAAATCGGTGGCATTACAGAACCAGTTGAAGTATCACTGAGGTTGAACAGAGAGGAATACGAATGTCTCTACAACTTCTACAACGCACTGCCCGAAGGAGAGAGGCAGGGAGAGCAAGCGGTCTATAACTTCATCCACTGCTTCTGCTGCACCGAACACCACAGACGCAAGATTTGCAACGATTTGCCTATTCTGTCCGTGGGGATTGAAATCGAAGGACTTTAAAAACCAATTTAAAACAAAAGCTGTCAACTGAATAATAGTACAAGTAAATTAAAATTTATGGAGAACTACAACAAGGCAAACTGTGATTCAATCAAAATCAAGATTAAAGGAAGTAAGGAATGGGAAAAGGTGGAGTGGTTCGATGGAATAAGAATCAATCCCGCATCGCTTCCAACTGACAAGCACCTTTACCACACAAGGCACGCAGACGATAAAGATTGGGCGAGACCTGCAACGATAGTTCCAAAAGGGGCAAATGTTCTCGTTAATTTCTGCGGCAGTATCGTCACTGACAAGGAGTTGAATCTAACAGAAGAGACTTATGTTTCGGCAATTAACTACAACGCTTAGGGGTACTGAAAATAGTACCATAGGCGTGTGAAAACAATTTAAAACAAAACAAACTTATGGAAAAACTGAATTTGCCAAACGAGATTGAGACAATCCACGTAAAATTATCAAAGGAACAAACGCCCATTGCCTATGAGAACAAGGTGAAGGAGTTGATGGGCGAAGGTTGTGAATTGACAAGGGAGGAAGCTGAGAAGTTCGTTGACGAAGCAGACTTTGTGTTGGAGTTGTACTACCAAACCTGCTACGGACTGTTTGCGGTGGAGTCTGACGCAATTGAGTGCGGTGCTACAATCAGTTCACCCTACAACAAGGAGGACTACGAGGACTGGGACGACGAAGAGTAGTGTCCCAAGGTTTAACACACGTTATGTTTTCAAAATGCACAATGCCCAATCGGGAGGCGGGCGGCAGACTGTGAAAAAGTCTCCCACAATGCGGAAAGGAGCGCAGATGGCAAGAGCAAGTCCCTTATAAAATGGCTAAGATATTGAGCGAAAATGCTTGGTATCATATACACCTAAAATTCACTTGGACTGGGCGGTAGAAACAAAACACTACTGCCCTTTCCTTATTGTTAAAGAAATGTTAAAGGATTTTAAAAATTTGGTCAATCCAAAAAGTTTTCGTACCTTTGCAGCGTCAAAACAAAAAAGAACTATGAAGATTAAACATTTTGCAGGCTACGGCTGCGTTAACGTGACAAAGAAGCAGAAGGTCACACTGACTGACCCGAACGGCAACAAGAAGACAAAGCTTGTCATTGAGGTAAGGGGAAACCACGAATGGGGACTTGTCCCACCAATGGCGGAGTATGGTGACGTGTACGATGTGAAGCGGTGGATATTCGACAAGTTTGAAAAGGATTTCAAGGGTACGGATAGGGATATTGAAATGTGCTACAACGAGAGTTCGGACAACGGCACAGATGTTGTGACCTACACGTTTTTCTATTAATTTAAAAAGAAACTATGGATACGATAATTGTTCAAGTGGTTTTGTCGGTGATTCTTGCAGTCTGTGCGTACCTCTTTGTGTACCTCTGCCTGCTTGCACTGAAAAGCTATGTTAGGAGGAAGAAGAAATGACCAATTTGCGCTATGTGGTTGTAATGCGGTATGATATGTGTTGGTACACGTTACTGGTTGATAGCAAACCTCATGTGTTCTTCTTCAAGCAGCCTAAGATTTACAAACTGTTCTACGGTGCAAAGAATATGGCTGACACACTGTGCAGGTGGTACAAGAACAACGGAGTATGGGTCTTTAGAATAATTGAGGGAGAGGAGTTGGGTGTTGACCTATACAAGCAGTGGGTGTTCGACAGAAGCAGAATCGCCTACCACACAACAAAGGATAAAGTGAAATAAAATGTACAAGGAAACTGATTTGGCTACGGCAAGCATCCACTACAACAACGGTGAATGGGTGAGGGTCGGCAACGAGGAAGACTTTTGGACGGTCAACAAGGAGTTTGAGGACGGAAGGAAACTTTCAGAAATCGCTTATCGTTTCAAGCAGTACTACGATGGGGAGGTAAAGTTTTATATTACAATAAAATAAAAGACAACTATGGCAAAGAATGTAATCAGCTTTATCAAGAAAAGCTACAAGCAGCCACAGAGCGAGAAGATTGTAGGTGGCAGTGTAAAGGCTTTCTACGAGGCGAAGAACGGAACGATGCACTATATCGGTGCAAGGACATCAACTGACGGAGAGAACGTCTATGGTGACGAGATTAAGGAGTACGAGGTTGGAAGCCTTGTTGACCATGAGTATTTCCTCGTCAGCAAAATTGTAAAGTCGCAGAGGCAGGCGTTTGTTGAATTGGAAAAGATACTTGACGAGAACAAGGACTAACCTATGGCAAGGAAGAAACTTATCAAGGCGTTTGACGAGAACACCTATGCGGTTTGGGAGCATGGTGACGGTTACGTTCTCTACAACAAGACAAAGAAAGGGAGGTACACCAACTCAATGTATGTTGGGTATTTCTCCCTGACTGTTGGTGGCAAGTCCTATCTGTTCCAAGGAAAGGAATACAAGGACATTCCTTCAATGCTTGATGCGATGGAGGCTTACAACAAAGCACTGCCCTTCTGCTATGAGTTGTACAATCCAGTCTATAAACAGTCCTTCTTCATAGAAGCCTGCGTGCATGAGTACCTTATCAGATTAGGTTTCAAGTACGAGAACAACTTGTACAGACTGGAGGACTTGTACGGAGCAACAATCACAAGTCTTAGGGTTGAGGTGGAGGAAGACAAGACAACTGGCAAGATTATAAGGGAGATTGCCAATTCCAACCAGTGGGTTGAAATCAATTTTAACGGACTGGATGCGGCAATAGCTGCGTGCAACACAATACTTGCACCATACCTGCTCTCAACCAGTATAAGCATTCTCAGCACCTTGTCCCAAATGACAGAGGACAGAAGCAACGAGGTGATTGAGGAAGTGTCCATTGACATGGCACAACTGAAGGTCAACACGGAGGACATAAGAGGACAGCTTATTGAGAAACTGGAAACGGAATTAAACAAACTCAAGAATAAGTGTTAAAGAAATGTTAACTGATTCAAAAGATTTGGTGGTTAACGAATAAAGTTGTACCTTTGCAGCGTCAAACCAATTAAAACAAACAAAACTATGGCAAAGAAATTTCAGAAGTACGGCTTCTCATACATCAATGACGAGAACGGAAACAACATCCTCACAGGCAACAAGAACGAGGCTGACGAGGAAAAGGAAATCTACTGCTTCAACGGCTACGCAGTTTTCAAGCACAACGGCAAGACCTACATGATGCGCTATCCAAAGATTCAGCAGTTGACAGACAAGATGCGTGACGAGATTGAGAACTACTGCGGCTATGCGCCCGAAGCAGGCGAGTACGGAGTGATAGCAATGACCTACGGAAAAATAGTACGTTCAAAACAATATTAACTTTAAAACAAAACAAACCACTATGAAAACTTTGGACGAGATTATCAAGAGGGACGACTACAAGAAAATGACCTCGCAACTGAGAGAGAGGACGGAGGAACTTGCATACAAAATCCGCAACAAGATGGTGCAGCTTGACCTTAAAAGTGTCTACAAACCTGCAAAGGGTGTTGTGCTGCATGTGGTAAGCGGAAGAAGCAACGTGGGCAGTTACCACTACCTTGCGGTGGTGGAGGATGAACACGGCTATGCACACTATTGCATTGACGGAGCATATTCGGGCTATGTGCATGGAGACTTCAACTGCCGAGTAATTACCGCATCAAATGCACAATGCCTTAAGTTTCTCAATGCAGCAAAGGAGATTGTTGAGTGGCTTGACAGGGTTGAGAGCGAGAAGACAAGCGAGATTGAGTCAGCACTTGAAAACACCAAGAACCTATGAAGACAATCTTTGTGGACGTAATGCTCAACGGCAGATTTCAGTTCACCATGAGGTACAGATTCTGCCCAGCCTTCCAACTCAACCTTGAAGATGTTGCAAGGAAGGTGGTTGAGAAAAGACCTTCGCTGAAAGGCAAGCCGTTCGAGATGTATTTCGACGGATTGGATTAAGAAATAAAGAGAAAACATCGGGAGAACCTCCGCAGCAAAGTTCCGAATGGAATAATAAGGCGGAGAGTTCTTTTTTTTATACCCTCAGTACTAAATCCAGTACCATGAAGACTGTTTTTCGCCATTCCTTGGCTCCTGGGCGCATTTAAGCCTTGAGGTGGCATAATAGCCCACTGAAAGAATTAGAGTGGCTTAGAACGAAAAAAAGCTTCACCTATCTCTCGCAGACTGGTGAAGCCACACAATTTTTAAAATAACAAAACAAATGAGGTTGTTTTTAATTAGAAAGGAATCTGTTTTTCTTTCAGTGACTCTATGATAGCACTTGATGTCTTGCATGCGTACTTGTTCCTTGGGTCGTACCATCCTTTCTCGTAGTTGTCAGCCAGTTTCTCTATGTAGGAGAGACAGACCCTAAACATCTCCTGCTGAAGGTAGCGGTGCTCGTTGGAAAGCTTCTCTGCCACATGCTTCCTGCTCTTAAGCCTGCCGTTGACAAAGTTGGAGAAGAACCTTGCGAACACATCGTCCTCGTCCTCCCCCGCCCTTGGGCAAAGGTCGTGCTCAAACTGGCTAACCATTAAATCCTCCAATTCTTTTCTTTGCTCATCAGTCAGCTTGTCATTCTTGTACAATTCAATCACCTGCTTGTTGGACAGTTGGTAGGACTGGTAGTCCCTGCCGTTGATGTTATATACCATAGTAGTGTTTGTTTATTTGATATAATTCAGAATTTCAAAGTTCTCGACATAGATAACCTTGCAGTTCCTCGTCTTGAGGTAGTCAATGCGGATGTCGCAGAGGTTGTGCGTTGAATCGGGTTCGCCATTGGTGAAGTAGAGCGTGAACGTGAACGGCTCACTGGTGTCCTTGTCGTCACCTTTCTCAAACTTGTTGCGTGTGGAGAGAAGAATCTGCAAGTCCTTCTCCATCTTCCGTTTCTCAACAAAGCGCATTAGGTGGTTGGTGAGATAGACCTCAATTAAATTTCTGTTTACCATAGTAGTTTTGTTTTTAAATTGGTTTGCGGGTGCAAAGGTAAGACAATTATCTGAATCCTGCAAGCTTTTCAGCAAAAAAGTTTATAATTTTTTGCAAAATCGCACTATAATGGTAATTTGGGACAGATTGGACACCTATTTCCATCAACAACACGCAAAATCGCACTATATTGGGATTTCACGTTATTATATCATAGATAATATATTCTTAATATAAAATAAAAACAAAACCAATTGAAATGTTAAAACTTTGTTAACGTGCTTAAATTGTTTGGTTGGTTGGGAAAGAAATCGTACCTTTGCAGCGCAAACCAAAAACAAACACTACTATGAAAGTTAACGTATGGCGCGTAGGTTACGCAACGAAAGAAGATTTTGAGAAAAGGGACAGAAACTCCATTGAGTGCCGACCAATGGGTTATGTTGATGTTGAGGATGGTGATGAATGGTGGTATTCCGATGCGTGGCACTATGTGAATTGGTCATGTCACTGCAAGGAGAAGCCGAGCAACGTTCATTCTCCCATAAGCCTTTGTGGAAGTGATGTGATATTCCAAGCCGAGAATGGTGACGTGTATGTTGCAGCAAAGTCCGTTGGTTGGAGCAACCACACCTCATTGGAATCAGCGGTTGACGAGATTAAGAACAAAGGTAGTCATTGGGTGGCAACCTATTTTGAATAAATTAAAAAACAATTTAAAACAAAAAAAACTACTATGAAAGCAATTTTAAGTTGTTGTTCACACCCCTTGTATTTTCCGCTTGTTGCAAGCGACCTTGGGGTAACTAAGTTCTATTTGAAATCAAAGATTGATAGTGCGGTGCATGCGGTTGTCATTGACCGACTCACACTCAACGTCAACTGCAATAGCGGTGACATAATCAATGGTTGTTACCTTGCCGACTCATTGAGTGCTGATGCAAGGGTGGCTATGGAAGACGGAATAAATGAGGTGACACTCACAAGACACCAAATCAAGCAACTCTGCCCCACACCTCAAAGGGCGGCTGAAAATGATGGAAAGATAGAGAAAAGAGTGACCTGCGAGATAAAGTATAGTCATTCAGTGCTTGCAATTCTAAGGGAAGCATTTGCCAATAGTCCCCTTTGCAATGTGGTTGTGGAGCGAAAGAGCGAATCGCCAAGCGGTATTGTGGAATTTGGCTGCTATGTATGGGATGGGTTCACGCCAAAGTTCAAGTCGTTCGACCTCACAGAGCACAAACTCATTGACCTAACGGAATGGGGATGGAAGTTCCGCAACAACGACTTTGAGAACGTAGGCAAGTGCTACAAGACGGAAGACGAGTGCAGAAAGGCAAACTCAATCAAGGTGTACGACTTCACGTTCTAAAATGTTAAACCCACGTTAAATTCCTTGGATTGCTTGGTCAGTTCAAGGAATTGTCATACATTTGCACCGAAAAACAAAAAGAAACTACTACAATGAACAAACTAAAGGACTACGCAATGTACATGACTGCGTTGATGATGGCTGCGGGAAAGAACGGCTATTTTGACGATGGACTGACAAGCTACAACAACGAACCGAAGCTTTACTGCAAGCACTGCTGCCACTGCCCCGAAAAGGGAAAGACATTCTGCAAGGCAGCAAGACATCAAACAACACCCAACACAATCGCCAACAAGTGCAATTACTTCAAAGACTGAACTAACCATGACACAAGAACGGATTAAGGATTTCATAAATTCATACATTTACACCAACCAAGTGTCCTTAGGTTGTGAGAGTATTGCATCTGCTTGCCAAGCTGCAATAGATTGGGCGGTCAAAGAGACAACAGACCAAGCATGCGAACATCTAAAGGGATTGACGTTCCAAGCATTTGCAGGAGCACCGAAAGAACGTATGGTAAGTGATGATGAAATAAGAACGTTAAGGATGGTATTGGAAATAAACTAAATTTAAAACAAAACAAACCACTATGGAAAACTTGAACGACATTCTATTCACCCAAGGTGACTACCAAGACAAGTACGCGGAGATAAACAGAATCAGCACGGACGAACTTCTTTCAATCAGTGAAAACACGATTAAGGAGATTGTCAGCAGATGCGCAGGGGAGAGCCAAACACTTTGGATTGAAAAGAGGGTTGGCAACGATTGGAACTCACTTATTGAGAACGTGTCAGTGAACAACGGAAAACTCTACGTTTCAATCTATGTGCAGGGTGCCAAGACGGACACAAGCCAAAGCGAGAGGTTTTCAACGTTCTTCCAAAGCGGAGAATATGTTTCCAACAACAACCGACTTTGGGAGACCATACGATACAACGAGAGACAGAAAGCGGAAGCGATGCGGTCAATACTCTTGGAGTGCATCTACCGACTCCATAACGATGAAGCAAAGAGAAGGCAGCTTGTAGCCAAACTGAGCCACTACACAATCATCAACCCTGTCAAAAACCACTTCTATCGCAAGCTTGACTTGTGGCACAACCAACTATCCAAGTATTCAAGCAGAGGGAGTGTTGTCAAAAACAACGGCTACCACCATGCGGAGAAACAACTTCAAGACTACATTGACAAAAACGCCTACAACCTGCTTGGCAAGACAACAGAAGAACTGCAAAAGATATACACCAACGTCTTCCAAGACGCATACGATGAGTTTGACAAGAACTTCGACTTTGACAAAATGTTTTCCGCATGCTCGTGACTTCAGTCGTGAGTAAGGAAAACAAAACATGTTGTAAAACATGTTAAGAAACAGCGAGACTTGTATTGCAATTTTTATTTGTTATATATTTATATATAACAAATAAAAACGGATGAAGAACGTAAACACACGAAACGTGCGCTTGGTCGAACTTTATGTGGCGTTGCAAGTACGTGCAGGAACTGGTGACGAAAAAGTGCCACAGTCTCGGAATCCGTCTCTCCCGTGTCTGCGCGGCGAATACGTCGAAGCTCGCCTTCGACGGCAGCGGAGAGGTGAAGAGGGGTAGGGACAGTGAGAAGACTGGCGGCAACTACTCGTTGTGCGAGTTCACTACTGGCAAGTTGTACAACTGTGACCTTAACGCATCCTACAACATAGGTGCGAGGTACTATATTCGCGAAACCCTGCGTGGAATGTCGGAAACGGCGAGGTTGGAAGTCGAGGCAAAAGTCCCTGGGCTTTCACGGAGAAGCACCTGCGTCCTGTCAGACCTTAAAGACTTGTGTGCAGCCCTGGGTCGGAGCATTCCGCCCTCCTCTGAGCACGTAGCGTCGGGTTGGTCAGCTAGTCCCATGCCCCTCAAGGGCAACCGACAGGAGCAAACGGCTCCTGCGGCAGTGGGAAGCACGAGACTTTAGTCGTGTGAGGCTTCACAGAATCAACAACAATAAAGGCGAACTCAGTTAATGGGCTCGCCTTTTGTATTTTTTTTAGAGGTACTGACGGCTAAAGGGTCTTCAACTCCAGCGACAGCTCCTTGAGTTTTCCAACCAGTTCAGCCTTCCCAAGCTTGTTTCCTGACACGTCGGAGAAGATACTGTCAACCCTTGACCTCAACTTATCAATGACACTCCGCTTCACTGACATTTTCCTCAATCCGTCAAGCTTTTTCCAAATCTTCTTCCTCAGGTTCTCGAAAATCTCCTGCTCAACCTTGAGGACATCATCGTACGACCCGTAGATATAACCATTGCAGTCACAACCACCGAACATATCGGAGTTCTTGATGAAATACTGGTCATCGCACAGCTCAAGCCACTTGTAGCCATCCTTCCTGTTCAACCTGTACCACTCTTTGAGGCCAGTTCTCTCACCTTCCTCCAGCCTCTGCACGCCAAAATCCTCCATAATCCTCTTAACACTTTCGCAGCAGAAATCAAACTTGTTGAACTTATAGAGGAACAATACGTCCTCCTTGTCACGTCTTGGGCCGCTCTTCAGATAGCCAGAGCAGGAACAGTACCTGTCAATCTCCAATACACCTTCCTGGACGGCAACAGGAATGTCCTCATATTCGTAATATGCCTTGTAGACTGGAACGTATGCTGACTTGAATTTCCTGCACATGTACTCACTCTCCAGGTCCTTGTACTCACCCTCCTCGTTGTAGAACGACTTGACAGCCTCGTGATAGTTAAAGAAGCTCATTTCCTCGTTACTTTCCCTGTTCAAGTAGTGCGAGATTGTCTGCTTGCGGACAGCTCCCTTGATGGAAACCTCCCTGCCAGAAACAATGTAGTCAGTCTCGTCAGCCCAACTGCACTGCGGTTTGAGGACAGCGTCACCGTTGATTACAATGTGGTCGAAATTGGACATTCCCTGACACACCTTCACATGAGCGCAGTCCTTGTCTTTAAAATAAATCGCTGCAATAACCATAAATTTATAATTTTGATGTTTAACTGACTGCAAAGGTACCGCAAAAATCTGAGATGTACAAGGAAAACGAGTAAAAATTGAAGAAAAGTGAGAAAAAAGTTTAGGAAAGCTTGCGGAATTGAGAAAAACACCGTACCTTTGCAGCTGGAATAAAATTAAATAATTTTTATGGAAGACTACAAGGAAAAGTACGAGAAGCTGTTTGAACACGCAAGACAGGCGCACAGCTCAGGTGCATTGGACGACGCCACACTGGAGGAACTGTTTCCAGAATTGAGACAAGACAATAACGAGAGAATAGCAAAGGCTCTTATCGATATCGTGAAGTCCTTCACCAATGGCTACACATTCTTGACGGCCAACGGGCCACGGGTTAAAGACGTGATTGAGTGGCTTGAGAAACAGAGTGAGAAGAAACCTGTTGAATGGAATAATTGCAGGTACGAAAACATCAAGGACATCCTGAAGGAAATACTGCGCTCCAAGGACTGCCCATACCCCACACTGAAGGAAGACCTGGATTGGTACCTCTCAATCAGGCCTGGCTCGACATGGCACCAGCCCAAGTTCAGGAAAGGCGACTGGGTGGTGAAGAATTCATCAGGAAGACGCTCTAAAATCATTGAGGTGAATGACACTGGCTACACTTGCAACAACTGCTGCTTCAACTTTGAGGCTGAAGACGACTACCACCTCTTCACATTCAGTGAGGCAAAATCCGAGGACGGAGAATCAGTCAAGGACGAGTTTATCGTGAATGCGCTGCTGACCAAGTTCAAGGGAGAACTTGACAAGGGTGCCGCCTACGAAATACACGGCGTTCCAATAAAGGCAATCGTCGACTGGCTTGATTCGCTCTTGAAGGAAGTTAAGGATAACGATATTGTATATGACTAAACCAATTGAACTATGGGTATTATCAGGCGCATATTAGAAAAGTGGGTTTGCCGCCACGAGTGGGAGATATTGCAGAAAGTGAGCTTCTATCAAGAATCGAACAGCGAACTGCCAC
>Ga0265299_10002926_pt1 | contig 17029 bp, 9 predicted proteins | sample AusTroGonzalo_MG_4_FD_193485 | JGI IMG/M metagenome (GOLD analysis project Ga0265299, IMG submission 193485) | Bovine rumen microbial communities from tropical cattle in Woodstock, Queensland, Australia - Gonzalo_02 | ecosystem: Host-associated > Mammals > Digestive system > Stomach > Rumen ... | reverse complement strand
GGAGACGTTGGCAAGATTTAATGGTAAGACTGTAACTGTTAATGATGGTATTGTTGTATCTAGCGAGGTAACTACTGAAGCGAACTTTATCAAAGTTTGTGGCATTTCATTCGTTAATCGTGTAGTTGTAAATGATGACATTGAAATCAATGAAGCTGTTACTTTAACAAATAACATAGATTTTGTTGTAAGTGAAACGAAAACTTTGACGATAGCAGAAACGGGAAGTGTTACAATTGCAGAGAATACAGATGTTAGCTTTGAATCTGGTACAATTATGATGGAAGTAGCAGATCCTAATACATTGTCGATCAATCCTATAGGTACTTTTGTAATACACAGGGGATGTGTGATTGCAATAGTTATGGAAAATGAATATGATCCAAGTTCGCCAATTATATTTGCCGTATTTGGTGAAGTTAGCGAATCGACAGATAATGCTTGCATAGAGTGTGTGGATACTAATGCTAGTGTTACTATGCAAGTGGTTAATGATACATTAGTGTATACATTGAATGGTAATATAAACATCGACGGATTCGAAATTAGTGCTGGTCAGAAGATAATAGTTGCTGAAGGGGCTGTGGTAACTCTACTGGCTGATAGTGGCACAAGAATTGGAGTTGGTGCAGAATTAGATGTGCAAGGTACACTTGTAAATAATGGAAATCTTGAGATATCTGAAACAGGTGCAATGAATATCTCTGGTACATTTAATAATAATGGCCCAATGAGAATATTAGCAGAGGCAACATTTACGGTAACGGGTGATGGTGCGGTTAATAATAGTAATGCGATGTTGTCCGCTGTCTCAATTGATGCGAATGCTGTGAATAATGATACGGATGATCAGAATCCAGGTGATGAAGGGCAATTAATTGTTGTGACTGTAGATAAGATTGCTGGTGAGTACTACTTGCGAGTAACCAGCGAATACATTCTCGATATGGCAATGTATTTTGATGATTATGGCTTGCATTTTGTAAATAACATTGAATTCGCTGGCAATCATACGTTGTATCAATTACCAGGTGTCGTAATTGAGGACGGAGTAGCATTTACATTTAATGGTGGCGTGGTTGCATGCTATGTGGATGATAAAGCAACGTTAGATTATGTTGCAACAAATTATGGATTCATCAATAGTATTACTGTTACAGGCAGTGTTGAACTGGGCACTGATCCTAATATGTCGATCTATATCGGTAAAAACATTACAGCATATGCAAGTTGCAATGTAACTACTGTTGCTAAATTTAATGAGGTTGTAGGATTTGGTTTTGTAACAACTATTAACGTATTGAACGATATTACATTAGTAAATCCAACAATGTCGAATCTCAACGGAAAATATATTACGACAGGAGATGGCGTCGAAATTACTATAGATGTTAATTCTACTGCCAAATTGAACGAGGTGGTCGGTGCTGGTGCATATTATATTGATGCTATTGTAATATCTGGAGATATTGATTTAGGCACGAATCCTGATCTCTCCACATATTTCGGTTACAACATTTCTCGTGGACAGAACGTAACTGTATCTTGCACAGTAACTACTGAATCTGCATTGCGTAGTGCTCAATTGTGTGGATTTATTAATGACATACAAATAGATGGTAATATTGAAATTACTGAATACCTTGCATTAGATGAAAATGTAACATTTACTGCAAACGGTAATTTAACAATAGACGAGAATGTTACAGTAAAGAGTGTAGTGACCACGGTTGAGAATTTCGAAAAAATGGCTCAATATATAAACTATATTGAACTAGGCGCTGACATTACTGCATTTGACAATAACAATTATGTAGATGACATAGATATTAAGAGCATAAGTAAAAATCTAGCTTTGACAATTGACTTAAAAGGGCGTAACATAATCGGTGAATTGAATTTGTGCACATTTGGTAGAGTAAATGGTACAAATCAATATTACAATCATTCGTTAGACGTAACGATCATTAATACATCTAACACTATTGCTACAATTGGTTCAGATGATAGTGATTGCTATTACGGAATAATGGCAAATGGTGGTAATGGCGCGAGCGCATTAAATGTAACTATTAATGGTACTAATGTGAATGGTGACAATAATATAATTCTGCTAGGTTACTATTGTGGCATTTATTCAAATGCATCAACAAAAGGTGCAACACTTACAATGAGCCATGTAGATTTAATTGGTGCAAATACTACAGATGTAGATAGTCAGAGTGGTTGTGTGGATTCTATATCTGCATACTTTGGTGGAGATTACATATATAACATAACAGATTGCAACTTTGAAGGTGGTACTGGTGTATATGTAAAATCTGGTACATATACATTTACAAGATGTCATTTTAAATCAACAGATACAAATGCTGCAGAGAGTTTGTATTACTATAGTAATGGAGCAATTAGTGTTGGCTCAGCATTTGTGATTGATAGTTGCGCAGGGGTGCCAGTAGGCAACAGAGAGATAAATGTTCAATTTGTAAATTGTACATTTGTAAGTGAAACAGGTTATGCGATATTTGAAGGTGAGACATATGCCGGCGGACAAAGTGCAGTTAATTATCTAGAATCTCTAGTAATTGATGCTGATACTATGGACAATATTGAGGGCATGACTTGTGCAAAAACACAGAAGGTTAAGTTCTCTGAAACACGTAGTCACGTTCAGAATTATGCAGATCTTATGGCAATGAATGAGTTTGCTAGTGTGGCAGATATTTATGTGGATGATAATATTACAATTTCTGAAAACTGTGAATTGGATGAAAATATCCAATTCACAGCAAACGGAAGTTTGACAATTACTAATAGTGCTACAGTAAAGAGTGTAGTAACTACAGTCGAGAATTTCGAAAAAATGGCTCAATATGTAAACTATATTGAACTCGGAGCAGATCTCTCGCATAATAATGATGCAACATCAATCGCTAATAATTACTATGCTGGTGATGTGAGCATCAATGCCACTGATCACGACATATATTTGACTATAGATTTACACGGAAATAATTTTGAACATGAATTAGATCTTAGAACTTATGGATATGGTCACAGAGAATATATAACAATAATTAATACTACAAACACAGTATCTACTATCGGATATTACGAGACCACGGCGAACGGAAAAATATACAGCGACTATGGTATGCTAGTGAAGGGAGGCAGTGGTGCTAGTGAACTAATTTTGACAGTAACTGGCACAAAACTGGCAAATAATGATAACAACATCAGAATCATTGGTAATGAGGGTGGCTTATATACAAATGGTGTTTCGAGTGGTGCTCAATTGAATATCACTAATGTTGATATGATTGGTGCAAACACAAACACATATAGAGGTGACAATACAAGCAAGGTGAACCCTCTAAATGTCAACGACAATGCAGGTGCTTATCTAGTGGGTTACAACACTTATGTGTTTAATGGTTGTAACTTTACAGGCGCTAGTGGTATCTATGTAAAGACTGGTAATTATACGTTTACTGATTGTACGTTTAATGCAAATTCTACAGTAGCAGTTGATAATTTGGTGTATGATGGTAATGGCTTCTGGCCAAATGGTTCAGCATTTGTGATTGATAACAACACATCTCCAGTGGCTGCGAACAGGCATCTCAACATTCAATTTATTAATTGCGAATTTACTGTAGTAAATGCTAATGGCTATGCAATATTTGAAGGTGAGACATATGCCGGCGGACAAAGTGCAGTTAATTATCTAGAATCTCTAGTAATTGATGCTGATACTATGGATAATATTAATCTCTTGGCTAATAAGATAAAGTACGCTCATACTCATAATTATAATACTGTAATAGAACCAGGTGAGACCGCTAGTGAAAAATATATTGTAAACACTTGTACAATATGTGGACATACTGAGCGAGAATTGTGTAATCACGATCACTTCACGGCTGTGTTAACAACGGCTGGAGGCGTTGATGTGGAAGGTGAATATACATATACTTGTGATGAATGTGGATATAGTTATGTTGAAACTTGTGCGCATACAAATAACCATACTGCAGGCGGAACATTTATTTGTGATGATTGCGGCTATGAGCATACGGCACATGTGCATAATTACATAACAAAAGTCGTAAAGAGTGGCGCGAATGACTATGCTTTGAAGAGAGTGTGTGATGGATGCGCTGATGCTAATAATGTCGCAACAAATTGGAAAGCAATGTATTTTAGCACTCCAACGGATAATGGTGGCGTTTACACATACACACTTGCAAAGGCTAATTATCTAAATAGTGCGACCGAGTTAATCGATGAACTAGATATGGCGTTAAGTACTAGTGATATGTCGAATTATACGTATGAATTATATGACAAAGATGGATTAATTTATACTGGAGCCTTTGATCCTTCTGGCGATATTGTGTATAACCTTAATAGAGATACAGATTCATATGTAATGTTCCGTATTAAGTCTGGTGACACATACTTAAGGCTTAGAGCAATCTCTACAGGAAACACATATGATTGTGTGCTTGCAAGAGAGGCTGTGTAAAGATTAAATAAAAAGACGTTCCAAGAACGTCTTTTTTTATTCTATTAAATTAGTACAAATTATGAATTTACATTGTTATTTGCACATAGTAGAGTGTTGTGCATCAGCATTGCAATTGTCATCGGACCAACTCCGCCAGGAACAGGGGTTATCTCACGTGCTATATTTTTTACAGATTCAAAATCCACATCACCACATAATTTGTCATCAACTCTATTTATGCCAACATCTATGACAATAGCACCCTTTTTCACTTTTTTTATAAACCTTGGTTGCCCAATCGCTACAACTAATATATCAGCTTTTTGTACTATTTTTTCTAAGTTTTTTGTCTTTGAGTGGCACAGTGTTACAGTGGCATCTAGATTCGTTAGTAGGGTAGCAATAGGTTTACCGACAAGTAAACTTCTACCGACTACAACAGCATTTTTGCCACGCACATCTTTTCCTTCCAGCATTTTTAATATTCCGTGTGCGGTGCAGGGGATGATTCCATAATGCTTGGATGTCAATTTACCAAGATTGGCATCTGTCAAACCATCAACATCTTTTTGCGGACTGATTGAATTTGTGATTTTATATGCATCTAGACCTTCTGGTAGAGGAAGTTGAACCAAGATAGCATCGGTCAACTTGTCTGTATTTAATTGTTTTATGGTTTTAAGCAATTGTGTTTCAGAAACATTGGTGTTGAATTTAATTACAGCAGATTCTATTCCTAGTTCTTTACATTTTTTCTGTTTTGATGCAACATAAATTTCGCTGGCAGGATTATTGCCAACGAGAATTACTGATAATTTTGGTGGACGCCCATTTGTGTTTTTAAAATTTGTTACTTCTTTTTGTGTTAATTGATTGGTTCTTTGAGCCAACAATTTACCATCTATTATATTCATACATATATTATACTACTTTTTTTGAAAAAGTCTATTAAAATGGCTTTGAAAAGATTGATATTTTTGCTATTATATGTATGGGAGGGATATTATGGCATTAAAACAAGTAGATAGAGAAATATATGACGCAATAATGAAGGAGAAACGCAGACAAAAAACTCAAGTAGAATTGATTGCTAGTGAGAATTTCACTTCACAAGCGGTTCGTGAGGCAATGGGTAGCGTTTTGACTAATAAGTATGCCGAAGGATATCCAGGTAAGCGATACTACCATGGTTGTGAAAATGTGGATATAGTGGAAAATTTGGCTATAGATAGGTGCAAAAGACTGTTTGGTGCAGAACACGTCAATGTTCAACCACATTCGGGCGCACAGGCTAATTTTGCTGTCTTTTTTGCACTTTTGAAGCCAGGTGATACCTTTATGGGTATGGATTTAAATTCTGGGGGACATTTGACGCATGGTCTGAAAATAAATTTTTCAGGAGCATTTTACAATTGCATACCATATGGTCTAGATCCAAAAACGGAAGAAATTGATTATGATATGGTGGAAAAATTGGCAATTGAGCATAAGCCAAAGATGATTATTGCAGGTGGCAGTGCGTATAGCAAGATAATCGATTTTGCAAGATTTGCTGATATAGCGCATAAAGTGGGTGCTTATCTTATGGTAGATATGGCACACATCGCAGGGTTGGTGGCTACAGGGCTACATCCATCACCCGTACCATATGCAGATGTAGTAACAACAACTACACACAAGACGTTGCGTGGCCCACGTGGCGGTATTATAATGTGTAAGGAATATTTGGCTAAGAAAATAGACAAAGCACTTTTCCCTGGAGAGCAAGGGGGACCGCTTGAACATGTGATTGCTGGTAAGGCGGTGGCTTTTTATGAGGCATTGCAACCAGAATTTAAAAAATACCAGAAACAAGTATTAAAAAATGCGAAAGCGTTAGCTAGCGCCTTAGTACAAAAAGGATTTAGAATTGTTAGTGGTGGCACCGAGAACCACTTAATGTTGGTAGATCTAACGGCATTTGGAATAACGGGTGATGAAATGGCTACACTTTTACATGAGGCTAATATTACTGTAAATAAAAATCTTATAGTAAATGATCCAAGGCCGGCTAGTCAGACCAGTGGTATTAGAATAGGAACGCCGGCTGTTACCACTTGTGGATTTAATGAAAAAGATATGCAAAAAATCGCAAATTGTATATATGAAATTGCAAAAAATAAAGAAAAAGCCGTAAAAAATGTAAAAAATATGGTAAAACAAATATGGGCGGATGTAAGATCTAGAAACAAATAATGGGAGAAAATATGAATAATAAATTGGTGCTCATTGATGGCAATAGTTTGTTTTATAGGGCGTTTTACGCTCTTCCATTGCTTCAAAATGAAAAGGGTGAATATACAAATGCAATATATGGATTTTGTAATTTTCTCATAAAAATTATAGAGGATTTAAAACCTACGCACATGATGGTTGCTTTTGATGCTAGCAAGCATACTTTTAGGCATAATTTATATTCGGAATACAAGGCAACAAGAAAACCCATGCCAACTGAACTGGCTTCTCAGGCACAGCCACTTAGAGAATTGTTGAAATTAATGGGTATAAAGGTGCTTGAGAAAGCTGAAATTGAGGCAGATGATATTTTGGGTACTATTGCACACCGATTTAATGATGATACTACAATTGTGACTGGCGATAGGGATTGTTTTCAATTAATAAATTGGAATACAAATGTTTGTTTTACAAAAAAAGGTTTATCTGAAATACAACTAATAGATGTAGAAGAGTTTAAAAAACAATATGGGTTTATGCCAATTAATATTATTGACTTAAAAGCATTGCAGGGTGATTCGGCGGATAACATTCCTGGTGGTAAAGGTATAGGAGAAAAAACTGCGTTAAAACTGATACAGGAATATACAAATATTGAAAATGTTTTTCAAAATATTTCTAACATAAATGGTTCGCTTAAAGATAAATTAGTAAATTCACGTGATGTTATATTTTTGTCGAAGAAATTAGCCACAATTGATGACAATGTTGATATTGCATGTGTGATTGATGATTGCAAGATTACGTTGCCATTTCCCCGTGCTGTATATGATCGTATGATGGAATTAAATTTTCGCTCCATAATTAAAAGAGAAAACTTATTTGAACATGGTGTGGGTAATGAAGAAATACATATTGTAAGCACTAAAAAAGTTATAGCGGATACTGATGAATTGGAGAAATTTATTGGTTTTGTTAAAAACGAAAAAATATTAAGTGTTGTGATGGTTGATGATTCATTTCACTTATCTTTTGGTAGTGATGAGTATGTGTTGCGATTTGAGGATATTGCGCTTAATGTTGTGTTAAGCTATTTAGGTGATATATTTAGTGATTCAGATATTAAAAAAATATTTTTTGATACAAAACAGATGATGCATGTTTTATTTAAGTACAATATAGATTTGCAGAATTATTTTGATATTGCACTTGCCAAGCATTTGGTTGATGGTGTGGGTATCAAAGATTTTGCGTCTGTTCTCGAAAGCGAAGGGATTGATGTTGAGAGTGTGGCTTTAAATTTTCTGGAACTCAAGACTAAATACGAAAATAAACTCAATGAACTTGGAATGATGAGTTTATATACTGATGTAGAGTTGCCTTTGATAGAAGTGTTATTTAGTATGGAGCAAACTGGTTTTAAAGTGGATTTGGACAAGCTTGAAGAACTTCGTAAAGAGTATGAACTTGAATTAGATTCGTTAAAGAAGCGTATTTGGAGTATTGTGGGTTGCAATTTTAATATTGATTCGCCAAAACAGTTGGGTGATGTTTTGTTTAATAAATTGGGGCTTAGGCATGATAAGAAAATGAGCACCAATATTGAGCAACTTATGGCTATAGAAGGGGATCATGAAATTGTGCCTTTGATTATTCGTTATAGAAAGATTGCTAAGTTAAATGGTACATATATAAAGGGCGTGTGTGATCGAATTGGGGAAGATGGTAGGATTCATACAAATTTTAAGCAAACGTTGACAAATACCGGTCGGTTATCTTCAACTGATCCAAATCTCCAAAATTTGCCTATAAAGACAGATGAGTCGAGACAAATACGCAGTATGTTTACGGCGTCTAGTGTAGATAATGTGTTGATTGATGTAGACTATTCTCAGATTGAATTAAGGCTATTGGCACATATGAGCGAAGATCCAATATTTGTGGAGGCGTTTAAGAATAATGAGGATATACATACATCAACTGCGTGTGGTATATTTAATTGTGAGCCTAGTGATGTGACTCGTGAGATGCGACGCATGGCTAAGGTGGTAAATTTTGGTGTAATATATGGTATTAGTGATTTTGGCTTAGCGAAAGATTTAGGAATATCTCCAAAAGAGGCTAAGAAATATATTGATAGTTTTTATGATTTGCATATAAAAGTTGGTGAATTTATGCAACATATTGTAGAGTCTGCAAAAGCCACGGGGAGAGTATATACATTGCTTGGTAGGTCGAGAAAAATGCTCGATATTACAGCGTCGAATAGGATGATTAGAATGCGGGCAGAACGTGCTAGTCAGAATATGGCATTGCAAGGTTCGGCAGCGGATATAATAAAACTCGCAATGGTGAATGTGTATAAAAAATTAAAAAATACCGGGGCGAAACTTATAATGCAGGTACATGATGAATTGGTGGTGGATTGTCCAAAGGATGAGGCAAATGCGGTATATAAAATAGTAAAGGAAGAAATGGAAAACGCAATGCAATTAATTGTTCCACTATCTGTTGATGGCAGTATTTCGTATAGGTGGAGCGAGGGACACTGATTGAATAATTGTTAATTATTTGGCAAGCATTAAAGTATGAAAAATTTGCATTGGATTAGTTTGTTGGCTTTAATGTTGCTTGTTATTTTTGGATTTGGTATAATTGTTGTTAGGCAGAATTATCCAACTTCGTATAGTCAAGAAATAGAAAAGTATTCTACTGAATATGGGGTGGATAAAGCGTTGGTATATGCAATTATAAAGAAAGAAAGTGGATTTAATCCGATGTCAGTCTCTAGTGCTGGTGCGGTTGGATTGATGCAACTAATGCCAGAAACGGCGGAATGGTTTGCTGAGTCAATTGGTGAAAGTTATTCATATAATAGTTTGTTTAATCCGGATTACAATATAATGATTGGAGTTAGGTATTTAAAATATTTATTTAACAAATTTAGTAATCTTTCGCTCGTGCTTTGTGCGTATAATGCGGGAGAAGGGGTGACAGCAAAGTGGGTGCAAAATGTAAATTTTTCGGAAGATGATATACCTTACCGAGAGACTTATGAATACGTACAAAAAGTGAAGAAGTATTATGATAGATATAAATTTTTAATTGAATAATACGCAAAAGTGCAAAGGAAAAATGAAAAATATGATTAATAATCAAGATTTTTTTGAAAAAATGAAAGAATTGCAATCATTTGATAGTGTTGCATATTGTAAATCATTTAATGTTAGTCCAAAAAAATCCATAAGAATAAATAATATAAAGGTAAATGGAGGTAAAGTAAATTTACCTTTTTCTGTTACTCAAAATAAAGTTAATCCTGACTTGTATTACGTAGATAATGAAGAAAAAGTTGGCAACACAATAGAACATCACTGTGGAATGTTTTATGTGCAGGAACCAGCAGCGTCAATGCCGGCTTTTTCGATAAAGGATAAATTGACTGGGAAAGTTGTTTTAGATCTTTGTGCAAGTCCTGGCGGTAAAACAACACAACTCGCCGAATATGTTGGGCCAACTGGTTTGGTGATATCTAACGAGGTAGTATCGAAGCGTGTAAATATATTGCGAGGTAATGTAGAGAGACTTGGATTAACAAATGTCGTTATCACCAACAACAATGCTGAACAAATTGCACGGGCGCTAGCAAATGCGGTAGATGTTGTTGTGGTTGATGCACCATGTTCGGGAGAGGGAATGTTTAGGAAGGATCCTGACACCGTGCAAGAGTGGAGTTTAGAAAATGTGTATGCTTGTGCAAAGAGACAATTATTTTTATTGCAAAATGTGGATAACGTGTTAAAAAATGATGGTATTTTAGTATATTCGACTTGCACTTTTAACAAAAATGAGAATGAGATGGTTATTCAACAATTTTTAAATGAGCATCCAAACTATTATATTCTAGATGTCGATAGTAGCATAAAGACGGTTTCAAAAAATGGTGAGTCTAATAAGCAAAATAATAGACTACACCTTGAGCGTTGTCGCAGATTTTATCCCCAGGATGGCTTTGGTGAAGGACAGTTTTTTTGTGTGTTGCAAAAGCATGATAAAAATACGAGTAATATTAAGTATAACGCAAAAAACAAGCAAACTTTTTTGACATCTAAAGAATTCATATTGGTTAAAAAATTTTTAGATGAAAATTTTATTTTATCAGATTACTTGTTAACTAAAGTGGGAGGACAATTTTTTATCCTTCCTAAAGTATCTATTTGTATGGATGGTCTAAATGTTGTTATAAATGGTGTATGTGTTGGTGAAATTGTAAAGGATCGTTTTGAGCCGCATCATCATTTATATATGGCATATGGTAAATTAGCAAGGAATAAGCTGGATATAACTAACTATGAAGATGCAAAGAGATATATTGCAGGTGGACAGATTGTGGCAAATATAAATGATGGATATTGTGCGGTGTTGTATAATGGTGTAACAATAGGGTTTGGTAAATGCAACCATGGTGTTATAAATAATCATTATCCAAAAGGATTGAGAAAGATATTATAATAAAATCACTTTGTAATGTATCTAATATTGAGTATAATATTGTTAGGGGGAAAAATGCAGGAAGAAGTAGAATCCGCAGTTGTTGAAACAGATGCAACTGTGCAGAAATTGTATCGTTTTGAAAAGCGAGACTATCTATCAACCATAAGGCGAACTGTCTTTATGGACAATTTCTTTTATTTCTTTTTGTTTTCTCTTATTGCGGTTTATTTGTTGTCAAAAGGTGTTGAACCTTGGGTGGCAGTATCTATTCCGTTAGTAATTCGTATTGCTAGGTTGTTTACATCTTCGTCAAAATGGTGCTTAAAATTGAGTTTGTCGATATCACATAAGCGGGTATATTTAGTGTTTATGGCAGTAATGACAGGACTTGGATTATTACTTTTGTTTATGCGAACTGCAGTGGGCGTCATACTGGTAACATCATTATGTGGTGTAATGCATGGCATTATGAAGACTAGTAGTGTTTCTCTTGCCACACAAAACCCAAATTATGAATCCCATTGTTTGATTACATATGGTCGTGCTCAAGTGTTAGGGAGTTTGCTGGGGAGTTTGTTTGGTCAGTTTATTTTTGACATAGGTGAAACCTGGTACATCGTATTGTATGTGATTATTGGAATATTTAGTGTAGCGTTCAATGTTTCAATGCGAGAAATACAGATGACATCTAAACCAAAAGATAAAAATAACACTGAGTCATCGGTAGTAGATGTTAAATTGTCCCCCTCAGACAAGAAAAAGATTTTTACGTGTAGTTCAATTTTTGCTTCTTTTATTAGTATGTGGGCAATGGCAGAGGGCGTAATGGGTGAGGTTGCACCGCTGGTTTCAAGTAGGTTGGGCTTTGCAAATGCGCTGTTATATTGTGTAGCATTGATAACATTATTTTTAATTACTGGGCGAATGCTGGCAAAAATAAAGGCAAGTCACAATCTTTTATTAGTCGAATTTATTTTAGCTTTTGTGGGTTGCTTGTGTACATTCGCACTGTGTGTGTTTAAAACAGAGTATTGTCTATTTATAATTTATGGTATTGCTGGAATAGGTACGGCATTAGGGGATCCAATATGGGCGAGCATAATTAGTTCTATGGCACAAAATAGTCGGGTAAAGTATGTAAAGATAATGCATTTATATTATTTATATTCAATGTTTTATGTGGTATTATCTGTGATTGTTTGTAGTTTGATAGTGAAGTATAATATAGACTATATGAAATATGTGGCTTTTACTTTATTAATTGCTGTTACAGCGCTATATGTAATATTTGAGTTGTTTGCAAAGAAATATTACAAGAGAAGTATTTAGAATAGTATAAACCTCATACATGTAGGTATGAGGTTTTTTAATCAATAAGAGAGAGCAGATTGCTCTCTCTTATTCTTCTAAACCTAACATATAATCTGTTGATACATCAAAAAAATTTGCTACCACTATTAATTCAGCATTTTTTATTATGTTATAATGAAAGCTTATAAAAAATGTCCCCAATAAGTTTGGGGACATTTTGGTGCGAAGGAAGAGACTTGAACTCTCACGATGTTACTCACACGCACCTCAAGCGTGCGCGTCTGCCATTCCGCCACCTCCGCGAGCAAATATATTATACGAGTATTTTATTTCTTTGTCAATTATTTATAAAAATTTTTATAACCAAACATTTTGTTTGGTCTATTGGTGTTTATGTAATATAATAAATAGAGAATAGGGGTGCGAATTGTAAAAATTTACGAAAATTGGCATAATTGCTTGACAATTTTTCTGTGGCGTATTATTATATAAATACACTTTGACTTTCTTTGACCTTTATGGTTGTTTGGGGGAGTTTAATGGCAAATATAAGTGATTCTATTGAAAATTTTATTTTAGATACAATGGGTGATGATGATGAGATTGAACTATCTCGTAACGATCTCGCATCATTTTTTTCATGTGCTCCTTCACAGATTAATTATGTGCTAGAGACTCGTTTTTCATTTGATAGAGGATTTATCAAAGAGAGTCGCCGTGGTGGCGGAGGCTCGATAAAACTGATCCGTGTAGATATGGCAGAAGATGGTGTTATAAATGATATTATTTTGGAATCTATTGGTGATGAGTTAAGTGCTAGGAGAGCAATACAGATTCTTGCTAGACTTAAAAGTGAAGGTGTTATTGCTCAAAAAGAATTTAATATAATAAAAAGTGCTGTAAGTGATGAGGCATTATCGCTCCCTGTGGTGCTTAAAGACAGGCTTCGTGCCAACATATTCAAGAGTGTACTACTTACACTTTTAAAGGAGAAAAAGTAATGGGTTCAAACTGGTTTTATAATGAACAAAATACATTAGAAATATCTAGTAAATATGACGATGAACAAGAAACGGTTTGCCCTTATTGTAAGACTGAGAAGGCAGATTTTCTTGATACAATGTTTCTTGGTTGTCCACATTGTTATGAGGTGTTTAGTGAAGATGTGGCGCGTGCTATTGAGAATTATCAAGGAGCAAGTGAGCATGTGGGTAAAGTGCCAGAGAAGGTTTTAAATAAAGAATCTATAAGGCTAGAGATTGAAAAACTAGAAAAACTGAAGGCGCAAGCGGTAATAAAGGAAGATTATATGCTAGCTGAAGTATATTTGCAGAAGATTAAGAGTCTAAAGGGGGAGAAGTAAGTGCGGGATAATGAATATGGATCGATTGTAATATCTTCTCGAATCCGATTAGCAAGGAATCTAGCCAAAGAGTTATTTCCAACCAGGCTGTCTAAAGAGAAAGGTATGCAGGTGCGCAACAAGATAATATCTGCAGTAGAACCAATAGATAATTTCAAAATATATCCAATGAATGTGCTTGCGGAAACTGATGCGATGGTGATGCATGAAAAACATTTGATATCTCACAATTTGGTTGAGAATAAAGATACGGGTGCGGTTTGTGTGAATCAAGATGAAAGCATCAGCATAATGATAAATGAAGAAGATCATATAAGGGCGCAATGTTTAATGAAAGGATTGTCGCTTGAGAAAGCATTTGACGCAATAAATAAAATTGACAATACGTTGGCATCAAAACTTAATTTCGCTTTTGATAAAAAATGGGGTTATTTAACATCGTGTATTACAAATGTGGGTACAGGAATGAGGGCATCCGTAATGTTGTTTTTACCAGCGCTAACGCTATCAGGGCAGATGGAAGATATTATAAACAATTCGCTGAAACCTAAAAGATTGACTGCGCGTGGAGTATTTGGTGAAGGTTCTGGTGCGGAAGGGTATGTGTACCAGATATCAAATTCGACTTCACTTGGTAATAGTGAGCGTGAGATAATATCTCTCGTAAAAGAAAATGTGATTAGGCTATGTGAACTAGAGATTGAGGCTCGAAAGAGGCTGGTGAAAGAAAAACTATCTACGGCGCGAGATATAGTGCAACGCAGTTGGGGAATATTGACTAATTGTTATCGCTTAAATTATGAGGATTTACTAAAATATTTGGGGCAATTAAAATTGGGTATTGCTATAGGGCTGATAAGATTTAAAGACAATTATATTATAGATAGGTTAACGCAGACTTGTTTGCCATACTATCTAAGTAAGACATTTAACCTCTCGCTTGGCGAAGAGGATCTAGAGATATATAGAGCGGAATATGTTTCGCAAGAATTAAAAAGGGAAAGAATTAAATAGGGAGGAAATATGTTTAATTTATCTGTAACAGACAATGTACAAATAGCACTAAATGAGGGGGCGAAATTGGCTGAGAAGTTGGGTGTAAATGCCGTGGGCACTGAGCACTTGTTGTATGGTTTAACCATGGCGGATCGTGGGGTGGCTAGCAAACTGCTTGCCATGCATGGTGTGGGAAAAAAGAAACTGCTAGATATATTAATGCAATCCCAGGTCAAAAGTGTTGGAATTCGTACGCGTGTAGAGTATACGCCAAGAGTAAAGCAGATACTTAATATTGCTGAACAAATTGCTTATCAGAACGGCTACAATTACATTGCTACTGAACATGTGTTATTCGCTATTCTGATAGATAATGGTTCGCAGGCAATGGGAATATTGACTTCCATATTTAAAGTAGATATAAAGGAATTGTCGGCTGAATTACAATTAGTATTCAATGGTGCACCGCTTGAAATTGTGCTGAGTGGGGCATACAAAGATACTAAAGATAATGAGAATCAATATGAGAAAAGTAAAAAACAGACTCCTCAGGATATAAATGCTGGCTTGCCAGAAGTGTTGCGTGATATGGGTATAGATATGACAGCGCGAGCCAGAGCTGGTAAAATGGATCCTATAATTGGTCGTGATGATGAAACGGAAAGAATTATTGAAATCTTGTGTCGTAAAACCAAAAATAATCCTGTGTTAATTGGTGAAGCTGGTGTGGGTAAATCTGCAGTGGTTGAGGGATTAGCACAAAGGATAGTGAAAGGGGATGTTCCAGAATTTTTGAAGGATAAGAAAATATTTTCGTTAGAAATTGGTTCGCTTATGGCGGGCACAAAGTATCGTGGTTCTATGGAAGAAAAATTGAAGAACGCGATTGAAACTATTATTCAAGCGAAGGATATAATTGTATTTATAGATGAGATACATATGTTGGCACAGGCTGGAAGTAAAGATGGTGAAGTGAGTCCAGCGGATATGTTAAAGCCATATCTTGCTCGGGGAGAAATGCAAACCATTGGTGCGACCACAATTGATGAATACAGACAATATATTGAAAAAGACAAGGCACTCGAAAGACGTTTTCAGCCAATAATGGTTGAGCAACCTAGTGAGGAAGATGCAATTAAAATTTTACAAGGATTAAAAGATAGTTATGAAGCATTTCACAAAGTAAAAATTCTAGACGAGGCTATTGAATCAGCTGTACATCTATCAGTGAGATACATAATGGATAGACAATTGCCAGATAAGGCAATAGATTTAATTGACGAGGCAAGTTCTAGAGCTAAAGTGAAAGGTAGTATTGCACCCAAAGAACTTAAAAATCTTGAAAGAGAATTGAATGAAACTGAAATAAAAATAGCACAAGCTAGAAAGATGAATAGTTTAGATGAGTTGGAAACTTTAAGGGCAAAACAGTTAGCTTTAAAAGGACAAATATATGATGCAAATCGCGCTTGGGAAAATACCAAGAGTAGCCAGGAAGGTGTGGTAGATAGTGAAGCGATTGCGAGAGTTGTATCGTCTTGGACAAATATACCTGTAACGAAATTGACGGAAACTGAAAAAGACCGATTAATAAATCTAGAGGAAGAACTTCATAAACGAGTAATTGGACAAAATGATGCTGTAGTGGCTGTGTCACGTGCTATACGTAGAGCGAGAGCAGGGCTAAAGGATCCAAAGAAGCCAATCGGCTCATTTATATTCCTTGGTCCTACTGGGGTAGGTAAAACTGAATTAACTAAAGCTATTGCTGACGCATTGTTTGATGATGAAAATGCTGTAATTAGACTAGATATGAGTGAGTATATGGAGTCTCATACGGTTTCTAAGATAATAGGCTCGCCTCCAGGCTATGTCGGCTTTGAAGAGTCGGGTGGGACATTAACTGAACTAGTACGAAGGAAACCATACTCTGTAGTTTTATTTGATGAAATAGAAAAAGCACATCCAGATATATTCAATATCTTATTGCAAATATTGGACGAGGGGCGATTAACAGATAGCCATGGCAGAACTGTTAGTTTTAAAAATACCATTATAATTCTTACAAGCAATGTGGGGATTACGGATTTACCAAAAAATACTGCCAAGCTTGGTTTTAACGAAGGTGCTAGCGAAAAACA
>Ga0265299_10002923_pt1 | contig 17032 bp, 32 predicted proteins | sample AusTroGonzalo_MG_4_FD_193485 | JGI IMG/M metagenome (GOLD analysis project Ga0265299, IMG submission 193485) | Bovine rumen microbial communities from tropical cattle in Woodstock, Queensland, Australia - Gonzalo_02 | ecosystem: Host-associated > Mammals > Digestive system > Stomach > Rumen ... | reverse complement strand
AAGGTAATGAATACAGAAAATATCACTTTTGAAATGACTGATGCTTTATCTGCTTGTGTATTAATTTCTGATTTTAAATACTTGATTATGCCAATAAAGGAGGTTAAATAATGGCATGGTTACAGGTAAGAATTAAGGACGATTTAAAAGATAAATTTAAACAAAAATGTGATGAAAATAAAACAAATATAAGCAAAAAAATTAGAGAGTGGATAGAAATGTATTTAAGTGGGAATAAATAATTCCCACTTTTTTTGTATTGACAAATTTTAAACAAAGTGCTATTATTTAGCATGTAATAGTTAATTAATAAGAGAGGTTAAATTATGATGAAAGTGTCTTTAGAAGATGAATTTTCTCAAGCAAAAGCGCAACACAAATACGCTGTATTGAAAGCAAAAATGATTGCTTACTATCAAGCAGTAGATGAAGGTAAAATAAACCTTCCTGATTTTTTAAGAAGCAATTCTCCAGAAAAAAGAGCAGATAATGACATTCAAAATATTCTTGCTAGTGATGATGGATTAAAAAAGTTTAATGAATTATATGAAATAGCATGGAATAGTGTAGCTGATATTATGCCATAATAAGAGGAGATAAAAATGTTAGATATGAATTTATTATACGGACAGAATGAAGCATTAAAAAATCAAAATAAACAATTACAAGAAGAAATATTGATATTAAAAAATAAGGTGTTAGAATTAAAAAATGAAATTTGTATTTTGCGACAAGAGCGACTTAGAAACAAATATAATAACAAATGTATTGCAAACAGAAAAGATACCATACAAAGTTAAAAGTAAAAAAGTCCATTGCTATTTTTTTGATGAAGAAGAAGATGAAGATAATGAATGTATGGTTCGAGTTGCTAATGTATATGACATATTTGTAAATACTGATTTAGAACATTATGATTTTGTAAAAACTATAGCAGAAAATGAAATAAGAAAAATAGTAAAATTAGAAATTTGTTACATGAAACAAGCGAGGAGAAGATATGTTCAACGAGTACATAAGAAAAGTATTGCCAATACCAATAATAGAGATAAAAGCGAGTGAAGATGGATATAAATATCTTATAACTACATATACTTCTGTTATTGATGAATACGGAGCTAAAAAAGATGTAATTAATAGAGTAAAGAAAAATAAAAGATTTAAAAGTATAAGCGATTGGTGGTTTAAAGAAAAAGATACTTATTATAAAGAAGCCATAGTAGAAATGATGAGGAGATAAGAAGAAAGGATATGAAATTCATATCCTTTTTGTTTGATGAAAGCGAGAGAATAATTATTTATATAATTATTCTTTTTTTTGTTCAATTAGTGCAATTCTTTCAAAAAGTAAATTTACATCATCTCTTATTTCTTTTACCATAACTTCTAAGTGATGGATTTCTTTTTCGTGTTGAGGAGTAAATTCTACTCTAACAACTTCATTGTGCATATCTTTCATTTTTGTTGTTGTGTCTTGATGTTCTTCTACGTGTGTTTTAAATTGAAAATTCTGACTATCTTTATCTTTAAAATTAATTAATACTGATTTCGCTGAACAAATTAAAATTATTGCTACAATACCTATTGTTATAAATAACATTGGATAAAATAATTTTACAGTAAACAAATCTATCATTTAGTTTCTCCATATTTTCTTTGCCATTTTATTGTTGGCTCATCTGGTGAATGTGGATTAAAATCAAATCTGAATTTGATTTTATTTTGTTGGTTATCTGAAAATTCCTTCTCAATAATATTCTGAAGCTCTTTTTCAGTTATTTTTTTAGTGGTTTTTTTCTTTGTCTTTTTAGAAAAAACTCTAGCCATAATTTCATATTATCATACTTGACTATATTACGCAATATATGATATTATTCTTATATAGCATAAACAACTCCATATTGACATAATGTACGTATAAGAAACACAAACATCAGCGAGATTGCCTTACCTCCGATAACCTTAACTATTACAAGGTATCTCGCTTCCTTTTAAAAATAATATTGCTATTTATATAGTCTAAATCCTTGTAATAAAATGCAACTCAATTAATGAGTTGCTTTTTTTGGAAATAGTGAGGAGAGAGATATTATTTTTCTTCTTTTTCACGATTATATTTAATACGTTTTTTAGCATTTTTATAAGCACGTTCACTAGGGTCGCCACAATAATCAGAATCTTCAAGATAATTACGTGCCATCTTTAAATAATATGTAGTGTCAGTAAAGATATTGCAATAATCAGACCATAACATATTACATACATACGCAAAATCATGGACATAATAGTCTTTGTCATCAAAATCTATTCCAGAAGCACGTTTAATATCTTCTACAGACCATTTTGCTCCTGTACCTTTATCATCAACCCATTTTAAATAGCTAATAGCTTCTTCATACATTGCCACATCTACAATATGACAACCGTATTCAAGTTTAAGCATATATTCAGCAAAATTTTCTGGCATATCCTCACGCCATTCTTCTACAATTTCTTTGGCAAAATGAGGATTTTCACTTAATTTGCGTTTATATATTTCATCAGCTTTTTTTAAATCATACATTTTTATTTATCCTTTCTAATCTTTCGATTATTTCTTTATTTTGTTGAATGATTATTTCATTCTGTTTTAATGCTGTATCTAAATATGTTTCATCTTGGTTTCTTAATTCTTCAAGTAATTTATCATTACTAGCTTCGTTTATTAATAAAATAAATGAGGCAATTTGTAATAAATTGGCTAATGTTGATAAATTTTCATAATTATTTTTAGCAAACATTACGGGGTAGTAACCAAAATTACATACGGTTCAGGAGTTTCAGCTTCACTATCTGCTATATAATAACCAAAAGCACGCTTAGGAACTCTATCTGATTTTATTTGTTGCCCAAATTTATTTTTTAATGGAATATTAGAAACTCCATTAATTTCAACAAAAGTCGGCACAGGAGCAAAAGTAATGTTATCTCTAACTGTTACAGGACAACGAAAAATAAATATATCACCATCACCAACATTAGTTGAACTGGTTACTGTTAATGTTAATGATGTACCAGCTACATAAGAAGCTGTTTCTACAATATGCAAATACGGACTTAATGCCATTTTATTACCTACTTTCTTATAAATTTATTTACTATATTTAGAACAGATAAGAGGTTTTTAAGCCTCTTATCTGTGTTACACCATTATGCAAATGGTGTAAATGGAGCAATACCAGGTGCAAAAGGAGGTACACCAGCAGTATAAACTGTTGCTTGAGGGTATCTAACCACGCCAGCAACCGCACTTTGCAACTGCAAAGCGGAAATTTGCTGTTGGAGAGCCTCGATTTTGTTTTGTGATAACGCTTCTAGGATTTTAGAGGTGTTCATCGCATTATTGTAATTTACACCATCTATTGCTCTTTGGGTTTCACAACAACATTGTTGGATTCTGTCATTTATGGAAGTTTCCATATTAGCAACTTGTCCAATTTGTTGGCTAAGAGCCATTTGAATGTCTTTAGCAACATTAATGTTGTCATATTTAGCTTGGTTTACTGCTGCTACTGTTTGTGAAGTACCTGCTGTAATAGCTGCTAATGCTTCTCTTTGGTTAGCTACTGTGTTTTGGTTATCAAAACCACGTTGTACTTCATTAGAAGTAGCACTACCGCCAAACATACCACCATTGTTGAATAGGAAAAAGCCAAAGAACAATAAAATCCATATCCAAGAGCTTGTTCCCCCTAAGCCACCATTTAATAAAGCGGCTGTACCTAAAGTTGAGTCCATGTCTGCCATGAGATTTTCTCCTTTATTTTTAACTACTACCTCTCGTATATTTCAACGGTCAAAATGTTCTCACCTTTTAGGTGGTTTATCTTATCAATCCGAATTGATGTGCCATATTAAGAATATTTTGCACATTTATTCCTTGTGCATTAAATTTATTCGTGAAATATTGCACGATTTCTTGTTGATTTTTACCTTCAATTTCTTTTTTAAATGCTTGGTATTGTGGATTGTTCCCAAACATAGCATCCATTTGTGCTGTTGGATTACCTGAATTTGATAATACTTGTAACATCTGCATTATTTTAGGATTATTGAATATTTGTAATAGATTCATTATCTTTTACTCCTTTTTTCAGTTTCTTCTATAACTTCAGGTGTTAAAAGTTTTTTAATATCATCTAATTTATGGTCTAAAGATTTGAAACTTTCTAAATATGGATTAGTTTCAGGTTGTGCAGTTTCAACAACTAATTTATAAGTTTTTACTGGAGCTGCACCTGTATTGTCATACTGTTTTAAATAAATTTCTTCAGTAGCTTTATTGTAAAAGAATAAAGGTTTGCCTGTAACATCAGGTTTTGTTGCTATTGCTTCTGCTATATCAGACACGTAAGTTGTAGTTAATGTTGGTAATGGCTGTGTGTATTGTTGCAAATTAGCATAATTAGGTTGCCAAGTGTTCGGTGTATAACCATTTGTGTAATTCATCATAATAAAATCTCCCTAATAAAAAACCCTTATTTCAAATTAAGTATAAGGGTAAAAGTGAGTGTTTAGTTTATAAAATGACTATTATTTGTTTATATATTGACTATGATTTAACAAAAATTCAGTAATTAAATATTTATTTCTTTCTAAAATTTTTTTAATTCTATTATTGATTGTTGGTTTAGCATATCCCATTCTTACGCCAATAGCTTTATCACTTAATTTACGAATGAAAGCATAAAAAAAAGACCAATAATCAATATTTAAACCTTCAAAATTAACTTCTTCATTCCAATATAATTTGTCAATCAATTCTTTTTCTATAAAATATGGTTGACATTCTTTAAGTTTATTTCTTATGTCCTTCAATTCCATTGAATATTCCTGAATATTGTAGTAATATTTCCAATTTTGTTTTAATTTCAATTAACATTGCTTCAAAATTAGCTATATTTTTTTCGCTTTTTTCGACATCATCTTTAACTTTTTTTAAGTCATCTTTTATATTTTGGATTTCAACAGCTTGAGCATCAATTTTGGAATTAAGAGAACTTTTATATTCTCCTGCCTTTACAAATAATGCAATTAAGCCACCTATAAATCCTATTATCCCTAATATGTGTCCAATATTTTCCATATTTTTATTATACAATAAAAAACCTCTAAAAGAGGTTTTTAAAAAACGAGGAATTACATGAAATGAAGAAAAACATATACTAACTATGATTATAGTACCATAAAACTTTATTTCTAATATAATTACCTATATCATCTTTGTCAATATGTAATTGATGGGGCAAGCAAGTTATGTCAATTTTACCTGCGCTTGAAGTTTTGGGATTTTTCTTTCCAAATTCATAATGTGTCATTATTGTATTAGATGTAATTGGAATATTGTATTTTTTACATAATTCTGCAACTTTTTTACATCCTGCTTCAAATTGTTTAGCAGTAATTGGATATAAACCAAGATGAAATCTTGATACATAACCATACATACCAGCAAAAGCAACGCCAATAGAGCCTGTATTGCCACCACCAGTATGTGCCGCATAAACGCCATCTAAGCAATTTTCATTGTCTTGTACAGAATATACTCCATTATGGCATTCACCTTTATCATCAATAATGAAATGATAATGCAATAAATCTGTTTGATTTGGTTTATATGTACCTGCTGTACATTCACCAATGGATAATAACTCTTTTTATGTTACCACCCATTTTTACATCACCTCCTTATATAATTTATTTTGCATATCTAATCGCCATTTTATTGCTTCTTCTTTTGTCTTAAAATCTTTTGAATATCTTTTTTTATTTTTGGTTATATTTGCAACCCAAAATTCTTTTAGTTTACCTCTTTGTATTCTTTTTCTAAAAAACACGCCTGTTTGTTCTGTTTTTTTGCTTCTTAGTATTCTTTTCATTTTTTCAACCTCTTTTCTGCTTTAATTATCCATTCTTCGACTTTAATTATCGGTGGTTCGTATTCACAACCACATTTAAAGCATTTGCATTTGTCGTATTGCGTTTCAGAGTACCATATATCTAAGCAATTAGGGCATTTATAGAAGTACATTTGTTTTTTCCTTTTTTTATATTATAATACAAATGGACTAGGTTCGCTACCGAAAAGGTAAGACTTCCGATTACCCTGTCCATCTTTAATAGTTCGGAAGCACTTACGGAAGGAGTATTTTTTATGATTAAATTAAAATGTAGTCAGTGCGGTAAAGAAATTTTAAGATACCCCAGCCAAATTCATCCTTTGTGTTTTTGTTCTAAGGAATGTCGTGCCTTATATTATAGGCAAAAAGACACAATTTATTATGAGAATAATTACGCTTATATTATTTTAAATAAAAATAATATTACAAAAAAAATATTATTTGATACAGAAGATGTAGAAAAAATTTTAAAATTTAAGTGGCATTTACATTATAATAAACATACTGATAGGTATGATGTTTGTACTAATGTGCCAGGTAAACATTCAAATAAGAGAAGATACTTAAATCAAGCACGATATATTATGGATTGCCCTAATAATTTATGTATAGACCATATAAACAGAAATCCATTAGATAACCGAAAACAAAATTTAAGAATTTGCACTCATTTTACAAATAATCTAAATAAAGGAAATAACAAAAGTGGATGTGTTGGTGTTTGTTGGGATAAAAATCGCAATAAATGGCATGTTATGTTTAAAGAAAAAAATTTAGGAAGGTATGATAATTTTGAAGAAGCAGTTAAAGTAAGAAAAGATGCAGAAATAACATATTTACTTAATTGTTAATTTTGTATATATAGAATTCAAATCAAAAGTTTCAGCTTTTGATAAATACCATCCAACATTAAAGAAAACACCTGCCCTTAAAATGTTTGCTCTTATTGGAGAGATACAGCCTGTAGCAACTAACATCCTTTTAAACATATTATCTGTATCTGTTTTAGACATTGGCATCAATTCAAGATATTTTATGGGTATATCCTCGCAAATAATAATACCATTTTTACCTTTTAATAAACCTTTTTGCCTTAATTGAGTTAAAGACAAATTTACTTTAATTTTTTGTTTATATTGGCAAATAATATCGTGTTGATGAGAAGGTCGTACATCCCATTGTGATTTTCCCCCACCCAACCAAGCAATCCAATTAGGTATGGTGTAATTATCTGTTATGTAATAACGAGGTACAAGCGATATAGTACCATCTGCATCCATATATAACTCATTATCCAATAACATCCACAAACCATCTTTAGATGTTTGTTCAAGACGTGATTTTCCTGTTAAAAATACACCTTTATCCATTATTTACTCCTTATAAAAGGGCGGACTATTTGTCCACCCTCTATGACAAGTAATTACCTGTCTGATAGGTTTAACACCTATCGTGGTAGACCTAGAGCTTGCGCCCAGTCTTACAATACTCCTAATTTTTTAAAAGTATCAGTTATTGCGTTTATATAAATTTGCATATATTTAATTCCTTCAAACTGCTTAATATATGCTTCCGCTTGCTCTTTTGTTACGCAGTCTTTTAACGGTTTGCATCCCCTTTTTGCATTTTTGTCGGCAGAAGCAAGGACTAAGTTCCCTAATTCTGTTTTACCACCTTTTGAAGTGGGGATAAGATGTTCAAGGCTTAGCGTTTCCTTCGTCAGAACATCCCCGTACAAGCCTTTGGTTACGGATTTTAACCGTCCTGATAGCCACAAGGTTTTTAGAGGACTTCTGTAACCATTAAAAGTTACTATCACTTCAATGCCTTTTTAATATCTGCGATGAGTTCTTTTATTTCAGGCGCAAGTTTAGCGAGCGCATCTAATTCTTTTTTGATGTTCTCGATAATATGCTTCACTTGGTCTGATAATTCGCCTCTTTTTTCGATTTCTTTAATAACTTTTTGAATTTTGTTAATTAGTGAGATTTTTTGAAAAATGTTCATTTCTTTACTCCTTCTTAAAAAGTCCAAGTCTAATAGAAATATATTGTGTCATCTATCACCATAACGTGCTGTGATAACCATAATAAACAGTTAAGCATTATTCTTCCTCTGGTTCAGGTGTTGGTTCTGGTTCAGGTGTAGGTGGTTCTACATCTTCCCCATTTGCTTTTCTAAAGATGTAATCAAGCATTTCAGGTGTTACACCTAATTGAGCACCCATAATATCAAGCAGAGGATTTTTACGTTGCAGTTCTACGCACAAATCCCATTCAAGCTGGGCTTGTTCACTTGTAGCGACAAGCGCTTTAAGTTGAGAATAAGTTATTCCAAGTTCTTGCAAAGCAAGAGCAAATACTCTCTTTGTTACTTGCAAATTACCTATGCGTTCTTGTTCTTGCTGCTCAATTTCTTCTTGAGTATAACCCCAAGCCTCTAAAGCATTTGCACTTTCTCTGATTTCATAACCGTTTTGATGATTTTGTTCTACAATAAAATCCATTCTCTGTTTATCAGTATATGGTTTTAGTAATTCTGCTTTTATTTCCATTATTTATACCCCTTTATAGCCTGTCACATACCAAGAATATGCGCCACCATTATTAGCTGTTGCCTGCATAGTGAAACTTGTTGTTGTTTTAGCACAAACAGTTCCATTCCATCTGTTAACCGCTTGGCTGGCGTTCGTATCAGTTGATATTACAGCAGTATTAGCATTATAATGAACAATTACAACATAATTCGAGTCTTGCATTGTTTTTAACAGAGATACACCATGAGAATTTGTTGAAGCAGTACTAGTAGTTATTCCACCTTGCTCACACCAGCCATCGCTATATACACGATACCAAGATGTGCCGTTGACATAAGTTTCAACCACATGTGGTTTTGTACAATTAGTTAGGTCAACATCCGCTTTTCCGTTCAAATCAGTAGCTATTTCGTCTATGTCCACTTGAATGTTTGTTTTTGTAGTTGTTGCGATGACAATATAATAATAACCATCTAATGAAGTTGTAATATTTGCTAAGTCGGCTATAATACCTGATTTTGCCGCTTCTGTAGAAACACCCATTGAAGGATTAGATGCCACTAATTGATACCCAGAAACCTCAGAGAGATTTGTTCCTACAGACAATCCCGCAAACTTTGTATAACCAACAAGTGCGCCAGAACTTGCAGACAAAAGTCCAAAATCTGATATACTATTATTTAGCCCTAAATTCTTTCCATTACCAACAACGGGAGCAGTAGATGAAATATCTAGGGTATAAATTTTATTACTATATTTAGGCAACCTTACGGTGTTATTAACACTATCATAGACAAATTTTCCACAAACACCGTAAGTAGTAACTGCTGTCTGCCAGTCAGCTTCACTGCAAAAATAATTAGCACTTGCATCGTATATGTCTGCAATATAATCGACAAAATCCGAATAAATACCGCCACCTTGAATTAATGCACCATCTAAAAGATGAAGTCCTGCATCAACCAATGGAATTGTACTTTGTATAATTTGACCTATTCTTTCAGATTTATCAACAGTAGTTGTTACACCTGCTATTAAATCTGTTCCTAAATATACTGTCATTTTATGCCGTCCTTTCCCAAATATTGACTAAGTATGCAGGTGGTTGTACTGTGTTAGAATTGCCATAGATAGAATTCGAACGAGAAGCGTCGATGTTTAATTGATATCTATCCCCTTGATATGAACCCCCACTATTTGAGTCCCAAAATCCACCAATAACCTGATAGTCCAAACAACCAGACCTAGAATTGTAACTACCATTTCTAAATATTATTTCTTGTGCACCACCCGTTATATTCGGCAACCCTGCTTCAACCGTATCACCAGCACTATTAGTTCCTGCACCTTGTAATACTCTATCACTTGCTACAAGTTGCCAAGTGCCTACACCTAATGCTTGTAAAGGACACGCATCCATTGTCCCTATATAAATACTCCCTACAGGATAAAGAAGCTCCAATAAGCTCAAGGTAACGTCTGTATCATCTGTGATATTGTATAATGTGTTTGCATCCTTAGTTACAATAGCATCATACTGTGCTTTTGTGCCTGTCCAAGTCTTAATTGCGTTACCACTGCGATTATCCTTTACCGCTACAGTTTGTAGTTGGTCACTTGTATTTTTAGTAATAGTAGAATTGTCTATAGCTACATTTGCATTATCTAATTCATCTATAATCTCATTTATTTTATCAACCTCGTCAAGCGGTTGAATATTGTTAGTAAGTTTAGTTATCGTCATTGATTAGACCTCTCAATTCTTCACGCAAAGCTATTGCTTCTTGTTCATAGGCTTCAATGTAATCAGTATCATTGGCTCTAATTGCCCTAATACTTTTATTATCTATTTCTGTCAGACGGGCATAGATTTCTTGAATGCGTTCTTCTTTGGCTTGTTCTTCTTCCCAATCGGGATTAATAACAATCTTGCCTCGTTTGTACATATATTGATTTATGTTATCGAATACTTCTTCTGTTATTTCGATGCAAGTAATTCCCCCACCGCTACAAGGGCATTGACCGCTACCATCAATTTTTTTATCTTTTATATAAGCATAATATCTACGCATTAGTGCCAATCCTCCTATAGGCTTTAAACCATAAGTTATAATTACCTTTGTCACTTGTTCTTTCAGTTACAGTTATTTTTCTGTTTGTGCCGATAGCTATAATTAAAGTACCTGTTGATGTTGCCGATGTAGAACTTGCCTGTCTTGCAGCGCATATAGAACATTCACTGGTTATAATTGAACTTGATACACATAAGTTTCTATAACTCCCGTTGCTTACATTAACATTTACTTGACCATATAAAAGGATTTCGTAGTTATAATTATCATTAGGTAAATAATCGGACAAATCATAGTCTACACCTGTAGTGGTTGCAGTATTTGCAATCCATTCATTTACAGCCACCCATTGCCCGTCTAAAACTTTAGTTCCTGTTGAACTTAAATTACTTAGATTGATGTCAGCTAAATTACTTGTATTTGCATTAGCTCCTGATGCAAGCACTACTATCTTATAATCTCCAGCACTTACGTTGCTTGAAGCCACAAAAGTAACAGTAATAGCGTTCGCAGAGTTAACTACAATGTTCTTCTCTATTTCCGCACCTGTTGACACATTATAAAGATTAGCAATAACGTTTGTTGTGCCTAAATTATGAGTTACCGCCCACGTTGCAACACCACTGGCAATAGTGATGGCAGGGCATTCCGCAGAGTAAGCTAGTCCGCTACTGCCACCACCTAAATTGTCAATGATTTCATTTATTTTACTGATAACTCCACCAGTTGTCGGTGTCGTTGTGATTTTATCAACCATACTATAGTCCTATTACTACTGCCTCGTAAGTTCCAGCAGATATATTGCTTGCTGATAACAACTCGATTGTTGCTACTGTTGAAGATGTTTTTACTACGCTGTTTGGAAGTACTTCTTCACCTGATGATACTTCGTAAACATGAACTCCGACTTTTGAACCAAGACTATGAGTTACCGTCCAAGTGCAAACACCGCCTGATGCTGTCAATGCTCCGTTTTGTACGCTGTATGCTCCAGCTTTGTTGCCTAAAGCCGTTGCTACTGCTTTTTCGCTTGCGATTGCGCTATCAGAAGCACTGGAAGTTGCTCTAACAGATGTTTGTATAACACCAGAAGCGAAGTCAGCAGTTTCAAGGTTACTGATTGAGTTGCCAGTACCGTTAGCATCGAATGTCTTATTAGTGAATGTCGTTGTGCTTGATGCAGTAACCATTCCGCTTGTAGCACTGGTTATTGCGCTTCTGACTGCTTTTTCTGTAGGGATAGATGTGTCTGCACCTGTTGAACCAACACTTGTAACAATAACGCCTGATTTAAAGTTTCCAGTCGCTAGGTCAGAGATTGTGTTATCGTCTGCATCTATTGTTTTATTAGTTAAGGTATCAGTACTGGAAGCTGTAATGAATGAGCTTGTGTCGATTGTTCCAGCAAGAACATCCCATTTGTAAGTTGTGCCAGTTGTATTGATACAAACTACGTTTGTTCCAGCAGGATAAGACTTGCCTGCCCCTTCAACGAAGTCAGATGTAGTTGTGAAAGCATCAGAAATGTTATATACATTCCCCTCTTCACTTGAGCCAAGTGTAGGTAATGAAGCGAACGCTACCGTACCTTTTGCCTTATATACATTAGCTATTGCATTACTGATGGCAGTTGAAACTGCTCCGCTCGTTATGAGCTTAGAACTTGAAGCTGTAACAGTTGTGTCAACTTTAGCACTGAATTTACCTGTTGTGTTGTCATAGCCTAAGTAGTTGCTTGAACCGCTGTCTATTGACAATGAAGTTAAACTTATTTTTGATGTTACAGAGTTAATATCGCTTGCTGTTACGGTTACTCCGTCCATGATGTTCAACTCTGCTGTAGAAGCTGTTATTCCGTCAAGAACGTTAACCTCTGTAGCTGTTGCAGTTACATCCGTAATTTTTGATAAGGTTAAGTTCGGGATATCGCTTGCTTGAAGGTCAGCACCAGCAGTTACAAGACCATTGGCATCATAAGTGATTTTGCACTTTGTTCCTGCTGTTACAGTGTTATCTATAGAGATAACATTTCCAGTAATATCAATGCCACTGCCTTCGGTGTAAATCATTCCTTGTGATAATGCATCTTTCCAAGTACTGCCGTTATAAATATAAAAGGTACTATCAACAGTACTAAAGTAAAATCTACCGCCTGCTAAGTTTGTTGTAGGTGCAGAGGATAAGTTTTGGAATTTAAAATTCTGTAATTCCGCTATCCCTTGACCGTTAAGATTTCCTGTTTTCATTTCTACTCCTTTATTAATTAAATGCTGCTTTACCTGCGAATGCCGATATAAACTTGATTAAGATTGTATTATTGTCAATGATGATTATTTCGTCAGGGATTTGTACTGCCCCTGAACTATCAATAACCGTTATTGACGTAATCTTATTCAAGTTATGTCTGACAAGCCATTCATCCGATGCTATGGCTTGAGTAAACACGAAATTTTTATCGCCTGAATTTATAATTAAATCAGCTTGAAGTTGGTTTTTACAAACAATCCCCTCAAACTGTAACGTGTTTCTATTTAATTCAAAATTAGCTTCATACTCTGTCATTTCTCACATCTTCCACTACTTGTGCATTAACTTTCAATAATAAAGAACCTAAGCAAGTTGTTCTGTAGGTTTCTGTTCCGTCCGAATTTGGATAATAAATCCTTAAATATACTGCATTTGTATATGCGAGTTTAACTGACTGGTCACGCAATATTGATACAGTATATGGGAACACTGGATTTTCTTCGACAAACGGTGGTAAAGAACCAACTTGCAGTTCAGCTCTAATAATATTTAAGCCGTCAGAATGTTCAGGACGATTGACTTTTATAACATCAACTAAATCATCGCCTTGAAAAAATCCCTGATTTATACAATTACAACTCATCTTCCACCTCGTTTACGTGTTCTTGATTGTTCCAAGCCGTCATAAAGGCAACATAAAATTGCCCGAACTCTTGAGCTGTCATAGCTTCGTTGAAGGTTTGATGTTCAATTAGCCATTCTTCTGTGCATTCTTCGGGTTTTGTGAAATCGGGAGCTTGATAGAATATAAGCGTATTTGCAGGAAGTGAGCCGATTATAGATACTGCATTAAATGCTGTATTAAGGCTTTCAACGGCTGAACTATAACCCTTCGGCTGTTTTCTAAACCAACCGAAAGTAGGGATTTCAAAGAATTTTTCCTTGAATAATTCTTCTCTTTTTTCTGCTTGTTCCTCATCGTAATTAGGATTTAAGACAAGCTCACTATCTTCAACAATATATTTGCCTTCTTCATAATCATTGGGCAATGGTAAGATATTGTCATAAAACCTTGTTAATGCTTGTTCGTTTTCCGCTATTAGAATATTATTATTTTGAATTGTATAATATCTCATTAGTTACCTCCTTTTAATGGATAAAAATAAGAATATGTATTCGCAGTGAAGTCAGAACCTGCTGTTACTGCAATATATAATTCATCACCTTTTGTTAATTGTACTAATATTGGTTGAGCCGTATAAGAAGCTGAACTATTGCTTACACGATAAACAATAGTATTGTTTACATATACATTTGCACCTGTTGAACCACGTAGTTGATAAGAAGAAACAAAAATCCCTGTTGCTGGTGCCGTAAATTTAGCTGTGCTGGTTGGAGTCCCAACAAATATACCACTATCATAATCAGGCATAAATCTTGATAACAACGCATTAGATAAGATTGTCGTTGTATTGCTCCCATCAGTGTCTAACTTACCATTCAAATCAGTAGCTATTTCATCAATATCAACTTCAATATCGGTTTTTGTTGAAGTTGCGATTACGATATAGTAAAGAACCTTGATTGATTGTGGTTGAACTGTGCTTGAGTTGCCGTAGATAGAAGATGACCGAGAAGCATCAAAAGTATCTTGTCCGCAAGTATCTTGGTCGTCATTTCCGTCTGTGCCACCTGTTCTAAGATTTGAACTAAATGCACCAGATGCTTCACCGCCACTTCTGCGCCAATAATCAGCTTGGAAGCAAGATGTTGTACCCGTTATATTCGGCAACCCAGCTTCTGTTAAATCACCTAAACTTGAAGGTGTTATCGTTCCCTCTGTAAAGCCAGTGATTTTAGGTAATCTTACCGTATTATTCACACTGTCATAGACAAACTTGCCACATACTCCGTAAGTTGTAACGCTTGCTTGCCAGTTAGCTTCGGTTTCAAAAATATCATTATAATTACCGCTATCAAACAAATCTGCAATATAATCAATAAAATCTTTATATGAGCCATATTGAAGCAAAGAACCGTCTAACAAGTGAAGTCCTGCATCGGTTAAAGGTATTGTTGTTTGGACTATCTCACCAATATTACGAGATGAAAAATCAATATTATTAGCATAAGTAAGCTTATTATTATTATCAACGGTAATAGTTTTACCAATAGGCAAAGCATTAATAAAATCGCATATTGTTTCACAATAATCTAGTTCTTTACCTGTTGCATCTAATTGATAGTTTAAATTATCACCACCATAAATAGCAGGAACATTAACTTCATATCCTGTAGTTTGTAAACTTGAACTAAAATTATTTTTAATTCCGCCGAATGAACGAGGGATAAGGTTTGTAGGTTTAGTCGGTTTATCCATTTATAAAAATCTCCTTATATTCTAATTATAATATAGTTAAATTACGAATACCTACACCACAACCTAAAATATTTTCAATGCTATCTCTTAATGCTTGTGTACTTGGATAAAATAAATTATCTCCATATAATGTAATATCAAGTACCATAGGTGAAACATTACTTATAACAACTTTATCAGCATTAACCATACCTTGAATAATTCTTATATTTTCATTTCTTGTGGCATGACTTGTATTATATCCTATTTTTGCTCTTATTTTTTTTCTTAAATAATTATCTTCTAAACCACCAGCTTCTATAGACGATAAACCTTGAAAGTAAAAGTTTTTCTCTAAGTTTAAATCACCTTTAGCTTTTATAACATCATTATCACTATCTCTTGTATAATCAACACCCATTACTGTTATTTTATTATTAGCATAAGAACTTACAACAGCTAAAAAAGTAGCTTTGGTATCAGAATAAACATTATCGCCAACAGTAGGAGTTTCTTCTAATGTATAAACAGTAGTTCCACTATTTGTCCATGCATAATAAGTAAAATGTCCTGTCTGGTTTACGCAAAAATATTGAGTAATATCATAAAATTGTCTTTTTGTTCCTACAAGCCAAGCGATATAATCAAGCCAAACACCTTCTGCTTTATCTACATCCATCGCATTTGATAAATAATCAACAGCATCTTCTATACTTGTAGCTCCTACAGCAAAAGCTTCACATATTTTCACATATTCAGGTATATTCCTGAATTGAGATATTGAGTATTCTAGCATTTTTTTATCTAATTCTAATGTTTCTAAACTCATTCTGCTTCTGCCACCGTTATATTATCACTTGTTACTGTTCCATACTCATAATAATCCATAGCGATTGTTTGCCCGTATGTTGCGCCACTCGCACCAGTTTTAATTTCTAAAGTATCAACATAATCTACGCCATCAACAACATTTATATATTGATAAAAATCATTAGCGACAACTCTTTCACCCATTACATAATTAAAATTATCAACTATTGCTTTTTTAACATCATTTAATACTTGAGCTAAAATATAACCTTCTTTTAAAACAATTTCAATATTAAAATAGATAGGAACATCAGTAGCTCTTGAGAATTTTATTGTTACATCTTCTCCTGATAAATCTTGTACAGTTTCAATTATATCGCCATGTAATCCAACACCATCCATAAGGTTATCGAAAATAGTATTTGCGATAGTAGTATTGCTTTCACTACTTTTTAAAACAATATGCATGCTATGTGCAGGAATATTATCAACTGTAGAGCCTGTTCTATTTTGCTTAATAGCCAAATTACTTATAGAATTATTACACAATGGCAATAAAGCGGCATACATACCACCATTTGTATTTCCACTTTTTACTGAATTTGTTGCTATCCAACGTAATCTAAATTCGCTATCATCTTCATAATCATCGCCAATATTAGTTACATTACCTGCACTATAATAAACGCCTACAATGCCATCTGGGGCATCTATAATGCTTAATAATGCACTACTATCTAAATCTATAGCACCTAATTCAATAGCAGTAAACGAGCCTACAGCTTTTCCATCATTACCTAATGTTACTTCTGTATTTAGCTCAAATATATCATCTGTAGCAGAATTTTTGAACCTAATTGAACCTACAGGACATTCAAGATTTGCTGTACCTTCAATAGTTCTTGTAACTGTTGTATATGTTGCATAATTACGAGTTAATCCAATAATAGAATACAAAGCATCTTGCCACTCGCCCTCTGCTGTATATGGGTTCATTTGTTTAGCAAGATACATCATTACATCTTCTAATGCCATACAAGTAAGACTACCTGCTGTCGCTATATTATCA
>Ga0265299_10002919_pt1 | contig 17037 bp, 21 predicted proteins | sample AusTroGonzalo_MG_4_FD_193485 | JGI IMG/M metagenome (GOLD analysis project Ga0265299, IMG submission 193485) | Bovine rumen microbial communities from tropical cattle in Woodstock, Queensland, Australia - Gonzalo_02 | ecosystem: Host-associated > Mammals > Digestive system > Stomach > Rumen ... | reverse complement strand
GTCATTTTTTTCTATTGATTAAAGAATTAAATAGATTTTTTTTCATAGTCCTTGTTGACTATAGCTTTCACTTTTTCTTGAGCTTCCTCAAGATTCTTTGCGATCACTGAGATTCAGTATCTAGGAAATGAGAATCTCTTCTCTTCCTGAGTTTCAACATTCTCAAGATCGATGTTTGCTGTTTCCTTTTCAGGACAGTCTTTGCATTTTCTAGGCATCTTTCATATTGTTGATATATAAAAGGATTATTTTTCAACGATTTCGAATTCACAAGTGATTTCGAATACTCTCAAAGGCTCTTGTGTATCCGTGAATCATCGATCATAATTGAAACGACAACTGATAGTGTTTCATTGTCAATCATTATTATTCCGTGAAATCTTCCCTATCTCTTTCAATCTCGATGTCATCATATCAGCAACAATTCTGAAATTGTCCTCAACTTCTGAATAGTTGTCTTGAATTGAATCAAGAAGCCTGACAACATAGTTTGCTCTGCTCCTATATGAACAAGAATCAAGATAGTCAATGTTTCAACTTCAAGGAGTGATAATGATTGCAGGAAGATTCACTCCACTTTCTATCTTTATGTCTCTATTGAATACGGCTCAAACTCTTTTGTCTGTATCCAAAATCTCACACATCTTTGAATAGATTATGTCTCATATTTCTTTGAATCAGAATGTTTGAATTTCAGTCATTTTCTATTTTATCGTGAAGTAGTAAATCAAGTTGAATCTGAGTTGAGAACTGTGTCAAAAGTCTGTTTCACAATTTCTCTGATATATAATCTATTCAATTCATATCATTTTCTCAGATAGTATTTTCTTTCAGGATGTGCATTGTTTTCAAATTCTCTCCTTCTAGCATAAGCAACAGGAGAACCTACAACGACAGTCCCTTGAGCGAGTCTATTTGTTTTGATTGAGATGCTTCTCCTCAAAGTTCCTGAAAGATAAGGAGCTGCGACTTTCGCAGTGTTTGAAATTGTAGTTGCAATCTTCATCAGCATCACTTGAACTGACTTTCAAACATTTGCATTCAATTTCATCACTTTTGCTGTATCATCGCTCATTTTTATGATCCTTTACTTTCATTGATAAAAACTTTCTTGTATTTTCTTCTCAATCAGTCCCAGTCTTGAACTGAATCGACTATATAGATCACAGAGTCTATAGAAAGCTTGTCTCAAGGCTTGATGTCCGAATAGTCTGTATATAGTTTCTTTGTTGTGAGCATTGAACCTCAAGTGATTCAATCCTTGTCAGAGACAGGCTGAACACAACAAGGAAAAGTTGATTTCTGAACTCGAGCAGTGACCATATTTGAATTTCTTTCACTTCTTGAAAGAGTTGCTGTTTTGTTGTATAGTATGCTCATTTTTTTAGACTGGAAGATTAAAATTTCTATACTTATTCAATAGAGTCTTGAAGCTGAAGAAGATATCATCAGAGCTTGCTCCGTTCACACTTCAGAATGTGATTTGTTCATCTCCTAGCTTGTAGGATTGAACTCATTCGTTTCCGTGTTTTTGATACATTCAGCTTGCGAGCATCATTTCCATCAGCTTGAGATCATCAGGAAGGTCATCAACAGGATTTTGTTGTCAATCAACAGCTCTTGCTCTATCATATCAAGCAGTATATTCAATCTCAGCAAATCAGAAGTCATTGACTGAAATATTTTTGAATATCACTCTTCTATCATAGATCACAAAATAGTCTGTTCATTTTGTTCCTGTTTCTGAATCTCAATTGATTTTGTCGATACTCTTCACAGGTTTATTCTTGAGATATATCTCAAATCATCTCGATGTCTGAACGATAGCTCTTGCATCTATATTTTGAGTGTATGTTCACAAATCAAAACTATCAACTCAACAAAGCTGATTGATTTGATTTTCTGCAGCATTCAAAAAAGAAGTCAAAAGAGAATCTTGATCGTTTCAACTGATTCAGAGATATTGTTTGAATAGTGTCAAATTTGAATACATCTCAATATATTATTTTGATAAATATCTATTTTCTTTTCACTTTTTGCAATTTCTTCAAGAAGGCTTGCAATAGTGATTTTTCTGATTTTTTAGCCATTTTCTCAATGTTTTACTAATCTAAAGATTGATACTCTGCGACTAAAGTATCAGCATCAGCTTTTTTCACAATATTATCTCAAGCAACTACTGAAGTGATCATCTCTTCTACAAGAGCAATTGTATCAGCATCATCATCAGCTTTTCGAGATCATCCTATTCAAAGATAGAATGTTGAAACTTCATCATCTCAAGTTCATTCTGTTTCAACTTTCATTGAGATGACTTCAGCTCCTTTTTTATCTACTATGCTGACTTGTGATTCTGAAACAGCTGTGATTTTATATACAGGAGTTGTAGGATCTTCATCGCTGACAATTGTGAAATAATTTGAATATAATCTGAGCAAACTTTTTCGCTTGTATGTCACGAAAGTTCAGTTGTTTGAAACATTCGCTTTCACTCAGTCAGAGTTTCTGACATACATTGTTTCTCAAGATACATTCTTCACAGTTTTCAATATTTTTTTCATTTGAGCAGCTTCTTATTGAGTAAATCTCCATAGGAGAGAAGGTTCATCGTTATAACCGACAACCTTCTCTCTTCATTCTATGAAGTTATTTGAGACTATAATGTCACATTGATTCATAATCAAACAGTCTTTCCTAGTCCTGCAACTTCGTTTGCAATAGCAAATCCGAATTCCATTGTAGCAACTAAGTCAACTCATTTTCCAGGAACTTTGAAAGCATCTATTTCAAGAGGCTGTCCGAATCCGTATTGAACAGCAGGCTTGTAGATAACAGCAAAAGATCCTTTTGTGTTATTTCCTGAAGTTGCATCAACAAGTCCTGAAGTGTTTGTCTTTGCAGGGAAGTCTCTTGCAACTAGCTTGTCGATTCCCCAAACTTTTGAAAGGATTCAGCTCAATATAGTTGCTTGAGGTCACATCTTGTCAAGAGTCACTACTTCATCGAAAGCAAGTGAATCTAAGTAGATGTTTGAAGGCTCTATGATCAATAAGTTGTTCAAGTCTGCTTGATATCCAGGATCAAGAACTTCAACAACATCAAGATATGATTGAGCATCGAATGTTCCGATTGAAACTCCAGTGTTTGCAATTCCGACCATTCTGATACCGTTGTCTTGCTGTGTGAAGTAAGGACTTCCTGAATATGTTCCGTTTACATTTCCAGATCCTGAAGCTGTATCATCGGCATTGATGATAACTGCATCAATAGTTCTTGCAGCAGCTTTATTGATTCTTTCTCTGATTATAGATTCAAGTTGTTCAGGTCAGTAGTTCAACTCTCTCTTTGATAAAGAAACAGTCAAAATGAATTGTCCTTGAGTGATTGTCACTTCTCAAGTGTGAGGTCAATTGTTTGCAGGAGTTATGAAAGAACCTGCTCCAGTTGTCCATTCACTATTTCCTGTGAACAAATCAGCTTCTCAGATTACAGGAACTTTTGCACTGATAGGCATATCGTTTCCGTGATTTCCAGGAAGTAAAGGAAGCAATTTTGAATAAGTAGGAACTAAGTCAAGCATAGGATCAAGCAAAACATTTGTAGGGATTAAGTTTGATCCGAATCCACTTGCACCTGTGTTCATAACTTCGTTTGCTTTTGTCTCCATAGCTTCGAAGTCTTTAGCATCGTAAGATATTCAAGCGATATCTTTTGCTTTCATCATTAAGTCTTTAATATTCATTTTTTTGAATAAGTAAGAGAATAAAAAGGGAGGAATTAAATATTTTGAAGTTTATCAACAAGCTTTGAATATCTGCTTGTGACTCTCTTCGTTTGAGGAGCTTGATATGTATATCAAGTCTTCACAACTGTATTTGCTACAGCTTTGTCAACTTGTCAGAGAACTTCGATTGTGTTTCATAACAAGTCGAGTGTTTTTTCGAGTTTTCACTCAAGCTCTTTGATTTTTGCATCTTTTTCAGCAATTAAATCATCGAACTTTTTCTCAATTGATTTCATCTCCTGAGAGATAAATTTTTCAACTGATTTTGTTTGAAGATCCTTCAAGCTTTTTGCAGCCTCTTCAACAACTTCTCAGCTGTTTGATTCAGTTCCAGAATCATTTTCAGAATGGTCTGACTCTTCCTGAGTCTCTTCTATTTCAGAATTTTCATCTGCTTGATTTTCTGTTTCTTCAACAGTTTCAGTTTCAACTGACTTTGTTTCTGTTTCTTCTTCAACAGATTCGCTTTCAGTTTCTTCTGCTTGAGGATTTTCCTCAGTAGTTTCTTCTGTTGCTTCAGATTCATTTTCTGCAACAGTCTCAACTGCTGTTTCTTCTCACTCAATAGACTTTTCCTCTTCTTCTACTTCCTCAGTTTCAACTTCTTCAGATTTTTCTTCTGTTTCAGTCTCTTCTGATTCACTAGAATTTTCTTCTTCGGATGTCTCTTGAGTTTCAGCTTCTTCGTTTGGGATTTCCTCAGCTGTTTCTTCTTTCTCAGAAGGAACTTCTGCAGCTATATCAAGAGGAACATCTTCATCTTGATGAGTTTCCTCTGATTCTACTTCTTTGATTTCAAAGCAGTCTTGCATTGATTTCATCAAAGCATAAGCATTCATAGGAACAGAAACGACACTGATTTCAAAGAGTTCGAGATCCTTGATTGTGTTTGTGTAGTCTCGATCTCCGTTGTCATTCTCGTATTCTTCGAAAGAATTCTCCTTGATTCTGAATCAGATAGAGAATGCTCTGAGAACACCGTTTTTGATAGCTGAAATCACTCAGTCAATGTCTTGAGTGATTCTTGCTTTTATGAACAATCCTTGATTGTCGATAGTTGCTTCAGTCACAACTCAGATGGGTTTGTCCATATTGTGCTGAAGTAAAACAACAGGATTTGTCATATACAAATCGAGAGCTTTCTTGAATGCTTCAGGCTCAACGATATCGTGTCATCTATCTTTGTCTTTTGTTGAAGCATATCCTTGAATCTCGATTCCTTTGACTCAGTCATCATCGAATTCAGTGACTGACTTTTTGTCCCAAAGGACTTGAAAGAAGTTTTTTTCTTTCACGAGTTTGATTTCTTTTTTCATTGCTGACATTTATGTGATAAAATTACTCATTGACTCTATATAGGATCGTGCATCTGCAATTGACTCATCCTGGAGGATATTCAACACCTAGAGGATACACGAAATCTAAAGGGACTCGATCAAGTTTCTCGCAATCCATATGTTCAGGTCTCACTTTAGCATCATCGCAAGTCTGTCGCTTTTTCACTATATCGATTCACACTGATTGAAGCTGTCTCATAGGCTGAACATTTCCGTATTCATAAGCCTTTCACATTTCAGTCACTGCAATCGTTCTCGCTCTTGCTTTTCAGAATAGTTTCTCATTCACTTTCACGATCTCATCTCTGACTTGATTATATGTTCGATTGTTATCAAGTCACTGTTTGAGGACATTGATCACATCAAACTTTGTTGTGTGAGATATCACTCAGCGATAGTTTGAGAGATGCAACATTCATCGATCTTTCACATAGTTGGATATCACATCCTGACTATAGATGAAAGCATTTTCCTCGAGAATTCTTCTGAACTTTCTTCGAGCTGTTTTGTAGCCTCTTTCAGTTCCTTTTCATATAGGGACTTGAAGCTGTTCAATCATCTCATCTATTCACATCTCTCTCCGAAATCATCCTAGAGGCTCATCAGATATTTCATCCTTCCAGTCTTTTTTTGGATAGATTGTAGGAGTTTGAGTCAAGTAGTTGTAGGCGATTGATATATTGAGGGGGAATTTCGTGTATAACTCCTCGAGATTCTCCATCAAAAACTTTTCTTGTTTAGCAAAGCTTTTTTGACATATTGTGTAAGCTTTGACCTCTTTTCTCAGTATTCTTCTATAATCTGCTGACACTGTCATTTTTATATCTCATCAGGAGATAAAACAGCATCAAGACTCGCATCTTCTAAAAGCTCCATATTCTTTGATATCAATAGTTTGTTTGCATTCTCATCAGGAAGAGCTTCGAGTCATCTATCAATTCTGACTTCATTGATTGTTCTGAGTCAAGCTGCAATATCTTTTCTCTGAGATTCAAGATATTCTTCACTGAATGGAATTGTTTCTCCATCGCATTTGATGATATATTTTTCACTCATCGCAGGGATGAACATTTCAATCAATCTATTCAATATATGTTCGAAAGCTGTTTCCATAGGGAATATAGTTCACTTGTAGAATTCTTTCGAATTATTGTCTCCGTTGTTGTAGTTCACATCATCAGAATATCACAAGATAGATTTTGGAACTCAGAAAGCTGAAGCAACTTTCTCTGTTGTGATTTTCCTCTGTGCAACTGTTTCCATATCACGAGGAGAGAAAGAGAGAGTCTTGATATCAGATATTCCTGCTCCTATGAGCATCTTGTGAGAATTCTCTAGTCATTTATATTGAGCATCGAACTGATCCTTTGCATTTTGCATCTCTTCATCAGTCATTGATTCATTGAGAACAAGTATTGCTGAAGGGACAGCTGAATTTTGATAGTAGTAGTAGTTTGAGCGAACTGCACTCAAATCATTCAGAACATCATACATCAATCCTGTCAAGATACTTCTTCAATCGTTTTCATTGTGCATTGAGACATCATATTTGAAATATGCAATCTGTCGAGGAGCATATTCTATAATCTGTCAGGAGATGAAATTTGATTGAACAAATTTGATGATGTTTCAATTCTGATCATAGAATTTTGTCATCATCCTAGAATCAAGGATTTGAAATCAAGCGACTTCTTCATAGAGATTGAACATAGGGACAATATACAATTCTCCAGTGATGAGATAGTTTCTGAACAAATCTCTTTTGAAGTCTTGAAAAGTAGGAACTTTGAACAAGTCAAGAGCTTCGAAATCTCTTGCTCTATCTTTTAGTTGATTTCAGTCTGAATCTTCAAGATATAATCAAAATTTTGAAACATTGTTTGCTATTTTCTTCACAGCTCACGAAATATCAGCATTTGTTTCGTAAAGTTGGAGAAAGTTTTCTTTTGAAACGACAAAATCTTTTGTTTCGAAAAAAGGAACATCTCTCGTTGATCAGATGAAATTTTTTCTAGTAAAGTTGATATGATTTCACAATGCTGACCTTGTGAATTGATTTTTGATTTTGTCTAATAATCACATTGAGATCTCGTGAATATAAATTCATTATTTTTCGCATTATACTCACGGATGTCGATTTCTCAAAGTTCAAGTTGTAAAAAAAACAGACTTTTTTTGTCTGTTTTTGTTTGTTTCAAGAGTTTGTCTAGTTTTGGAGTAGGTTTTGCATATATACAGCGAACAATCTTCAATCTCACAAAAATCAATATTCTCTAGTCGTTCAAGTATTCCTATATATTTTGACTCAGTCTTTCATCATCTCATAGTTGAGAATCTTATCAAGATTGATGCTCTCAGTTTTTTTGTCTGATATATAGATGATTCTCTTTGTTGTGACATAGAGCTTTCACTCATCATCAAGATATCTTGTCACTGTTTTCTGTATATCAGGAGATATAGATCAAACATTGTAGGATAATCACTTCGCTATTTTCACTCTATATCTGAGTCCTCAGTAGTTTATCCTCTTTGTAGATGTTTTCTCCTTATATATTCACACAGGAAAACAAATCAGAGCCTTTTCTCATTTATTCAATACAAAGTTCACATTCAATTCAGGATGTGTTCAATCCTTCAAAGTCTGAGTGATAGCATCTGCTGTTTCTTGATATTTTGAATCGCTCATTTCTTTCTTTTCTTTCTGAGAAGCTTTTGCTATCACTGAGAGCATTTTGATGAAACTTCGGATTCATCAAATCAATCAAGCAAAGAAAAACAAAGCTCAAATAGATGCTTCTGTCTTTTTGCTGTAGTGACAGACTGTAGAGCATATTCATATGATGAGCAGCAATATCAAACATTTGCTCCATCGACTACGATTTCGAAAATCTGAAATCTTTCAAAAAAATTGTTTCATTGTGTTGTGTGTTGACCATATAAAAAAGACACCTGTATTCTATACAAGTGTCTCTGAATTGCAATAGACTATTCTGATTTCTCTTCTTCTTTTTTTGCATCTTCATCATCTCTTGCAATGCTGATTTTAGGGAGTTTTTCAGCATCAGCTTCAATGATAGAGAAACAACTAGGAAGAACAACTTTCTCAGGAACAGTCACAGCAAGATGAAGCTTTTCTTTTGCTTCTTTCAAGACATCTACTGATTCGTTGTAGTAGTCAACGACCTTCACGAAAGTGTCTTGCAAATTGTTTGCTTGTGCAATCAACTTTCTCATTGAAGTGATTTGATCAGCTAGATGTTGGAGATATTTGATAGCATCAATCTCTCCTTCAAGATGTCTCTCTTCTGACCATTTGAAAACAGTCTCTGAGACTTTTTCGTAAGTTTTTGCTCACATTGTTTTTTTATATAAGAAATAAAAAACTTAATGAATATAGTGTGCATTGTATCCTTCAAGCTCTCTGATTCTGTCAATTGCTTTCTTATAGGATAGATGCTCTCAGATTTCTTGATTGTAATTTTCAGGAACTATGCAGCTTGAATATGTCACAATCTCGAATCCGTTTTTGAGTGTCACGAGACACACAGTAGTTTTGACTCAAAGTTTGATGAATTCCTTTGATTCAATCATTGATTCAATTTCTTCTTCAGTAAGATGAGAAGCTTTTGCTTTTCTACTGAATATATTGTCTAAGAATGACATTGTTTTTGTTTGTAAGGAGATAAAACTATTTTTTTTCATCTTCTGCTCGCTTGACATCTGTCAGACTATCTTTTCTGTCCTGAACTCGTTTTCGAAAATCAAACAGATTTTGTTGTGTGATAGGTTTCACTTCATCCATATGTGACACAGAGTCTTTGTGAAGGAATTCGAGGATCTTTCTTTCTACAGCCAACAGCTCCACAGCCTCACTCACTTCATATCAGACTTTTGTATGATATAAGAATTTTTTCATTTTGTTAGATTGAGGAGATAAAAAAGCCTGTTCAGACATCGCTTGTTGCAAGCAATATCGCATCAACAAAGTCATCGTGTTCTCCGTTCGGAAATTCGAGACATTGATTGATTGCTTCCTCGTTTCCTGGTCAAAAGACAATCTTGTGATCTTCGAAATCCATCTGTCTCTCAAGGACTCTTGTCACTTTGTCTTTGATTGTTTTATAAGGCTTCACAGCCATTCAATATCTTGCGATGTGTTTTTTCATAATGAGCTGAAATGCAACTGTTTCAACTATCACTCTTGTCGCATTCCGTTTCACATACAAAGCTTTCAAAACTTCCATCGCATTTTTGAGGTCTTTCTCTTCTTCCTTCAGTCAGACTGTTTCAAGTATATGTCGCCTCTCGTTTCTGTATCAAGCAACACACATCGCAAACAAGTCTGATCATTGCTTTTCACTCGATGCAGGATCAACTCAGATTTGAATCTTTGAATAGTCTGTATATTCGAGACATTTCATATCATACTGAATCATCGACCTCTTGATGATATGCTGTCCTTGTATGTAAGGAATCAGCAAGTAGTTCTGTCAGAATGATATACTTCAGAGCCTTCTCCTTTCTGTTTCAAGTGATGTGTATTTTCTATTCGAGTCTTTGATTCAAACATTCAACTCTTCAGCTTCAGCATCAGTCTCAACAAATCTGTCTCGAACAATCTGATTGTTTTCATCATATATCGGAAGATTGATGATGACTCGCTGCTTGTCGTTCTTGATATGTTGTTCGAATCTAGGGACAATTCAATCTTCATAGATCACATTTCAGAGAAATATCATCTGTGTCGCTCCTGTAGTTCATCAGAGAACTTCATTCAATAAGAATTCAAATCATCTCTCAATTTTTTTTCTTGAACTGCAGGATTGAATTGTATCTACATCATCGAATATCAACAAATCAGGTCTGAATTTTCCATCGCTCGCTGTATAATTCTTTCATCTCGGAGATGTTCAAAGAGACATCGCTCTGATATAGCATTCATTCTCTGTCACAAATTTATCAATCCTTTTTATTTTCTTTGATGTTCATCTCGATGAATATTCAGGATAGTATATGTTTCAGAAATCATTCACGAATCTCGCTCATCATTCTGTATCTCCTATGAATGAGTTCGCAATATATGTCAGATTTTCTGTTGCATTGTCTATCGTTTGACTGTATCGCATAATATTTCTTTTTTTCTTGTATGCGATGCAGTAAGAAACAAACATTTGAGCGATTGTTGTTTTTGCTGATCATCTGAATCACTTGATGAATACATTCTTTCATTGATAGAGAGCTTTGTATATCATTCTCAAACATTTCGGAGTATCGAAAGAATAGTATTCTCTGAAATAATAGTTGCAAAATTCAAAGAAGTGATTCTCAAAGAAAGCTCTCCTGAATCTCCTATCTTGCATTTTTGCAAGAATGAGTCATCTATCGATCATCATCTTCTCAGTCATCTTCGTGAGGGATTAGAGAAGATAAAAGCTCTTGATCCTCATCGGAGAGAGGAAGTTCTTCGTTCTTGATCGTGCTGTTTGTTTGAGTGATGTTTGAAGGCTCTAGGAGTTCAGCTTTGACCATTTTCAAGAGTTCTCTGAGTTTGTAGATATCTCATTTTCATTCTCTGATCAAATCCATCTCTTGATGAATAGCTTCAATCATTCCTTCAATGAGTTCTTTTTTCATCTCATAATATTGAGATTTTGGAATCATCAAAGATTTGATTTTTTCTCTCTCTGTTCTCTCAAGAGCCTTTCTTTCAAGCTCCTCCTTGTAGCGATCTTTCATTTCTCTCCGACCTGCTGTGTGTTCATTGATAGTTCCGTTTCATTTTCCGAATTCAGCCTTGATTCGCTCTGAAAGTTCAATGTATTCGCTTTCAAGCCGTTTCCTTTTCAACTCTGGTCGATTGTATTTTTGCTTTGCCATTTTTGTTGAATTAGACTATAAAGAGTCTCTTGTCTCACTACATCCTCTCTTTCTTGTAGATGACAATCTTTCGCTCAAAGAATAACCATCAAATTTTGTATTCTCTGATTCAATGTCGTTTCTCTACATAGAAGAGAGGGAAGAGATAGAAGAAGTTTTCAAAAAATCTGATTTTGAATTGCTTCTGTCTTTTTCGATGTCGTTGCATCTTTGGATTTTTTGTTTGTAGATAAAACTATGAATGATTTTCCTTCCATTCATTCCGTGATTGATCCTTTTCTGCTTTTCTGTCTCGATTAGGATGTAGCTCAAAGAGTTGATCGTTGAGTCTCTTGTATTTCTCATAAATCTCTTTGAAGAAAGAACTTCAAAATTTTGAAATCAAAGTCTGATTCTTTCAATATTTCTCAATATATTCCAAATCAGCAACAGCATCAGCTCAAATCTTCTTGATGAGATTCTTTCTGTATTGCTCCTTGATTTCTATAGCTCTCTTGTCTCCGTGAGACATTGCTTCATTGCTTCGAGGGAATTGAGGTCGCACATTGTTTTCATTGAAACAAGTTGCATTGATAGAAGCTGAGACAAAATGTCATCATTGAGTCTCTCTCCAGTGAACCTTTTTTCCTGTTGTAATTTCTTCAACGATTCAATTCTGATCTGCACGAGAGATTTTGCAATATAGCTGAAATTCTTCTTTTGCAAGAGACTTTCAAATTGTCTTTGTTTTCTTGTTGTGAGGAATAGAAATTGAACGAGATCATTTTCTATTTGCAGCAATTCCTTTTTTGATTTGTCTCTCAAATTCAGCAATTGCTGACCTTTTCTCTTTTTCGCATTTGTTAGCATTTGCGATTTTGTATCTTTCATATTTTCTCACATATTTATCGAGTAGTCAGGTTTCAGGATCAACCTTATTGATATATTTCGTTGTCAATGCTTTGTAGTAGTTGAGCTTTGTTTGTTCATTTCTGATTCTACGAGCTTCAAATACTTGTTCAATTTGCTTGACTGATACAAAGTTTTTCTTCATAACTGAAAATGCTCATCATATAAATGATGAGTCTCTAGTCTTTTTCCATCTACACCGAAAATATAATGAAAATTATCAAAAAATCAAGTGAATTTCTATAATTCAGTGATAGCTGAAAGTTTGCAAAAAATATATTTTTACTATTTTATTTTATTTGTCAATAGTTATAAAAGACAGGAGATGGATTCAAAGAGTAGAGGAATATTTTATTTTTTTACTTTTTGAATAAAATGAAAATTGATTTTGCAATAGAGAAATATCTCAAATATAGAAAGTTTGTCGAGAAAATTTCTACAAACACCTTGAAACTTCATAGATGAGCATTGACTCGCTTTGTGCAGTTTCTTTTTGCTGAAAGATCAGAAATTCCTGACCTTGATGAAATCTGACTTGATGATCTCATTGAATATTGTGAGTTTTTGGAGACTGCTGAATTCACACGAGGTCGTTGATACTGAAAAAAGATACATCTTTCACACAACACACAAGTCGCTCATCAGCATTGCCTTCAGAAATTTTTCAAGCGATGCTATGTCTCAAGGATGATGGATTCTGAAATATATCACATTCCAGTTGCAAGATTCAAAAAGACTGAGCTTTCATATCTTTCACACGATGAAGTTGAACAGTTTTTCGATATCACAAAAACATCAAGAGATCCTATCAAGAGAGTGAGAGATGAGCTTTTGTTCAGAATAGCATATTTCACAGGATTGAGAAAAACAGAAATTCTGAATCTGACCTTTGAGCAAATTCTCGAAGATGGTCAATTTCAGATTCAATGAAAGATGGATAAAAAGAGAACTGTCTTTTTTGATGATGAGTCAAAAATCAAACAGCTTGCTCTCGAGTTGAAATATCTATACATCAAAAACGAATCAAAGAGAAGAATCACTGAGGAGAAAGACTATGTGTTTCTTGTGACTGCTTGACAGTCTCGAGGACTAAAACTCTGAAGATGATGAGTCTATGTGTTGCTTGATGAATACAAAAGAAAACTCTGAATCAATAGAAGGCTCACTCTTCACTCATTCAGACACACATTCGCAACAACTCTATTGAATAACGGAGCAGATCTCAGAGAGGTTCAACTATTGCTGTGACATCAAAGCATTGCTTCAACTCAGGTCTATACTCACATTTCAGTTGATAGATTGAGAAATTGTGCTGCTTTGTTGCATCTATAAAATGAAAAGTAAGAGCAGAGAAGAACTTGAAAATCTCACGAAACGAACAAAAACGAACAAAAACGAACAAAAACGAGCAAAATATTTTTTTGAATAATTCTCCTACTTTTTAATTCATAAATCTCACGAAACGAACAAATTTTTGAAAAAATCGACACATAATATTATATATATAATATATAAATATATTATAAATAAATAATAATATACTATTATTAAATAATAGAAGAAAAAAGAAAGAAAATAAAAAAAGAAAGAAAAAAGAATGTCGGATGATCTCAAAAAATATGCAAATTTGATAAAAAATAGACATTTTTTCAACTTTTTTTGACTTTGTTTTTATAAAGACAAACTGACTTTTTGAACTTTTTACAAAAAAAAGTGCTTTTTTTGTTGCAAAATAAAAAATTTTGATTATACTAATATCAACACGATGGTCAAATAGCTCAACAAGAGCATCAAAACATTTTCTCAGACCATTCTCTTGCGATATGCAATAGAATGTCAAGAGAACCTGTTCAGGTTGTCTCTCAAGTTCAGAACTATCAAACCGTTGTGTTGAACAGCTCAACGGTTTTTCTTTTCTGTTGACATTCCATCTACTACACATCGAGTCTCTACTCAGTCAACAACTAGGAAAATCAAAAGCAAACTTTTATTTCCTTACAACAACACAAAGATGAAACAAAAGAAAATCAGAGTCGTTTCAAAGGGGAATTGAAAGAACTATCTTGCTTATTTGTTGGACTGATCAATTCAAGAAGCTGTAAAGTGTTGAGGATTGATCTATCTAGCGAAAATCAGTTCAGACTTCAAACTTATTCCTCAAGGAGAACATCTGCAAAAAAAAGACTTTATCCTTGTTGAATAACAAAATGAGAAAAAAATTTGAGTTTGAAAGTTTATTCCTCGAGATTTGAAGAAAGATCACTGATGAGAAATTGAGATTGAGATTCTATGAATCAATCATCGAGTTCGGAATCAATGATGCTCTTCCTGAAGATGATGAGCTTTCAGCTTCGCTCCTTGTTCCTATCCAGTCAATAGAGAAATCACACGAGATTTCAGACAAGAGATCAGAAGCAGGGAAGAAATCAAAAAAAGTCTGAAACAAGAATGCAAGCAAAAAGAACTCTAAGAAACGAACAAAAGAACAAAAAGAAGAAACAAAAGAAACAGTTCAAACTTCTACTGAGATTGTTGAGGTCAAGGATGAGAAGAAAGACAAGAATACAGAGAAGAGAGAACAAAACATTGAATTGATTGAAGCTATTCAAAAGAAAGTTGAATCCTATTGATTGATCTACAAATCCTGAACGAATGAATGGATCAATGCAACAAACTTGAGAACTTCAAAACAATTCAAAGCAACAGCTGAGAAATTTTGACTCACTACTACACAACTCGCTCTCGTTGTGATAGATGCTTCAATGAGTGATAAATTCCGAAATGGGAAAATCAACAACTGTGAGACTATCTATCACAACTATGCAAGAATTATCAACAATGCAAGAGCAAAGAATCAAAGACTCTCAGACTCAATTGCTACTTTACCTTGAGCATAGAAACAAAGATGATCAACAACAACACCAACATCAAACAGTATCAGAAACTCACGATGATTATATTGAAATCGTGAAAGATATTGAGAACTCCTGCATCAAAAGAAGAAGTTCAGACAATCCTGAATGATGACAGAAAAGACTACATCATCATCGATTGAATCTGATTCAACAGAAAGACAGAAGTTGCGAATTTCTTTGAATTTGTCCCTGATGATATGGAATGCTTCATCTTATCTCAGCCGAAAGATGTTCAAGACAAGCTGAGATGGATACTCAAGGATAGAGAGGAGAAATGACTCAAAACAAATTGAACTGAGCATCTCCGAAAAATCTATGAATCGAAATATTTATCTCAATAAGGTTCTACAAAAATGACAGATTCTACTACAACAACACAACAATCAAGCTTGAAGAAAAAAATCTTTGAATTTCAGAAAATGTGAATCGTAATTTGAAGAAATGCGACAGCTGAGATTCAAACAAAAAGCTGAGGAAAATTTTCATACAAGTATTCAAGCTTTGATGAGATTTGGGAAAAAATCTCTCCAAAATTGAATGAGCTTCAGCTCCTCGTGACTCATTCAGTTCAAGACTATTGAGGAAATCTATATCTCGAAACTACTATCACAGATATGGAATCAACAGAATCTACTACATCAATGATTCCTATCACTTCAGATCAGACTCCTCAAACTCTTTGAAGTGCAATCACATATTTCAAGAGATACAACACCTGTGCAATATTAAATTTGATAATCGCTTGAGAGGATGATGATTGAGCAGCTGCTGAGAAACAAAGGACTCAGAGATGCAATGCACAAGCAACAGCAAAGCCTCAATTCCTAGATGCAAATTTCGAGAAGTTCAAGCAATGGACAAAATGAAAGGATCTCGAACAGATAACAATCAAGAAAGATGAGATCCTTGCGAAATATACTGTGTCAGAGGAAATGTGCAAAAAACTTGATGACTTTTTATTCAATCTATAACAAATCAAAATGAACAAAACAACACAAAGAATATTCAGAAATGCTGTAGATCATATCGACTACACATTCGACACTCTTCAATTTTGAGAGTTCACAATCAAACATTCTCGAGGATGAGACAAAATCCTGAAAGATGATAGAAGGATTTGAATGATATCTGATTGAGTTGTATTCATCAATTCAATCTTAGAGAGGATCAGATTCAATATAGCAGTCAAAAAAAATCTTCAAACAATTTGCGACTTCTATGAAAGAATCATCGAAGCAAAGAAAGAAAAAATCGATACTCACGAAAAGAAAATCAAAGAGATAGAATGAGAGAATGAAACATTGAAGAAAGAGAATGAAGATTTGAAAGAAAAAATCGCAAAAGCTGTTTGCGATGATATCGAAGAAAGCTCTCCAAAGAGAAGAAATCGATCAGCTTTATCATCTATCAAATAAGGAAATGACAAAGAAAATAAATCTATCAAACTGGTCAATCAATCTATTGAAAGCTGACAATGTTCAATGGTTCAAGTGATATGTTCTCGGACAATGGGAAAATGAATTCAAATCATATTTTGCAGTCTGAGAGTGTTTCGCTTCTTGTATGGATTGTCGAGCAAAATTCGGAGATTTCAATTCTGAATACAATCTTGAAGTGATGGAAAAGAAATTCAAGGAGAATTGAGCGAGTGAAGATGAACTCGCTGCAGCTGTCCTCTCTATCACAGAGGCTTTGAATAACTTCACAACTCTTGAACTTCCAACACCTCTCGAATCAGAAAAAGAAATCATCGTAGAATTAAATGACAAATACAATCTGAAAGTGAAATTTGATGCTTTCTACTGAGACTATATCCTAGATCACAAAACAGTCTCAATCTTCACAAAGGAAGAGGAAGCAGATGAAAAATACTGACAACAGATGAAATTGTATCAATATGCACGATACAAACAAACTTGAGAAAAGATTCCTGCATATATACAGGAAATCAAAAAAGCGAGAGCTTCTGTTCCTGCAACTTTACTCAAAGCAGACCTTCAAGCTCTTGTTCCTGAAGAGATGAAAGAATCAACTGTCAATGATATGAAAGACTATCTGAGAGCACATCCTCTCAAAGAGCGATGCTGAAACAGAATAGAATTCAAACGAAATGATTCAATCATTGAGGAGATGGAAAGCTTGCTCAAGAGAGCAATGAAAAAAGCTGACTATCTTCAGACTTTAACTCTTGATGATGTGTTATAGATGAAATTCCTCCTCTCAATTGAAAATGGAA
>Ga0265299_10002918_pt1 | contig 17041 bp, 24 predicted proteins | sample AusTroGonzalo_MG_4_FD_193485 | JGI IMG/M metagenome (GOLD analysis project Ga0265299, IMG submission 193485) | Bovine rumen microbial communities from tropical cattle in Woodstock, Queensland, Australia - Gonzalo_02 | ecosystem: Host-associated > Mammals > Digestive system > Stomach > Rumen ... | reverse complement strand
TTCAATTTCTCCTTCATGCCTGTATGTTTTGCCTGGCTCGTAGACGAAACCTAGGCAGGACAGCGTGCCGTCATCGTTCCTGTTGAATCCTTTGTACGCTTTCATGTGTTTACTTGTTTTTTTTTGTTTCACGCCGCAAAAATACGGAAAGTTTTTAAATCGTGCAAGTTTATTTTTTAACGAATTCGCCTTTTTTGTTGATTTTTAACCATTTTCCGTCTAATATAACCCACGCGAAACCTTCGGAGAAACCGCATACAACATCAAACCACCGCTTTGACAGCAGCTTTCCTTCGGTGTTGATGAAATTATACTTTCCGTCGAGTTCAACCTTTGCGAAACCTTCTGAGAAAGGCCATGTGTCATCGAATCTCGCAACGCAAGTCATGTCGATTTCTTTCACAAGCCTGATTTCCGAACAGACGAACTTTCCGTCACCGTCTTCTGACTCTATCATATCGCCTCCGCACTCCACCTCGTAATATACAGTTTGACCGTCGTTCGGGTAATACGGCCAAGTTTGCCATAACTCGTGACACGCGTGGAAACCGCTCCTGCAAAGTTCGATTTCACCTTCGTGCTTGTACGTTTTTCCAAGCTCGTAGATAAAATCCTGACACGACAGTGTGCCGTCCTCGTCCCTATTGAATCCTTTGTACGCTTTCATGTGTTTACTTGTTTTTCGTTTCACGCTGCAAAGTTACGAAAAGTTTCTGAAATACGCAAGAGTCTGCGTAAAAATATTTATAAAAAAAAAACTTTTTTATGGATTTGAGACTCGAAAGATATGAGGAACAGGAACTAAGGTGTTTCGGAAAGCTTTACGCGGACGGAGTGTATATATGCGACACGCTTGAGGATACGGACAGGCACCTTGAGGACTACCTCTCAGACAGGGAGAAAGGGAAAACTGTGAAACAATACGGCAAAACAGCGATACCATGCGGAAAATACAAGGTTACATATTATTATTGGCAAAAACACTCAAACTGGTATCCATGGATTCAGAATGTTCCATTCTTCAGCGGTATACTTGTACATGGAGGAATCACAGAGAACCAGACACTAGGATGTGTGCTTGTCGGGACTCGCTCCGGAGAACGGCTTGTTAAAAGCGGAGAAGCCATGTCAAAGATTCGTTCGCTGTTCGCGAATTGCGAGCAATGCAACATAACCGTCTGTAGAAAAGAATGTTAAAAAAGGTAGATAATTATAGTTTTCTTGTAAAAAATTATTTCAACACATTGTCAATAAACCATTTAGCCGCTTTTTCAGCATCTTCTTTCGAATCCCATTTCATATTTCCATTGTCATCGTATATGTCACGGCTCCCTATTTTCGCATACCAGTGGTTCCCGGTGTTCCCGAGCATATTCCATTGCATGTAGCGTACATCTTTAATAGTTATCCTGTCTTTCGTTGGATATACGAGAGAGTCTTTTTCGGCGGTTTCCTTAATCTCAAAAAACCTTTCGTCAAGCATCAGAATTGTCATTCGTTCCGGAAGGTAAATTTTCTTTCCTTCGTTGATGTCTCTCACTCTGTTTTTGTAAGATTCATTCTCAATGTGTAAACAACCAAGTGCATATGTTTGGTTAGTCGCCTTACAAAAGGCCTCTACGGCTATTCCGAACGAGTTTGTTGAATGCGAGAAACAGCCTCTTTTCAAAACTGATATGGTCAATCTTTTGACACCTTCGCTTATCTCTGGACAGCATACGAGTCTCCAATGCTCATTTACATCATCAATGGACAATGGTTCAAAAAACCATTCCCCGTATTCATCGGTGTTCTTTTTGCCGATTCTCACAAACTTGTATCTTCTTTTGCCTTCCATTTCAAATTGTTTTTTTGTTTTTACGCTGCAAAGATACGGAAAGTTTTTGGATTACGCAAATTTTTCTTCTATTTCCTTCGGATATTCCTTATAATATTTACCGTCAAGCATGCTTCCGTTGGCTTTTTTGTTCCGTTTTACACCATCCTCACCGTATGTTCCCCATTGTTTGAAAAAGAAAGGGACGTTCTTCTCCTCGCACATTTTCTTTATGTTTATAACCCACTCTTTTTTCATAGGCCTTGCGTTAGGACCGCTCTCACCACCGACAATAACCCAATCCACACATGACAAATCAAGTCCTATATTGCCCAAATCACCAACAAGCGGTTCGCACGAAAGGAATTTCACTCTCGCACCGACAATACCGGTGAAGGTGAACAGTCTTTTTATTGCTTCTCCGTATTCCACCGTGGTCCCGAGCCAAGTGTTTTGCGGAACGTTGTATCTTCTGTGCACGTTAAAATACTCGTTCATCCTTTCAGGACGTTTTGTGAGCAACTGGAAAGTGTGCTGCGGGCATTTCTCTATTGTTTCCATGACTTTGTCTATGAATTCGAATGGAACATCCTTGTGGAAAAGGTCGCTCATTGAACATACGAAAAAAACGGATGGTTTTTTCTCCTTAACAGGTTCATCAAGGCATTCCGGGTGAAGCGTAACGTTGAATCCGTTTTGATATTTTGTCTGGCCCATGGCTTTGAGTCTTCGTGACATCACCTCGGCATAGCAGTTCTGACATCCGGCTGACACTTTAGTGCATCCTGTGACCGGATTCCATGTTTTCTCAGTCCATTCTATTTTACTGTTGCTCATTGTTTTATGTTGTTTTTGTTTCTACTCTTTGTTAAACATGCACCATTGACGCAATGACATGTCATGCATTGTTTTGTATCCTTTAATCCATTTGAAGAAATTGTCACGCTCCACCTGATTGTCCACAGCGTACCGCATGTCTTTGAAGTTTATATCTATTCCTCCTACATTGTATTTCTCATAGTCAATGTTCCATTGGCCTTCGGTTGTTGGAACATCATTCTCGACAAAATACATGTTAAAGAAGATATATGTATAGTCTGCGACAATAGCGCAATAAGATTCCGCCAACGGACTCCTGACACCTTCCTGTTTCCATACCATGAAGTCTGGACAATCAATCTTCTCGTGTTCGGAAGTGTTTATCTTGCATACCGGAGTGTCTCTTAATTCACAGTCAAGGCATGTTCCTGATATGTATTTCTTGTATTCCGAACCGTCAATAATAACAGTATCGCTTTCGGTCCTGCATATTTTCCAATCGTGTTTTTCCATTGTTTCAAATTATTCAAAAAACTCCTCTTTGCCTTCGTACTCTTTTCTGTACAAAAGTTTATCACCGTCATAAACCTCTACTCTGTCATCGTACGGGAAAAAATAATCATAACGGTAATAAGCGAAATGATTTTTACCTGGACATTCTACTTGATAATAATGTTCTTTTACTCCTGTAACAGTTCTTCGTAAAAGCACTTCCCAATCATCAAACTCCCGATTATTGGCCCTATAAAAAACAATAATTCTTCCCGGCTTGATAAGTTTTTTTATTTTTTCAATGTGCTTTTTTTCATCAATATAGTCATAAACCAGATAAAACAAAAAACTTAACCCGCATACTATAATAAGGCATAATATTGCGTATTTTTCCATAATTCAGATACGTTTTTACTCAAAAATGATATGTTTCTCGATATAATCTCTGTTCTGTGTGAATATAGGAATACTATAATCAACAAACCAACTGTTTACAATGTTTCCGATAGTTCCAGTCGTGGCAAATTCGCCGTTGATACTTGTATTCCCTCTCTGATTGACATGCATCTCTTTCTTGAAACACGCACATCCTCTCTTGAATATGGTATCGACATTGTTCCAGTTCACGCCATGTGTTTCCATCAGCATGTCCTGTATGTCAGAACAGTTTTTCTTGAAAAGCTGTTTCGGAGAGAAATAATGCCGTCCGAGCATCTCTATGCTGTTTCTTGTCGCATCCTGCTGTCTCCAGATGAACATATTGCAAACTTCCTCTTTCGGTATATTGAAACATCTGGAATCGAACATCGCAGACGATACCTTGTTCTGGTATTTTCCTATCAAATCCACAGCCCTCTCGTTATCCGGAACCAGATATCTGTTTTCTTTCGGGAACCTGTCTTTGATTTGATAGTCGTTGAAATAGACCCACCGGTAGTATTGCAGAGACTCGTCGGAGAAAAACTTGTTGAAATACGCTGTAGCCATTGACGCTGATACACTGCAAAGTTTCTGAACCTCGTAATCAAACCAAGCCTGTGTGTCCAATGTGTTATAATCAATAAGGGCAAGCGTTATCTCATCCGATTGCGTGTATCCGAAAACACACCCCTGTATATTCCTGCAAAGCTCCTCCATGGTTTTCACCATCGCGTTTGACAACACAACGTCATACGGCTTGTTGAAACCTCTAGTAAACGTGTGGAAGGCTTTCCCGTCTATCCTGATAATGACAGGAGTCCTTCTCATCAGTTTTGTTTTCGGTATCGACTCGTAATAGTTTTTCATACGGTCGCCAAGTGAATCTTTTTTGTTCGCCATAAACTTGTTTTTTAAAGTAACGGTTTTGCGATTTCAATCAAATCCTTAAAATTATTGTAGAACTCATCACGAATTTCTTCTTCTCTGAAAGCTAAAATTATATTTTTCCCGCACGATGTTTCTTTTTGAATTTTATTATCAAAAGTTTCTATGCAAAATTTGTCATATACATCATTTGTCCAATCAGGCTCCCAACCTTGATTATAACAGTCTCTAAGTTGGATGAGCTGGCATAATGCCAACATTGCTTCTGCCAGTTCTTTTGACGGTAGAAGATTTTTATCAGTATCTTTGTGTCTGTAATTTTCAGGTTTACAGCTTCTTTTTACGACGGATGAATAGGCGTTTATAAAATATTCTGTATCTTCGAGAAACTGTGTTTCGCAAAACTCTTCCCAACTTCTTGGGAAACCTACGTCTTCTGATTTTCCGATATGCTTTTCCTTGAAGACAATCCTCTCGAAAGTGGAGTTCTTTTGGTCTATCTCATAACCATCAGGAACCTCTATTAGTAGAATATTTTTCTCTTCGTCAATGTCTTTTACCCATTTAACAAACTGTTTATCTTTCCTTCCATACGGAGTACATGTCACATCCTCATAAATTCCAACTGTACATTTGTTTGTGCCGTTATAAAAAAAACAGCCATCACAAAAATTACGAGACCTTTCTTCAGCTTTCAGTTTAACTCCGTCCACGATGATATGGTCTTCATCTGTTCTTTCAATATCTCTTTTTTCTTTGAACATTGTTTCTTTTTTTTTAAAGTTATTCCCCTTCTACTTTATACCCGAAAGGCACAATGCCGTCAACAATGCTTTCCCAGTGTTTCAATACATCCGGGTGTGTGAATTTGTGTTTTTCCGAAACATTTTTCAAAGCCATTTCTTGTAATTTTTCCCAAGTTTCTTTTGAGATGGTTTTTTCAAAACGGTATTGGTATTGCGGATAAAGCATCAAATCATAGTCAATCAGCTTCAAACCACACTCGTTATACTTATTGTTCCAGTTTCTTATGAAATCCCACATAACACAACCCGCTTGAAATCCTGTAATCCCAAGATTGTTGCAACCCAACCATGCTCCTGCGAGAGCCAATGCCGATACGGCATGAACACATGTTCCGTAGTCATGTGAATACGAATCCATGATTTTTTTGGAAAACTCCATGAATTCTTTCTCGTTTCTGATTTTTGACGCTTCTTCAAACCATTCCTTTTCCGGGTGGTCTTTTTCTGAAATCTGAATTTTCTTTTCCATTGTTATTGTTGTTTATGTCTCACTTTTTGTTTCACGCCGCAAAGATACGAAAAGTTTTTGGTTTATGCAACATTATTCTTCAACGGTTTTGCCTCTTGTGTTGATTTTTACCCACTTGCCGTCGAGCTTGACATTTGCAAAGCCTTCTGAGAAAGACCATGCATTATCAAACCACTGATTTGATAACAGTTCGCCTTTGGAGCTTATAAAATTGTATTTTCCGTTCAGCAATACCAATGCGAAGCCTTCGGAAAAGTCGTATGTGTAATCAAACCACTGCTCTGACAACAGTTTTCCATCTGTGCTGATAAAATTGTACTTCCCGTCAAGTTCAACAACTGCGAAACCTTCGGAAAAAAGACACGCATTATCAAATATAGCAACGTCGCTCATGTCGATTTCTTTCACGAGCTTTATTTCGGAGCAGACGAACTTGCCGTCACCGTCTTCTGACTCTATCATATTGCCGCCGCATTCCACTTCCCAGAACTCGTTAACTCCGTTGTTCGGGTAAAAGTACCAAGTTTGCCAAAGCTCGTGGCACGCGTGAAATCCGCTCCCGCAAAGTTCAATTTCCCCTTCATGTTTGTAAGTTTTGCCGGGCTCATATACAAAACCCAGACACGACAGTGTTCCGTCATCACTCTTGTAGAATCCTTTGTACGCTTTCATGTGTTATTTACTTTTTTGTTTCACGCGGCAAAGATACGGAAAGTTTTCGAAATGTGCAACATTATTCTTCAACGAATTCTCCTTTTGTGTTGATTATTACCCACTTGCCGTCGAGTTTAACCTTTGCGAACCCTCCAGAAAAATCCAATGCGTTATCAAACCACCGCTCAGACAACAGCTTACATTCTGTGTTTATGAAGTTATACTTGCCGTTTCGTTTAACCCTTGCGAAACCTTCCGAGAAACACCATGCACCATCGAACCACCGCTCTGACAACAACTTGCCTTTTGTGTCAACGAAGTTACACTTTCCGTTGTCATGAACAACTGCGAAGCCTTCGTAGAAATTACCTACTCCATCATACCACTGATATGACAGCAGTTTTCCTTCGGAACTTATAAAATTGTATTTCCCGTCGAACTTGACCCTTGCGAAACCTTCAAAGAAGTCGTATGCGTCATCAAACCACAGCTCTGACAGAAGTTCCCCTTCGGTGTCGATGAAGTTCCACTTGCCGTCAAGCTTGACCACTGCGAAACCGTCGGAAAAATCCAATGCGTTATCAAACCACTGTTCAGACAGAAACTTGCCTTCGGTGTTGATGAAATTATACTTGCCGTCGACTTCGACCGCTGCGAAACCTTCGGAAAAGTCGTATGTGTAATCAAACCACTGCTCTGACAACAGTTTTCCATCTGTGTTGATGTAGTTATACTTGCCGTTTCGTTTAACCCTTGCGAAACCTCCTAAAAAGTTTCTTGCGTTATCGAACCACCGCTCTGACAGTATCTCGCCTTCGGTGTTAACAAAGTTCCACTTATCGTTTAGTTTAACCGCTGCGAAACCTTCATAGAAGCCAAATAAATTATCGAATCTCGCAACATCAGTCATGTCTATTTCTTTCACGAGCTTGACTTCCGAGCAGACGAACTTGCCGTCACTGTCTTCAGACTCTATAATTTTACCGACGCAATCAACCTCATAAAAGACATTTTTCCCGTTGTTCGGGTAATACGGCCATACCTGCCACAACTCGCGGCAAGCGTGGAATCCGCTCCCGCAAAGTTCAATTTTTCCTTTGTGTTTGTAGGTTTTGCCTGGTTCGTAGACGAAACCTTTGCATGACAGTGTGCCGTCATCGTTTTTGTTGAAACCTTTGTAAGCTTTCATTTTTAACGGTTTTTGCATAAACAAGTTTTTTACATTTTTTTAAGGATTGAGTCTACATAGTCGAGATGTTCCTTTGTCATGCACTTTCCAGCGTAAATAAGATTTTTGTCAAATTTGACAAAATCATTGACCTCAATCGGTGTTGAGATATATTCTTCGGCTTCTTTACAAAGTTTTTTCTCCATAGTTTTATTCATTTTCTTTCATTGTGTCTATCACCATTCTCAATAAAACATTCAGCATTCTGTTTTTTTCGCTTAAGTCGTTTAATTCTTTTGCGACAAGGTCGATTTCCAACTGAACATCTCTTAAAAGAAATGAGATTTGTTTTTTCTTGTACTCATGTTCCGTTTCTCCGATTCTTGCAAAATAGCAAGTCCAGTGACAGTCATCCATGTCAAAAGCATGCAACTCCTGAACATTATCTTCATGTTCAAATATTTCGGCTTCTGTTGTGTCTATGTTTTCCTCCGTCAATTTCTTTCCTCCTAGAATATCATCCACAATAAAACCGATGACCTTAGGGTGCTTAGAGATAAAATCATTATCAAAATTTTCTCTTATCTCCTTGTTCCACTGTATTCTTTCGTTGTATTTCTCAATAAAAAACTCGATTTCTTCTTTTGTTGCTGTGCCGTTCATGGTTTTTTGTTTTAAATGGTTTTTCCGTTTATCAGTTCCCTGCATTTTTCCGTATACTCCTCGTCCATAGAGATGATGTTGTAGTTCTCCGAATTGAATATCTCGTCCTTGAGAACGACCGGTGAGTGTGATATGATGATAATCTGTTTTCCGTATTTTTTCAAAAGTTTCGGTAAGATGTTGGTATACAATTCATAGATATTGAGGATGTCCATCGATTTGTCTATCTCATCAAAAAGGTAGGTGTTCTGACCGTTTATGTCAAACGACATCGGGAATGACTTGTAATAAGCTTCCTGTACATCGTAAGCTACTTTCCAGATGTTTGTTTCATGTCTTGAACCGTATTTTTTCTTTGGTTCTGACAGGATATTCTCATAAGTGACGTTTTTCGACATCAACTGGCAAAGTTTGGAAAACTGGTAGAACATGTTCTGTCCTCCGGACATTTTGCCTTTGCCAATGAGATATATCAATTCATCAGCAGCCCCGCTCAAAATGGAACCTTGAAGCTCTCCGAAATACCCGTATGACTTCCGGTTCTCGAAGTTGTGGTAGTATATGGGACTGCCATCCCAATCTATCTCTGAAGATGTTCCGGACATGGATACAATGTGGTTCAGAAGCCCTCTGTGATAGTCATCGAAGTTTGCATCTTTTGAAAACGGAATATCTCTTGTCAAGTCAAAAGCTTCGACGAATTTTGAGAAACCGTCCTCACAAAACGCGTGTGAAGCTATTCCTTTGACGATTGTCGTCTTCCCTGATGCGTTGGGTCCGAATATCAGGTTTATTTTGTCTGAAGCGAACTCAAACTTTCTTCCAACGAGAAGTTTTGAGCAGTCAACCTTGTATTCGCCTTTGTGTTTCTTGTAGAAGGCAATCTCTTCGTTGTATTTTTCAAGGTCGGCGTTGTATTTTTCCTCGTTGAACACATGTTTCATAACATCGGTATCAAAACGGTTGTATTCCCAGTCTTTTTTCTTCGGTTTTATCGGTTTGTCGTCGATTCCGTATTTTTTACCTATGTATCCCTCTTTTCCGTCGAATGTGATGCTTTTAATCATTTTTTGTGTTTTTGTGTTTTTTCTTTTTAACAAGTATGTAGTGAGGTCTGTCTTCCGGGTTCTCCTCGAAATATTTTTCAACGCATTCATCGCAACAGAAAGATAGATAATCATGTATGTAGCCCTTTGAACGGCTCCACAACATGTCCGCAAACGGATTTAACGGTTTTAAACGGAACAGATATGCATATCTAGCATAAGAGTCAAGGGCTTCTTTCTTCTTGAAAGACGAAACTTCCTCCTTTCCGCACCAGTCGCATGTGAAAATATATCTTCTCAAAAGCATATCCGACGTTTTTTTTAATTTTTATCGACAATCTTGATTCCTGTTTTACCTTTGAGAGGAAGAAAACTCAGGTAACATTTCATCCACGGGTTTCCGCTCCTCCTGTTTAATGCGAGAGACTGCTCGAATGTGTTGTTGTCGAACATCTCCCTCATGAAACGAAGTCTGTTCACTTTCATTCTTGACAACGCCGTTACAAAATCTGTCTCGTCATATTTCACGTCGTCATACGGTTCTTGTAGGTATTCCTCGGTTGAAGGTGTGTTGTCTGACAAACCGATGATTTTTCTCAGCTTGCTTGTGCTTGTCTGGTGTACCTTGCATTGTTTGTCTCCGTGACAGAGTGTTAATTTGACAAGCTGTATTCTGTCCCCGTTCCTATCCGTTACATATTCTGCGCCATCAACAGTGTATGTGGTGTATTGGTTGGTCAGTAACCATGTGATGATAAAGTCTTTTAACGCATAGTATTGCTGTCTTGTGATAATATCGCTGACATCGAACGTCTTTGTTACCTTGTTGGTGTAGCTGATATCGTCTAACAGCTGTCCGAAATCAACCTCTACTGTAGTTTTTTGTCTTGCCATGTTTACTTTTTTTGTTTCACGTGGCAAAGATACGGAAAGTTTTTGGATTACGCAAGAGTTTTCCCAAAAAATTTCACTAGAACATCAGATAATTGTGGAACTCGGCAAAAAAAAAAACGCCCGGTGGTGTTCCGGGCGTATCTGATTTTTACAACAAGTTAGCGAGAAAGTCCACTAATTTAGTGGATGGAGTATCTCAAACATTGGAAAGATATTATAACCTTTTTCTGATTTCGTCTCTGATTATTTTTTGAAGCATGTTTGTCTGCTTATCCGGCATCCAGTAGTCCCATCCTATACTTTTTCCGTCTTTGTCATAGCAGATGAAATCGTTTACCATATAATCATCATAGTCTACATTGTCGGCGTTTGGAAACTCAAGCTCGAAATAGCCTTTCCATCCTTCTGAATTTCTTAAAGGTTTTATGTCAAAAGACATTATTTTAATGTCACTGTATTGCGCTGCGATATCATCGTCGCTCATATAGTTCTCATTTAACAGCCTTGCAACAGCCTCTTTCACAATCCTGTGCAGGTCCGACTCATTCAGTCTTATTGTCTTTTTCATTATATCAAATAGTTTTTTGTTGTTAAAATTCGAATGTGCCTACGGTGACTCCGTTTTCCCTGTCTTTCAGATATTTTCCCCAGTACTTGAATCCGTACAAGTTGAAAAGGAATGATAACGACTCTGCAAGTTTCTCTTGGCCGAGAGAGGTGACTATTTTTTCGTTCGCCTCTTCTTCTCCGAGCCATTTGCAAAACAAATCGTAAGCCTCTTGCACGTCATCCTCGTCCACGGAGTAATATTCATTGTCGCCGTTCCCCATGTTTTCCAGTATTCTCCTTACCGTTTTTTTGACAGCTTCATTGAGCTGTTTGTCCGTTAGCCTTATTGTTCTTTTTGCCATGATTCAAAAAAAATTAAGCGTGTTTTGTTATAAATAGTCGCTATCTCTGTTTATTAAGCTTTTCCACCGAAAAGCGCTTTCAGGAACTCTATGATTGCGGAAAACAAACCTATTTCCTTTTTCACTTCTTCGGTACTTGTTTCGGGTGTATCGGTTTTCTCTTCCTTGCTTGTGACTGTTTCAGCTGTTTTCAGCGTCTCATCGGCGACTTTTTCACTTGTTCTGTAGAGGTCCAGTGTCTCAATCCATTCGCCCACATCGAAACACGGACACGCCTTGTTCTCGAATTCCCTGTGTCCGTGAAATGTCGCTTCCGGGTATTTCTCGTGCAAATAACGGCACAAATCCTCCATAGCTTTGAGCTGCGATTCGTTCCTTGTGTCCTTTGATTTCTTGTCCTTTCCGATTCCTCCGACATAACTTATCCCGATGGATTTCGAATTATGGTTCTTACAATGCGCTCCGACTTTGTCCTCAGGTCTTCCTTCCCAAATATTCCCTTGAAGGTCGATAATATAGTTGTAGCCTATTCCTGCCCAACCGTTTTTCAGGTGGTCCTTGTGTATTGACTGTACACTGTATTCCTTTCCCTCCGTGGTCGCGGTGCAGTGGATGATAATCTCTGTCGTCTTTTTCCTTTTGGTAAGGGCTTTGCTGAACTTGATGTCAGATTTTTTTATTTGCATGGTTTATGATATTAATTTACAACTTATTATAAATATCACACATAACATATTTTTGGAAAAAAAGACCGCTCTTTCGGGCGGCCTTGATATTCTTCTGAAAATTAATGTCTATTCCGAAATATACGGAACACAGAACTTGTCATGTACGGAATAATGTTTCACAATGTATTCGCACACACAATTCCAGAACAAAGCCTCTATGTCAGACTCGGCTTCGGTTTTTCCGTTTCCGAATACCAAGTCTGTAATTGGTGTGTCAGAGTCGAAATTGCTGACAATGTATTTTAGGGTTTCGTCCGCGCGTACATATCCTGGGTTTTGACATGTTTTTTCTTGCAGAACATCATCAACAACGTCAGAAATCCTTATTCTATGTAGTACAGGCATCAGTTTTTCAGAACTGATATAATGATTTTCTGACATTTCATCCAATCTGTGGAGTTTTAGAATCAAAGGGAAAATTGTGACTGAAAAATAATCACTAACCTTGTTATCCGTGCAGTATTTTGCCATGTCGTTCAATGACAAAGCCGCCATATGCCTCTCGTTTTCGGATTTCAGCATTGTATCTATCCCTAAAAGTCCGTTCCACACTTCGTGAATTGATTCGCAATTCTCTTTTTTCACTGTTTTCAGTGTCATTCCGTTAAGGAGCTCAAGAAATTTGTTAACTGTTTCCATATTGTTTTTTTTTGAAAATGTTCACCTGGCTTTGAGAAACAACAGCAAAAAACGCGGCCGTATGAGACCGCGTTTAAAAAACAGAGTATATAGAAGAGTCTAAAACTTGTTAATGACTACCATTTAAGATTTTTTACCGGTTCTTTTTACAGCGTTTTCAAGTGTGGATTGTTTAACAATCTCGGTCATGTCGACTCCGGTCGCATCGCTCACTGTGTCCATTGTCTGTTTGATAACAGTTGGCACCTGTCCTGAAAGTTCGGAAATTCCGTCACCACTTCCGCCATAAATTCTCACATCCTTGATTGAACTGATAGGTTGGGCGACACTTCTGGCGATTTCCGGCAACTTCTCGATAACCATCTGTGCTTTTGCGGCGTCACCGTATTCTTTGAACGCTTCCGCTTTCTTTCTCATAGCCTCTGCTTCTGCAAGACCTTTCTTCTCAATAGCGGCGGCTTCCGCGATACCTCTCTGCTCAATGGCGTATGCGTCGGCATCTGCCAGTTTCTTTTTGCCAAGCGCCTCCTGTTCCATGCGGAACATTTCAGCTTCAGCCTGCGCCTTGACGGCTCTTGCGCGTTGTTCAGCCTCGTAAGCTTCGGCTTCGGCTTTTCTCTTTCTCTGCTCGAGTTCGGCTGACGCCTCAATCTCTTTCTGGTATTTGTCAGCGTCGGCCTGTTTCTGGATTTCAGCCTCAAGCCTATTTTTCTGGATTTTTACTTGTTCGGCTGTAAGTTCCTGCTGGCGTCTTGCTTTCTCTGTCTCAGCCTCAACAGAGGCTGCGTTCACCTCTTTCTGCCTTTCCTGTGTCAAAAGCTGTTTCGTCATTTCAGCGTCTACGGTTCTCTCGTTGATGGTCTTCTGCTGCTCTTGCTGCTGGATTGCGTACGCCGCGTCCGCTTTTGCCTTCTGAGTGTCTTCGGTTACCTTCAGATTGGCTTTCTTGATTGCGAGCGCGTTGTTCTTCTCGGCGATAATGGTTTCGTTCTCAACACGGGCATCGTTGGCTTCCTTGGCGGCTACTGACTCGGCAATCTGAATGTCTCGTTCAGCCTGAGCCTTGGTGATTGCGGCTTCCTTGCGGATTTTGAATGTGTTGTCAGCACCCAAGTTCTTGATAAGCCCCTCGTTGTCTGTAATGTTCTGAATGTTGCAGGATATAACCTCGATACCGAGTTTGGCCATATCATTCGCAGCTTTCTTTGCGATTTGGTCGGAGAAACCGTCACGGTCGATGTTCAATGATTTGAGGTCAAGCGTGCCGATAATCTCACGCATATTGCCTTCCAACGAATCCTTGACTTGGTTCGCGATGTCCTTCTCGCTCATGTTCAGGAAGTTCTTTGCCGCCAACCTGATGCCATCTGGGGTGTTGATTACCCTAATCTTCGCCACCGCGTCAACCATGACGGAGATGAAATCGTTTGTGGGTACAGGTACTGAAGTCTTGATGTCTACTGATGTCTGTCCAAGGAAAACCTTGTCAACACGCTCAAGTCCCGGAATCCTGAATCCGCCTTTGCCTATGAGGATTCTAGGCTGTTTGGAGATACCGGATATGATGTACGCGTCTTTAGGCGGTGCCTTCACGTAACAGATTGCGATGATGATAACCAGAACCACGATAATGGTTCCCAAAAGTGTCAAAATTGTTGATGTTGCCATAGTTTTTGGTTTTTAATTAATGATATTGTGAATTAACTGTTGAATTCTTTTTTGTATTCATCAAGAGCCTTACTTAATGAGTTGAAACACTCGTACATCAATGCGATTGATTTCGGGCATTTCGATATTTTTTTTACTTTATGCATCAAACCGTTCACACTGGAAGATATTTCCTCCTGAACCACATACAGCGTGTCGTCATTGTCTAGTGGATATTCTGTTCCTTCGTCAAACTCCCATACTATCCTGAAACCGTCTTCATATCTTTCACAGATTTCAGATGCGCGATGAAAAGCTGTCAACAGAAGACTTGCGTCTTCCGATATGTTTGTTTCGTCTCTTTCAGTCTCATGTAGGACAGGGCACATCTCGATAGTGCTTGTTTCTTTGTTCCAAAAAAGTTTTTTCTCTTGCAATTTCTTAAAAAAGTCCTCAGTCTCTTTTCTAGTCGCAAACCTGGAATTTTTATAAATAAACTGGCCAAAATAAACAGTGTATACATTTTCAGAGGAAAGACCTCTGTGCATTTTGTCCTCGCCAACAATAAACTTAAAGTTATCATTATCAACAATCACGCTTCCAACACACTGAGGGAAAATGACAGACTCCCAGCATTGTTTTCCGTCATACAGCCAATCGCGTACGTCACATGAAGGGAATAACATGCATTCACCAGTGTCAGGGAAAAGCTTGTCGTATGACAATTCACCTTCCGAAGTTGGAATTGAGTGCAACTTGCCGTATCTGTCAAAGTTGTATATCTCGCCATTAACCTCTGATTTCACAGAGATATGTTCATTTTGCGAAACTTCTATCAACAAAACATTCCCAAAACAAGGAGAATATAGTTTTAATCCTGTCGGGGCATCTTTCAAAATAAAATATAAATCTGTCATAACTTATTGGTTTTTAGATTTTTCCTCATCCATAAATGCGTTGAGTTGTTTTGCGAACGCCCTGAATCCGACTCTCGCGCCGTCTGTGTAGGCGTCGCAATCCATGTATTTTAATGTTTTTTCTATCAGTTGTTTGAAACTCTCGTCTTTAAGACGACACGCCTCCAGACACGATTTCTGTATGGCTTCTTGTGCTATTCTCTCGTTTGTTGTCATATTTTTTACCTATGTAGATTTTAAACTATTTCCCCTTTGGTGTTGATTTTTTCCAATTTCCCGTCGATTTTAATAAAAGCGAAGCCTTCTGAGAAGCGCCATGCGTCATCAAGCCACCGTTCCAACAAAAGTTTGCCTTCTGAGTTTATGAAATTCCACTTACCGTCGAGTTTAACCAATGCGAAACCGTCGGAAAAATCCAATGTGTTATCAAACCACCGCTCTGACAGAAACTTGCCTTCGTTGTCAATGAAGTTAAACTTTTCGTCGAGCAGAACCGTTGCAAAACCTCCGGAGAAACTACCAGCGTCATCGAACCACCGCTCTGACAATAGCTTGCCTTCGGTGTTGATATAGTTCCACTTCCCGTCGAGTTTAACCGCTGCGAAACCTCCGGAAAAATCCAATGCGTTATCAAACCACCGCTCAGACAACAGCTTACATTCTGTGTTTATGAAGTTCCACTTGCCGTCGAGTTTAACCGATGCGAAACCTTCGGAAAAACTACATGCGTCATCAAACCACAGCTCTGACAGAAGTTCCCCTTCTGTATTGATGAGGTTCCACTTCCCGTTGAGTTTAACCGATGCGATACCTTCCGAGAAACACCATGCGTCATCGAACCACTGTTCTGACAATATCTTCCCTTCTGTGTTGATGTAGTTCCACTTTCCGTCGAGATTAATCCTTGCGAAACCTTCAAAGAATTTGTATGCGTCATAAAACCACAGCTCTGACAACAGCTTGCCTTCTACGTTTATGAAGTTATGCTTGCCGTCGAGTTCAACCCTTGCGAAACCTTCGTGGAAACTCCATGCTTCATCGAACCTCGCAACTTCAGTCACGTCGATTTCTTTCACGAGCTTGATTTCCGAGCAGACGAACTTTCCGTCACCGTCTTCTGACACTATCCCGCCGCATTCCACCTCGTAATACGCTGTTTGACCGTTGTTCGGGTAATACGGCCATACCTGCCACAACTCGTGACACGCGTGGAAGCCGCTCTTGCAAATTTCAATTTCTCCTTTGTGTTTGTAGGTTTTGCCTGGTTCGTAGACGAAACCGCGGCATGACAATGTGCCGTCCTTGCTTCTGATGAATCCTTTGTACGCTCTCATTATTTACTCGTTTTGTTTTTAGGCTGCAAATATACGTAAAGTTTCTGAATTGTGCAACATTATTTTTCAACGAATTCGCCTTTTATGTTTATTTTTTTCCATTTTCCTTCTATCTTAACAACTGCGAAACCTTCGGAAAAGTAAAACGATTCATCAAACCATTGCTCAGACAGAAGTTTCCCTTCGGTGTTGATGAAGTTGTATTTACCATCGAGTCCAACCCTTGCGAAACCGTCGAAAAAGTTCCCTGCCATATAGAACCATTGTCCGAACTTTATTTTACCTTCCGTGTCGATAAAATTGTATTTTCCGCGAATCCCAATCGGAGCTAGTCCTTCTGAGAAAAAACCGGCGTTATCGAACCATTCATTCGACAAAACCTTCCCATCCTTGTCGATAAAATTAAATTTTCTATCGGAATCAACTTTTGCGAAACCTTCGTGGAAAAAATACAGGTCTTCAAATCTGCAAACATCATCCATATCAACCTTTTTCACAAGATTGATTACCGAGCAGACAAACTTTCCGTCGCCAGCGTCACTATCTATCATATCGCCTCCGCATTCCACCTCCCAGAACTCGTTGTTTCCGTTGTTCGGATAAAACGCCCATGTCTGCCATAACTCGTGGCACGCGTGAAATCCGCTCCCGCAAAGTTCAATTTCCCCTTCATGTTTGTAAGTTTTGCCGGGCTCATATACAAAACCCAGACACGACAGTGTTCCGTCATCAC
>Ga0265299_10002917_pt1 | contig 17043 bp, 18 predicted proteins | sample AusTroGonzalo_MG_4_FD_193485 | JGI IMG/M metagenome (GOLD analysis project Ga0265299, IMG submission 193485) | Bovine rumen microbial communities from tropical cattle in Woodstock, Queensland, Australia - Gonzalo_02 | ecosystem: Host-associated > Mammals > Digestive system > Stomach > Rumen ... | reverse complement strand
AAGACTCCGATATAATTGGAAAAATCCCAACACCGGAGTTGTTGAGGAGATACTCATTGAGTGCACCGAGACCCGTGACCAGCCCAAGAACAAGGAGCGCGCCCTGTCACGTCTGCGCACCATGATCTATGACCGCGAGCATCAGAAGTACATGGATGACATCGCTGCCCGCCGCAAGACCATGGTATCCACCGGTGACCGATCGGCCAAGATCAGAACCTACAACTTTCCGCAGGGCCGCATAACCGACCATCGCATCAACTGGACATCATACAACCTGCCGGCCTTTATGGACGGAGACATACAGGATTGCATTGACCAGCTTACCATAGCCGAGAACGCCGAGCGGATGAAAGAATCAGAATTGTAAAGAAAATTCCTATAAGTTATGACAAGAGAAGAGTTGTACCAGAACATTATGCGCAAGAAGTCATTCCTGTGCGTTGGTCTTGATACCGACATCAAGAAGATACCGCAGCATCTGCTCAGTGAGGAGGATCCCATATTCGCCTTCAACAAGGCCATCATTGATGCCACCGCGCAGTATTGCATCGCATACAAGCCCAACCTTGCTTTCTATGAGAGCACCGGACTCAAGGGCATGCAGGCCCTCTACAAGACCATAGATTACATACGTACCAACTACCCGGACCAGTTTATCATAGCCGACGCCAAGCGCGGTGACATAGGCAACACCTCAAAGATGTACGCCGAGAGCTTCTTTAACGAGATGAACGTGGACTCTGTCACCGTAGCGCCTTACATGGGACAGGACAGCGTCACTCCGTTCCTGGGTCATGACGGCCGCTGGGTGATCCTGCTGGCTCTGACCAGCAACAAGGGTGCCGATGATTTCCAGTACATAAAGGACTCTGAGGGCAAGCCTCTCTATCAGAACGTACTGAGCAAATCACTTGAGTGGGGCGGAAACGCCGACAACATGATGTACGTAGTGGGTGCCACACGTGCCGAGATGCTCACCGACATACGCCGTACCGTTCCGGACAGTTTCCTGCTTGTTCCCGGCATTGGCGCACAGGGCGGATCATTGGCCGATGTCTGCAAGTTCGGAATGAACAGCAAGTGCGGTCTTATTGTAAACAGCAGCCGTGCAATCATTTACGCTGACTCAACAGAAAACTTTGCCCAGGTAGCCGCATCAAAGGCACATGAGGTTCAGCAGGAAATGGCCGGATTCTTAAAATAAAATTATATATTTGCACCCTATATGATTTTTGGAGACTTACAATAAGCAAATGGAATTTACAGCAAAACAGATAGCAGAGTTTCTGGGCGGCACCGTTGACGGTAATGAGAATACCGCCGTCCATACTTTTGCAAAGATTGAAGAGGGTGCACCGGGTGCACTCTCTTTCCTTTCAAATGTCAAGTACACCCATTACCTCTATACGACCAAGTCAAGCGTAGTTCTTGTAAACAAGGAATTCAAGGCCGAGCAGCCTGTCAGCGCCACTCTGGTCAGAGTTGATAACGCATACGAGAGCCTGGCCAAGCTGATGTCACTTTATGCATCAATGCAACCGGGACGTACCGGTATCAGCTCGCTGGCATCGGTATCCGATAAGGCTACCATTGGTCAGAACGTTTATATCGGACCCTTCTCAGTGATTGAAGACGGAGCGGTGATAGGTGACAACACACAGATCTATCCCCATGTCATAGTAGGCCAAGGAGCCTCTGTAGGTTCAGACTGCGTGCTTTATCCCCACGTCACCATATACTACGGCTGCAAGGTAGGCAACCGCTGCATACTCCACGCCGGATGCGTGATTGGTGCCGACGGATTCGGATTCGCTCCGGCCGAGGGCGGTTACAAGAAGATACCGCAGATAGGCATTGCCCAGCTTGAGGATGACGTGGAGATAGGAGCCAACAGCTGCGTTGACCGCTCTACAATGGGACGTACCATCGTACGCAAGGGCGTAAAGCTTGACAATATGGTCCAGATAGCACACAATGTTGAGATAGGTGAGAACACCGTTATTTCAGCACAGACAGGCGTGGCAGGATCCAGCAAGGTAGGCTCATGGTGCATGATTGGTGGCCAAAGCGGTATTTCAGGACACCTCTCCATAGGCGACAAGGTCAATTTCTGCGCCAAAACGGGTGCCATATCCAACATTGAGAACGGCCAGACCATCATGGGTTATCCCGCAATCAATCACCGCAACTACCTGCGTTCATCAATCCTTTTCAAGAATCTGCCGGACATTGACAGCACCGTAAGACAGCTTAAGAAAGAGGTTGAGGAATTAAAAGCAAAACTTGAAGACAAGTAACATAACATGTACAAACAGAAGACTTTAAAGAGTAGTTTCTCACTTAGCGGAAAGGGACTTCACACGGGTCTTGACCTGACAGTGACATTCAACCCCGCACCTGCAGACTACGGATACAAGATACAGAGAATCGACCTGGAAAGCCAGCCCGTCATTGAGGCCGTAGCCGAGAACGTACGCGAGACCCAACGCGGAACCGTACTGTTCAAGGGAAATGTCAAGGTGAGCACAGTTGAGCACGGTCTTGCCGCCCTTTACGCCGCCGGAATTGACAACTGCCACATTGAAGTTAACGGTCCTGAGTTCCCCATCCTGGACGGAAGCGCCATTGACTACGTGGAGAACATTCAGAAGGTTGGAATAAAGGAACTTGACGCCCTTAAGGACTTCTACGTTGTCAAGAACAAGATTGAGGTCAAGGACGAGAGCACAGGCTCATCAATCATACTGCTTCCTGACAATGAGTTCAGCGTGAACGTACTCATATCATATGAATCCAAGATACTGTACAACCAGTACGCATCACTGGATGATATGAATGATTTCCCCACAGAGATAGCCAAGAGCCGCACATTCGTGTTTGTACGCGAGATAGAGCCCCTTCTTGGACTGGGACTCATCAAGGGAGGCGATCTGGACAACGCCATAGTGATATACGAGCGTGAGATGCCTCAGGACCGCTATGACAAGATCTGTGAGGTTATGGGCGTACCCACCATGGATGCCACCAAGCTGGGTTACATAATGCACAAGCCCCTGCAGTGGGACAATGAGCCCGCACGCCACAAGCTGCTTGACATAATAGGTGACCTTGCACTGGTAGGCAAACCCATCAAGGGCCGCATCATTGCCACCCGCCCCGGTCACACCATCAACAACAAGTTTGCACGCATACTGCGCAAGAACAAAATACTGAACGACGTTCAGGCACCTGCATATGACCCGTCAGTGCCGCCGGTAATGAACCTGCAGCAAATTCAGGCCGTAATGCCTCACCGTTTCCCCATGCAGCTGCTTGACAAGGTTATCGCTCTTACCGACCTCTATGCCGAGGGTGTAAAGAACGTAACAAACAACGAGTTCTACTTTACCGGACACTTCCCCGAGCACCCCATCATGCCGGGCGTACTCATCATTGAGGCCATGGCACAGCTGGGAGGAACACTGGCACTCCAATACACTGACAATCCCAAGGAGTTTGAGGCCATGTTCGTCAAGATTGACAATACCCGTTTCCGTCAGGCCGTAGTTCCCGGCGACACACTCCTGATGCGTGTTGTAAGGACTGCGCCCATGCGTCATAACATTCTGTCAATCAAAGGATACGCCTTTGTAGCCGACAAACTGGTTGCAGAGTCTGAATTTATGGTACAAATAGTAAAAAGAGAGAATTGATGATAAGCCCTTTAGCATACGTTGACCCCTCCGCACAGATAGGTGAGAACGTTGAGATAGGCCCGTTCTGTTTCATTGACAAGAACGTGGTAATTGGTGACAACAACATTATCATGCCCCACGTGAACATCATGTATGGTTCACGCATAGGCAACGGCAACCAGATACATCCGGGAGCGGTCATAGGCGGCATACCGCAGGATCTCAAGTTCCGCGGTGAGGATACCACAGCCGAGATAGGCGACAACAACCGCATACGTGAGAACGTAACCATCAACCGCGGTACAGCCTCCAAGGGCAAGACCGTAGTGGGCAGCAACAACCTGCTCATGGAGAACATGCACGTGGCACATGACTGCGTAATTGGCAGCAACTGCATACTGGGTAACAGCACCAAGATAGCCGGCGAGGTTGTAGTTGATGACTTTGCCATACTGAGCGCCTGCGTTCTTGTACACCAGTTCTGCCACATAGGCGGACACGTAATGATACAGGGCGGTTCAGGCTGCAGCAAGGACATCCCGCCCTACGTGATAGGCGGCCGCCATCCGGTTATCTACGCCGGCCTGAACATTGTAGGTCTGCGCCGCCGCGGTTTTACCAATGAGACCATTGAGGCCATCCACAACGCCTATCGCATCATTTACCAGAACGGACTCAACGTAAGCCAGGCCATGGCTGCCATCAAGGAGGATCCCATCTACAACGCCCCCGAGGTGCAGTACATAGTAAGGTTCATAGAGAGCTCCGAAAGAGGAATTATCAGAGACTAAAAAACATAACGATATGATTTACAGATTCATTTTCATTTCCGATGAGGTCGATGACTTTTATCGTGAGATCCAGATCAGTTCATCAGCGTCATTCCTGGATTTCAGCAATGCTATACTGAAGTCTGTAGGTTATCCCGATGACCAGATGACATCATTCTTCATCTGCGAGGACAACTGGGAGAAACGTGAGGAGATTACCCGTGAGGAGATGAACACCAGCTCGGAGGTTGACAACTGGGTTATGGCCCAGACCGCTCTTGATGAGCTTATTGAGGATGAGAAACAGCGTCTCATCTATGTGTTCGACCCTTTAACCGAGCGTTGTTTTTTCATTGAATTAAAGGAGATTATCACAGGCAAGACCCTTGCCGAACCGGTATGCACCGCCAGCCAGGGCAACCCGCCCAAACAGACCGTTGATTTTGACGAGATGGCCAAATCAGCCCCCGTTATTGACGTTGATGAGAACTTCTACGGCGATGAGGGATTTGAGTCCGATGAGCTTGATGAGGAAGGATTCGGCATGGAAGGCGGCGACGGTGGCGGCACTGTAAGCCTTGATTCCATTGACGACCTTTACTAAGTGAAGACATTAGTTGTCATACTAGGACCTACCGGCGTGGGGAAGACAGATTTATGCCTGACCCTCGCCGATTTGTTTCATTCCCCCATCATATCGGCCGACTCCCGGCAGATGTATGCCGACATTCCCATATGTACAGCCGCCCCTACTCCAGCAGAAAGAGGACGTGCCGTACACTACCTGGTAGGCAACCTGGCGCTTGACGACTATTACAGTGCCGCAAAATACGAAGAGGACGCTCTCATTCTGGCTAACAAATTATTCGCAGAGCACGACATTCTTCTTGTTACAGGAGGCTCCATGATGTACATAGATGCCCTCTGCTATGGTATAGACCAGATTCCCACCATTCCGGATGATATCAGGAAGCCTCTTTTGGAGCGTTATCAGAAGGAGGGACTGGATAATCTGGTACAGGAACTCAAGGTTCTTGATCCCCAGTACTACAAGGAGGTTGACAGACGCAATCCCAAGCGTGTGCTTCACGCCCTTGAGGTCTGCTACCTGACCGGACACCCCTACTCTGACCTGCGCAAGGGAGAGAAAGCGCATCGGCCGTTCCAAATAGTGCGCATCGGCCTTACACGTCCGCGTGAGGAGCTGTACGACAGGATAAACCGCCGCGTTGACAGGATGGTACAAGAGGGACTCATTGATGAGGCACGGCGCATGTACCCCAGGCGCTCGCTCAACTCACTCAACACAGTGGGCATGAAGGAGCTGTTCAGCTGGATGGACGGAGCCCTTACCCCTGACGGCAAGCCCTGGACACTGGAGTTTGCCATAGAAAAGATAAAACAGAACACGCGTATCTACTCACGCAAGCAGATGACGTGGTTCAAGCGTGATGTGGACACCCGATGGTTTAACCCGGATGACGTCACGGCTATAATAGACTATATAAAGCAGAAGACATGCTGATAAGACTATATGAGAAGAACCCCAGCCAGCGCGACATAGACCGCGTACTGGATATCCTGAACGGAGGAGGCGTGATTGTGTTCCCCACAGACACAGCCTATGCCCTGGGCTGTCACGCTCTAAAGGAGCGCCCCATAGAGCGCATATGCAGGATAAAAGGCATGAACCCGCAGAAACACCGTTTCTCAATAGTGTGCTATGACCTGAGTGACATTAGCCAGTATGTGCAGATTGACAACGCCACATTCAAGACAATGAAACGCAACCTGCCCGGCCCGTTCACCTTTGTGCTGCGAGCAGGCAGCCGTCTGCCCAAGATATTCAGCAACCGCAAGGAGGTAGGCATACGTGTTCCTGACAATGACATAACACGTGAAATCTGCCGCCAGCTGGGTGCTCCCCTGCTCTCCACCACCGTTCCCTACGATGAGAGCGATGACATAGGCTACCTGACCGATCCCGAGCTCATTGACGAGCGTCTGGGCGATGATGTGGACCTGGTAATAAACGGCGGTGCCGGAGGATTTGAATACTCCACCGTGGTATATTGCGTAGATGGCGAGCAGGAGATAATACGCCAGGGAAAAGGCGTTCTTGACGAATGATAATTGACTTTTGTATAACAGATTAGATATAGAATCATGAAGAAGTTTACCATACTTGCCGCAGCAGTGCTCACAGCCCTGTCACTGACTGCGCAGAACAGAAAGATATCAATTGAAGACGTAGTATCCGGCAGGTTCTACGCAGAGAATCCCACCGCCATTACACCAATGGCCGACGGCGAGCATTACCTGCAGGCCCAGGACAACTGCATACTCAAGTACTCATTCAAGACAGGAGCAGTGACCGACACCGTACTTAACCTGCGCACGGCACGCGGCGAGAGGCTTACCTCCCTTGAGGGATTCATACTCTCTCCCACTGAGGATATCATCCTGCTGGAACAGAATGTACAAAGGATCTTCCGCAACTCTTACTCCGCACAGTACTACATATTCACCATACGCAACAACAAGATTGACCCTCTTACTCAGGGCCACATACAGGTTCCGTCATTTTCACCGGACGGCCACAACATTGCATTTGTACGTGACAATAACATATTTCTTATCAAGCTGTTATTCAACAATGCTGAAGTACAGGTAACCAAGGACGGTGAGTCCGGCAAGGTACGCAACGGCATCCCTGACTGGGTTTATGATGAGGAGTTCGGTGTAACCCGCGCATATGAGTTCAGCGCCGACAGCCGTATGCTGGCATGGATCCGTTTTGATGAGTCAAACGTGGCCGGCTATGACCTGCCCTACTTCAACACCAGCATCAACCGTGACGCCTATTCGCAGGAACAGCTCTCATACGTCAATCAGAAGTACCCCACCGCTGGAGGCACCTGTTCAAAGGTATCGGTCCACTCCTTTGACATAAAAAGTTCCGTAATACGTGACATGGACCTCAAGCTTGACAGCACCAGTTACATTCCGCGCATACAGTTTGCCCAGAATGAAGACAACAGCCTGTTCATATTCACTCTCAACCGCCTCCAGAACAGGCTTGAGATATACTCCGCCAACCCTCGCTCAACTCTCTGCACCCTTACACTGCGCCAAGAGGATGAGCGTTACATAGATGAGGCTGAGTATATGGAAACACGCTTCTACGGCAACCGTTTCATCATGCAGAGCGAGCGCGACGGACATAATCACCTCTATCTGTACGGACTTAACGGCAGGCTGGAGCGCCAGATAACCAAGGGTGACTTTGATGTTCTGGCACTGCACGGCTATGATGCCAAGTCCGGTACCGTCTATTATGAGAGCAATGAATCCGGCATGTATGACTGCGCCGTATGGAAGATTGATTCCAAGGGCAAAAGGACCAACCTGACCCCGCAGCAGGGCACCAACCACGCTGTTTTCAGCACAGGCTGCAAGTATTTCATCAACTCATGGTCCGATATGAACACCCCCTACGTGGTAACGCGCAGGGATGCCCAGGGCAAGCAGCTCAGCGTAATTGAAAACAATACCGACACCCGCCAGGACATTGCCGAGTATGGTTTCCATAAGAAAGAGACATTCTCATTTCAAACCACCGATGGCACCACCCTCTACGGATGGATAATCAAGCCCTCCGGTGCTGATGAATCACACCCTTGCCCGCTTATCATGTTCCAGTACAACGGTCCCGGCTCAAACAAGATACTCAACCAGTGGAACACAGGTTTCTATCCCGGTGCCAGCCTTGAGACCTTCCTTATGTATCAGGGATATGCCGTAGCAGTGGTTGACGGACGCGGCACAGGCCGTCGCGGAGCCGATTTCAAGAAACAGACCTACAAGCATCTGGGCGTAATGGAGGCACATGACCAGGTGGCAGCAGCCAAGTATCTGGGCTCACTCCCCTACATCGACGCTGACCGTATAGCCATCTGGGGCTGGAGCTACGGCGGTTACACCACCCTAATGTCCATGAGCGAGGGCACGCCCGTATTCCGTTGCGGAGTTGCAGTAGCTCCTGTAACTGACTGGCGTCTGTACGATGCCATCTACACCGAGCGCTTTATGCAGGAGCCCAAGCAGAACGCCGACGGTTACCATGACGCATCGGCCATAGACCGCATCAACAGGCTTAGCGGCAAGCTGCTCATTATTCACGGCCTGGATGACGACAACGTGTTCTTCAGCAACACAGCAGCATACATTGACGCTCTTATAAACGCAGGCAAGGACTTTGACATGCAGGTTTATCCCGGCAAGGAGCACAGCATATCCGGCTATGCCACCCGCAAGCACCTCTTTACCCGCATGCTCCGCTTTTTCAACGAGAATCTGAAAACAGAAAATTGAGAATTAGGATTTCTCGGAACAGCAAAGAGAGAAGGCAATAACTACTTATAAATAAGAAATATACATGGTATTTTTTCAAGCGTCGGAAGTTTGCCGCCCCACTCTTTAACGGTGCGGGTACGGATGTACTCATCTTTGGTGGTCAGACCCGCGGCAATACATAGATGCGTCTGAGGCCTGCAAGCCCTGAGAATATCCGCTATCATCTTAGCATTCCGGTAAGGAGTCTCAATAAAGAGCTGAGTCTGGTTCTCAGTATAAGCCCGCTGCTCCAGCTTCTTAAGCGTCTTGATGCGCTCATCGGGCTCTATTGGCAAATAGCCGTTGAATGCAAAGCTCTGGCCGTTGAATCCCGATCCCATCACTGCAAGGATTATGCTTGACGGGCCAACCAGAGGAACCACCTGCAGGCCCTTGCGCTGCGCAATTGCTACCACATCAGCCCCGGGATCAGCCACAGCAGGGCATCCAGCCTCAGATATCACTCCCATGGGGCTCCCCTCCTCCAACGGCTTGAGCATGCTTGCCACCTCATCCGGATTGGTGTGCTTGTTAAGCGTGTAGAAAGTAAGCTGATCGATGTCAATGCTACGGTCCACAAGTTTGAGGAAACGGCGCGCGGTGCGTACATCCTCCACAATGAAATGGCGGATACCCAGTATAATCTCGCGGTTATAGGGCGGCAGAACCTGCTCTACAGGTGTCTCGCCCAGCAGATTTGGAATAAGGTATAAAGCGGGAATCATGGTGCTAAGGTAGTGCTTTTTACACTAACTTTGCAGCCATAAGCGCAATAAAGTGGAAAGCAGGGATTTTACAATCAAAATAACTCAAGGCGTAGCCTGTGACCCCAGGTACAGGATGGCAGCCCCAATAAACATATGCCTCCGCAAAGGTTGGCAGACAGCCATTGTAGGCCCCAACGGAGCAGGCAAGACCCTTTTGGTAAACACGCTCCTGCGCCAGTATCCCCTTATGGACAACCGCGAGGTGGAGTACGGAGACGGTATCTGCGGGGCCGACATCCGTAACATAACCTTCCGTGACAGCTATGGCAGCGCTGATACCACCTACTTCTACCAGCAGCGCTGGAACATGACCGAGATGGGTGAATCGGCTATTGTACGTGACGCTTTCCCGGAAATAAAAGACCCTGTATGGAAAGAGCGCCTCTACACCCTGTTTGACCTGCCGTTCATCTGGAACAAGCAGCTTGTAACACTATCCAGCGGCGAAATGCGCAAGTACCAGTTGGCCCGTTCACTGGCTGTACGCCCCCGCATGGTCATAATAGACAGCCCGTTTATAGGCCTGGACGCGCAGACCCGCGACATGCTCTGCCGCCTGCTTGAGAATCTTGTTACGGAGTGGAAGATGCAGATTATACTTGTGGTATCACGCCGCGAGGACATACCCTCATTCATTACCCATGTAATAGAGGTGAATGACCGCCGATGCAGCAACGTCATACCCGTAGAGGATTATATGGCTGAGCCTGAGCAACCGCTCCCCCAGCCCATCCTGGCCCAGTATCTCATAGATATGATGCGCAGTCTTCCCGAGAACGGAATGGACAGCGATGAGATTGTATGCTGCAACAAGGTCATACTGCAATATGAAAGCCGCCGCATCCTGAATGAACTGGACTGGACAGTGCGCAAAGGTGAACACTGGGCACTTCTGGGACCCAACGGAAGCGGCAAATCGGCCCTTCTGAGCATGGTCTATGCCGATAACCCGCAATCATATGCCTGTGACATAGCTTTGTTTGGCCGTCCGCGCGGTACCGGTGAGAGCATCTGGGAGATAAAAAAGCACATAGGTTACGTATCACCAGAGATGCACCGCTCATACTGCCGCCGCTACCCCGCCATAGACATAGTGGCATCGGGCCTGCACGATACCATCGGTTTGTATAAAAAAATTACTGCCGATGAACGCGACCGCTGCCGCGTCTGGATGAACATATTCGGAATAACGGATCTTGAGAACCGTGATTTCCTGGAACTCTCCAGCGGAGAGCAGCGCATGATACTGCTGGCCCGTGCCTTCGTAAAGAACCCCTCCCTACTAATCCTGGATGAACCCCTTCATGGCCTGGACCGACAGCGCCGCGCCCTGGTAATGGAAATAATAAAGGCCTTCTGCTCCAATCCGCAAAAGACCCTGATAATAGTAACCCATTACCCCGAGGAACTCCCCCACACCATCGACCACACCCTGACGTTAGTCCGTCATAGTGCCGATAAAAAATCATGACATCAGTCAAGCTGGAACAGATCGTTCACACTCTTGCCGAAATAAGCCGACAATTTGAGAGCCAGTTCTGTTGACGGGATGAATTTCTCATTCTCAATGGCGAAAATAGTCTGGCGGGACACGCCTATGGCATTGGCCAGATCCTGCTGGGATATTCTAAGGATAGCCCTCTCTACACGTATATTATTCTTCATCGTTACTCTCCTTTAAGTAGTTTGACAATACCTTCTTCAACACCAGCGCATATATCACCGGTACCCACGGAAACCTAGACAACAATATCAAAGGAGCAACCATTATCATAGGAACATATGCGCGATTATTTGGAGTATTAATTAAATAAATCTGCAATGCATTATCGGCAATACAGTTAATCATACCAATAATCAGGGAGAAGATTGCAAAATAGACCAGGATACGAGCTCTGATATGGCGAATAAACTCATCCTCCTGCTTCTCTTTGCTCAGGCATATGAACAACAATCCTATATACGGAATCAGAATCAGCAATCTGAACAACATCACATGCGTCTCATATACCTCAAGGACCGATAAGTTACCATTCCAGAAATGGCAGAACATGTAAATAAGAAAAGGTACTATTACCAATGAGGATAAAAAAATGTACCAACCAATCTTCTTATAACTATAGGGAAGCAGAATCGACTTGTAACCATTTCCGCTACCTTTATGTATCAACACCTTAAGAAGGATTATATAGAATAACATCAAGAAATGAGTTGATCCCAGTATTCTTATTACACCAAGTATCTTTCTGAATGACGCCATCACAATCAACTTATCTGTAAACGGATGACCAACAAATAACGGATTAAAAACGATATTGTGAAATGAGCCGTACATCATATTTGATATGATGCTTAACATAAAAAAAAGGAATATCGTTATTGTCAAGGCCCGATAACGCACCGATGTAATATACTCATCCTCCACTTTCTCCTTGGACAGACATGCTATCATCAAAGCAATTGTGACCAGACAACTAACCATCCCCCACAGATACATTCGGGATAAAGAACTCACAGTCGCTGCCATGTTTCTGATGTTGTAAAACACTCCTACATAATAAACCACAGCCAAAAGAACGGCTGCAAACAAGGCTCCTGCCTGCCACTTATGGGGCAAAAGCGTAAGATGTTTCTTATAATCTCTCATAATTGTAAAGTTTAACGCAACAAATGTAACGCACACTTTACAAAATTCCAAGCAAGTTTTACACTTTAACGTTAATTATTAGTTGAAGTCCAAATTTTGCGCTCACAATAGGAACCGATCCTTCCGTGTGTTTTCGGGGGGGTATAGGTATCTACACCGCAGAACTATCATTTTTGAGAGACGACGTTCCGTGGCTACTCCGGCCATCTCCGGACCCTAAACGTCGAACGCCTCCGTCTTAGTCCCCTGCGGGGCCTAACCGTCGTTAAACGAAGCGCCGTTCTTAACGGGATCCTCCAAAGGCCTACGCTTAACGCCACTGCACTAACGCTCTCAAAAATGATTGTTCTGCTACTGCAAGAGGAGACTTTTGCTTCCTATACCCCCCCCGAAAACACACGGAAGGATCGGTTCCTATTATAATAACTGGCTGTAGGTTTTCTGGCGTTTTGCGTAGTAGCGCCACAGGAGGCTGAAATTTACGCGCTCGGGGATATCGGTGATAGAGGCCTCTTGGAGGTTCTCCTCACGGCTGTCACGGAACTCGGGTTTGAGACGGCGGAATTCACGGCGTGCGCGGAACACTGCCTTGAAATCACCCCAGTGGAATTTAAGCAGGAACATGAGCGCAGCCAGCCCGTCAAGCCAGAAACGCACTCTCATAACCTTGTCCAGCTCATCCTCAGGAAGGTTCTTATAGAGCATGAGCAGGTTATTGCGGAAATTCAGGAATGTCTTGTAAGGGTTTGATTTGTTGAGTGTTGCGCCACCCACATGATAGACAACGCTCTCCGGGATGCACACAATGCCACGGTTGCGGCTGCGCAACCGCCAGCACAGATCAATCTCCTCCTGGTGAGCAAAGAACCTGTCATCAAGGCCGCCGGCAGCCCAATAATCGGCACTGCGAACCATAAGGCAAGCTCCGGTAGCCCAGAACAGATGCTCAATAGTATCATACTGTCCGCAGTCCTTCTCTACCGACTCAAACACGCGGCCACGGCAGAACATATAACCCCATTTGTCCATATATCCGCCAGCACCGCCTGCATACTCAAAATAGTCAGGAGCCTTGAAATCCAACAGCTTAGGCTGACACGCAGCAACCTCAGGATGCACATCCATATAGCTGACAAGCGGCAGCAGCCAGTCATTGGAAACCTCGACATCAGAGTTAAGAAGGATGTAATACTCTGCCTCAACCTCACGCAGAGCCATATTGTAACCTTTGGCAAAGCCCCAGTTTTTCTCCAGGCGGATAAGCGGAATCTGCGGGAACTCACGCTGCATCATCTCAATGGAATCATCCTTGGAGTCATTATCGGCCACAATAATCTGCGCGCCATCCATATCGGAGTATTTGATGAGCGTTGGCAGGTAACGCTTGAGCATTCCGCTGCCGTTCCAGTTCAATATGACAATTGCAATCTTCATATCACTCAATTATTGTGGCAGTCAAGGCATCAGCGGCACCATTCAGTCCACCCAGACGAACCTTAACCAGAGAGTTCTCCTTTACCAGGTCAGAATCCAGTTCCACCCTTATATAATTATCCGTAAAGCCGTGAACGGGCATACCGCGACGTGGCTTCTCCACCAGGACTATTGCTTCACGGCCGATATGCGCCTCATAAAAGGCTCTGGTCTTACGGTCGGAAAGTTCCAGCAGACGCTGGCTGCGCTCATGCTTGGTCTGTGGTGAAACCTTATACGGTATCTTAAGCGCAGCAGTTCCCGGACGCTCCGAGTAACTGAACACGTGCAACTGAGTCACATCCAGACCTTCAATGAAACGGTAAGCATCCTCAAACAGTTCATCAGTCTCACCTCGCATACCCACAATAACATCCACACCGATGAACGCATCGGGCATAACACTCTTGATACGAGCCACCTTCTCAGCAAACACCTCACGCTCATAGCGGCGGTGCATCAGTTTGAGCACCTCATTCGATCCGCTTTGCAGAGGAATATGGAAATGCGGCATAAACGCACGTGACGATGCCACAAAGTCAATTACCTCATCAGTAAGCAGATTAGGTTCAATGGAAGATATGCGGTAACGCGATATCTCCTCCACCTTATCAAGTTCACGTATCAGGTCAATGAACCTGTCACCCGTAGATTTGCCAAAGTCGCCTATGTTCACACCGGTAATGACAATCTCTCGACCACCCTCCTTACCAGCCTGACGGGCCTGCTCAACCAGACTCTCAATTGACGGGTTGCGGCTGTGTCCGCGAGCATATGCCACGGTGCAGTAGGTGCAATAGTAGTCACATCCGTCCTGTACCTTGAGGAAGAAGCGTGTCCTGTCACCGCGTGAACAAGACGGAACAAAGTTCTTTATATCATTAGTACCTACGGTCTTGGATATACCGTGATCACGTTTCTGCAATCCGTTAAGGTTCTCCAGCACATTACCCTTCTGATCCTGTCCCAGGACGATATCCACGCCGGGAATATCGGCTACAACTCCCGGCTGCAGCTGTCCGTAGCAACCTGTAACCACGATGTAGGCATCGGGATTCTCGCGTACAATCTTGTGAATTGCCTGGCGGCATTTCTTATCGGCCACCTCAGTAACCGAGCAGGTATTGATAACGCAGATATCGGCCTTCTCACCACGAGCGGCCTTATGTGCGCCAGCCTCTATCAGCTGACGCATAATGGTCGATGTCTCCGAGAAGTTAAGTTTGCATCCCAGAGTATAGAACTGAGCGCTCTTACCTACAAGTGTGAGTTGATTTCCCATTACGATTACAAAGATAGTGCAAGCCGAACACAAAACGAACAGTTCCATTTGTGTTATTACATCGAAATAACACAAATGGAACTGTTCGTTTTGTGTTTTTGCTAATTACTCAGCAGACTCGGCAGCAACCTCAAAGGTAACCTCTGCCTTAACCTCCTTGTGAAGGTTGATGGTAGCGGTGTACTCGCCGATAGCCTTAACGGTCTCAGCAACGATGATCTTGCGATCTACCTCGAAGCCCTTAGCAGCGAGAGCCTCAGCAACCTGAGCTGCACCTACGCCACCAAAGATTGTGCCGTCCTCGTTAACCTTAGCGGTGATAACAACCTTTACACCATTCAGCTTAGCAGCCTGTGCCTCAGCATCAGCCTTGATCTTGGCCAGCTTGTGAGCGCGCTGACGCTCGTTCTCAGCCAGGATCTTCTTAGCTGACTCAGTAGCAATAACTGCCTTTCCCTGGGGAATCAGATAGTTACGACCGTAACCGTCCTTAACCTTTACTATATCGTTCTTGTATCCAAGATTGATAACATCTTCCTTAAGAATAATCTCCATAGTCTTACTTGTTCTTTAAAGATTATTACTTCATCATATCAGTTACATAAGGCAGAAGAGCAAGATGACGTGCTCTCTTAACAGCCTGAGCTACACGACGCTGGAACTTGAGTGAAGTACCGGTGATGCGACGGGGCAGAAGCTTGCCCTGCTCGTTAAGGAAACGCTTAAGGAACTCAGGATCCTTATAGTCGATATACTTGATGCCTGCCTTCTTGAAACGGCAATATTTCTTCTTCTTGATGTCAGTTGTCTGGGGTGCCAGATAACGGATCTCTGATGTCTGCTCTGCCATGATTATGCCTCCTCTGCTTTAGATTGTCTAAGACTTCTTCTCTTTGCTGCGTACTCTGCTGCGTACTTGTCCTGCTTGATGGTCAGGAAGCGGATAACGCGCTCGTCACGACGGAAGTTAACCTCCAGCTTCTCAACAACAGCGGGCTCAGCATTGAACTCGATAAACTCATAGAAGCCGGTTGACTTCTTCTCAATAGGATAGGCAAGCTTGCGCATACCCCAGTTCTCCTCATTGACAATCTCTGCGCCCTCGGCTGTGAGAATGCCCTTGAATTTCTCTACCGCTTCCTTCATCTGAACATCAGATAAAACGGGAGTCAAAATGAAAACGGTTTCGTACTGATTCATTTGTTTTTAATTAAATAATAAAAGAGTGTTTGCAAAATGCGGATGCAAAGGTACAAAATTATTTGAGCTGAGCAACCTTTTTACAGGTAAAAACACTGCTCATCACCTATTTTAGGCCGATATAACTGACTCACATGGGCGCTTTAATCATTTTTTACTTATCTATAGGTACATAAACTGGCGTATCATTTCATTTTTCGGATAAAAACCATTTATTTTGCATCCAGAGAAAAAACAAATAAAACGATATAACAATGAACAACTTCAAGAAGTATTTGGGAGCTCTCGTAGTGATCCTCGGTGCTATTCTGCTCATATGCAGCCATTTCCTCCACTGGAACAGTTACAATGGCGTTCAGATTGCTGCTATGGTCCTGGTAGTAGGAGGTCTGCTGCTCCACATTTTCCTCGGGAAAAAGGAATAAGCACTAACCAACCACAATCCATCGAGGTGGGATCTTTTTGATTCCACCTCTTTTTTTATTAGCACCGCGTGACTTGGGTACCAGGGACGCAACGTTACGTGGCTCCGCAGGACTTGGGTGTTAGGGACGCAACGTTACGTGGCTACTCCAGACCTTTCCGGACCCTAAACCTCCGCTTGACTTGGGCATTAGGGACGCAACGTTACGTGGCACCGCGTGGCTTGGGTACCAGGGACGCAACGTTACGTGGCTACTCCGAGCCCCTACAGACCCTAAACGGCGAACTCGTCCTTTCCAGTTGAAATCCAACTTTTTTGGAGAGTTTTTTCAATTTATTATCTGTTTAAGTGCCACATTACAAATGGATTTACAAATTAACCCATTTGTAATGAGCACATAAGCATTTG
>Ga0265299_10002913_pt1 | contig 17048 bp, 9 predicted proteins | sample AusTroGonzalo_MG_4_FD_193485 | JGI IMG/M metagenome (GOLD analysis project Ga0265299, IMG submission 193485) | Bovine rumen microbial communities from tropical cattle in Woodstock, Queensland, Australia - Gonzalo_02 | ecosystem: Host-associated > Mammals > Digestive system > Stomach > Rumen ... | reverse complement strand
GCAAAGAACCATCTGGCTCTGGCACAGGAAATCATATACAAGAACAAGAAATAGCTATGGCCGTCAAGAAGAAATACGACAAGAATGTCCTGGGACGTGGACTTGATAACATCGGTACGGGCAGAGGCCTCGGACTGGATGCGCTCATAAATACAAATGATATAAGAACAAAAGGTACAGCCAATCTGTTGATGCTGCCGATAGATCAGATAGAACCTAACCCAGACCAGCCTCGTCGAGAGTTCGATGAGAGCGCGATGAAGGAGTTGGCTGTGAGCATTCGTGAGATTGGCGTGATTGTGCCCATCACCGTAAGAAAGATAGAGGGTCACGAGCGTTATCAGATTATCGCCGGAGAGCGTCGTTGGAGAGCTTCCAACATGGCAGGCGTCAAAGAACTGCCCGCCTACATCATGGCTACAGGCGATGAACATGTGATGGAGATGGCTTTGGCCGAGAACATACAGCGTGAGGACTTGAACGCCATCGAAATAGCACTCGCCTATCAGCGACTGGCCGAAACTACCGGCATGACTCAGGAAAGAATGTCGGAACGACTGGGCAAGAGCCGTGCATCGATAACCAACTATATGCGATTGCTCAAGTTGCCTGCACAGATACAGATGGCACTGAAGAACCGCGACATCGATATGGGACACGCTCGTGCACTACTTTCGCTAGATAGTCCTTCGCAGCAGCTCAAGGTGTTCAAGGATGTGCACCGCAACGGCTACTCGGTACGTAAGGTCGAGGAGATGGTGCAGCGCGTAAAAAAGGGAGAACCTCTGCAAGAGGTAAGAAAACTTATATCTCCCAACCAGTTGCCACTGGAGTATAGTATACTGAGAGACCGTCTGTCGGAACTGTTCAAGACAAAGGTAACAATGACCTGCTCGCCCGAGATAAAGGGCAAGATTTGCATCAACTTCAGCAACGAGGATGAACTGGAGTTTATTATGCAGGCCTTCGACAAAGTGAAGAAAAGTCAGAAATGAGGAAAATAAGTAAACTGTGGATAACGGGCTTGCTCCTGATGATAGGCAATGGTGCCGCATGGGCACAGGAACCTCTGGAGAACGACTCGCTGACACAGGTCGTTAATAATGAGATGTCGATATTGATCGACTCAACACGGATTCCAAAGATTCCTGCGAAGGACATGAATCTGTGGCGCCCCGATCCTAAGCGTGCCCTTTGGCTGGCGCTGGTGATTCCGGGTGGCGGACAGATATACAACCGCAAATACTGGAAACTGCCGCTCGTTTACGGAGGATTTCTAGGTTGTCTGTACGCGATGAACTGGAATAACACTATGTATAAGGACTATTCGCAGGCATATCTCGACCTGATGGATAACGATCCCGGCACACAGAGTTACAACCAGTTCCTGCATCTAGGAGCAAATATCAACGACAGCAACAAAGAACGTTTTGTGACTTTGTTCAAGAAACGTAAGGACCGCTATCGCCGTTGGCGCGACATGAGTTTCTTTGTGCTGGTGGGAGTATATGCACTGTCGGTAGTCGACGCATACGTGGACGCAGAGTTGTCGGTGTTTGATATATCAAAGGATTTGAGTCTGAAGATAGAACCTACAATTCTCAACGACCACACATCCAACAATCCGCTCAACTCAGCGTCGCTTGGAGTACAGTGTAGTTTAAATTTTTAGAATATGATTAAGAAGAATAACATAAAAATTTTTAGTTTTGCGTGGATGCTGTTGTTCAGTAGTCCACTTGCCGCACAGACTGTGCTAGACGAGCCTGATTATGATGATGAAGATGAGGTCGACTCTCTGTTTGTTCCAATAGAGGACGAGATCTCTGTATTAGACAAGCAGGGCAACGAGGAGCTTATCGAGTTCCCCGAAGCTATGACATTTGATCTCGACAGCCTGATGAGTCTCTATATGTCGAAGACATACCTCAGCATGCCCGGCGACTGCCAGATGAAGGACGAGAACCCTACTTATACGCCAGAAGAATATATTGAACGACTTCGCCGTATGCCAACCGTTATGGAGATGGGATACAACGATATCGTGCAGCGATTCATCGACCGATACATGGGACGTTTGCGCCACTCTGTTAGTTATATGCTGGGTGCAGCCAACTTTTATGTGCCCATCTTCGAGGAGGCCCTCGAGGCTTATCAGGTTCCACTTGAACTTAAGTATCTGCCCGTCATCGAGAGTGCTCTTAACCCTAAGGCTGTATCACGCGTTGGCGCTACCGGTTTGTGGCAGTTCATGCTAGGAACCGGTAAGCAGTATGGACTTGAGGTAAACTCACTGGTAGACGAGCGCCGCGACCCTGTCCGTGCATCGTATGCCGCAGCACGCTACCTGCGCGACCTCTATCGTATCTTTGGCGATTGGAATCTGGTGATTGCAGCTTACAACTGTGGTCCTGGCAACATCAATAAGGCAATACACCGCTCTGGCGGACTCAAGGATTACTGGCAGTTGTATCCATATCTGCCTGCCGAGACTCGCGGATATGTGCCCGCTTTCATCGCAGCCAACTACGCAATGACTTATTACTGCGAGCATAACATCTGCCCGATGAGTACCCGCCTGCCGCTACAGACCGACACAATCGTGGTTAACCGCGATGTGCATCTGGAGCAGATTTCGGCTGTTCTCGATCTCGACATCGAGATGCTCCGCTCACTCAATCCGCAGTATCGTCGCGATATCGTACCTGGAGCTACAAAGAAATACGCCATCCGTCTGCCGATGGCCGACACTGGCCGATTCATCGACTTGCAGGACAGCATCTACAGCTATCGCACTAGCGAGTTGCTGACAAAACGTGCTGTAGTCGAGGTAAACGATGACCAACCTACATTCCGTAGTAAGAAGAGCGTACGTCGTGGACGCACCACAGCACGTAAGTCGCGCAATGCCCGCAGAGGTCGTACAAGCGCCGCTAAGAAACGCAGCACTGCAAGGAGAACCACCAAGAAGAGCAGTAAGCGTCGTAGAAGATAATATATTGAAATGGAAGAAGAAAAGCAATTAACCCAAGAAGAAAGAGATGATCAGATGATCAACGAGGCGTTCGAGAAACTCTTGAACGACTATATATCATCGCGTCATCGCAAGAAAGTAGAACTCATCACAAAGGCCTTCAACTTTGCACGTCAGGCCCACAAAGGTGTTCGCCGCCTTTCGGGCGAGCCATACATCATGCACCCTATCGCTGTGGCTCAGATAGCATGCTCGGAGGTGGGACTGGGTTCTACTAGTATCTGTGCCGCATTGCTACATGATGTGGTAGAGGATACCGACTATACCGTGGAGGACATCGAGAACATCTTCGGTGCCAAGATTGCACAGATTGTCGACGGTCTGACAAAGATCAGCGGCGGAATCTTCGGCGAACAAGCATCGGCACAGGCTGAGAACTTCAAGAAGTTGCTGCTCACCATGAGCGATGATATCCGCGTGATCATCATCAAGATTTGCGACCGACTGCACAACATGCGCACGCTTGAGAGTCAGCCGGCCAACAAGCAGTACAAGATTGCAGGCGAGACATTATATATATATGCACCTCTGGCCAACCGTCTGGGTCTGAACAAAATCAAGACCGAACTTGAGAACCTGAGCTTTAAGTTTGAACATCCCGACGAGTATAACAAGATAGAATCGAAACTTAAGTTGACCCGTGAGGACCGCGACGAGCTGTTCTCGCAGTTCACTTCGCCCATCGAGGACGCACTCAACAGCATGGGCATAAAATACGAAATCAAGGAGCGCGTAAAGACACCTTATTCTATATGGAACAAGATGCAGAACAAGCACGTGTCGTTCGAGGAGATCTATGATATTCTGGCCGTGCGTATCATCTTTACGCCCAACAACCGCGACGATGAGGTCAACGAGTGTTTCAAGATCTACGTTGCTATTTCAAAGATATACAAGTCGCACCCCGATCGTCTGCGCGACTGGCTATCGCAGCCTAAAGCCAACGGCTATCAGGCACTACATGTAACTCTGATGTCGAAGACCGGTCAGTGGATTGAGGTGCAGATACGTTCCGACCGCATGGACGAGATTGCAGAACAGGGATTTGCAGCTCACTGGAAATACAAGGACGGTGTTGAGGAGGAATACACCGAAGACGAGAACGAGCTCAACGAGTGGTTACGCACCATCAAGGAGATTCTGGACGACCCACAGCCCGATGCTATGGACTTCTTGGATACCATCAAACTCAACCTGTTTGCCAGCGAGATATTCGTGTTTACGCCAAAGGGCGAGATTCGCACTCTGCCAGCAGGCTGTACAGCACTCGACTTTGCATTCTCCATCCACACCTTCCTTGGCAGTCATTGTATCGGCGCTAAGGTTAACCATAAGTTGGTTCCACTAAGCTACAAACTTCAAAGTGGCGACCAGGTTGAGATTCTAACATCAAAGTCGCAGCACGTAAATGCGGGATGGATCAATTTCGTATCTACCGCCAAGGCTAAGGCCAAGATTCAGGCCATACTGCGCCGCGACAATCGCGAGACACAGCGCGAAGGCGAGGATATACTAAACGCATTCTTGAAGAAAAACAACTTTGAGCCTACGACAGCACTCGCCGACAAGTTAGCTGAGTTTCACGAGTACTCAAAGCGCACAGAGTTCTTCCAGGCACTGGGAGAAAAGATAGTACTGCTGGGCGAGAAGGATGTTGACGAGCTGAACGGCAAGAACAAGGAAGAAGACAGCAGTTCCGGTTGGCGTAAGTTCGTGCCATTCGTTGGCAGCAAAAAGAAAAAAGAAGAATCGCACAAGCAGGAGCTGTTTGTGGTGCCCGATAAGTTCAACCGCAAGAAACCTGTTTTCATCAGCGAGGAGAACTTCAAACAATACAAGTTTATGGGCTGCTGTCACCCCATACCGGGCGATGATGCTTTAGGATATATCAACAACAAGAATCAGATTGAGATACATAAGCGTGCCTGTCCGGTTGCAGCCAAGCTTAAGACCAGCTACGGCAACCGCATACTCGACATAAAGTGGGATATGCACAAGAAACTCTACTTCGATGCCACCATCCGTATCAGCGGTATCGACCGTATGGGAATGCTTAACGACATCACTCAGGTCATCTCGTCGCAGATGAGCGTCAACATCCACAAGATTCTCATCACCTGCGAGGAAGGCATCTTCGAGGGTACTATCGAGATGCGTGTGCACGACCGCGAAAACGTACGCGCCATCATAGATAACCTGAAGAAGATCCAGGATCTGAAGGAGATAAGCGAAATAATGTAAAAACTACTTATAATTGATGAAGAAACTACTGCTATTACTGGCCATAATGGCCACAACACAAAACGGCTGGGCCGCAGGCAAATACGACAATCCTGATACGATTGTTGTGGCTCGCGACGGTACGGGTGAGTTCCGCACTGTCGATGAGGCTATCGAGGTGTGCCGGGCGTTTATGGATTACCACAAGGTGATATTTGTGAAGAACGGAACATATAAGGAGAAGCTGATTATCCCCTCGTGGTTACAGAACATCGAGATTTGCGGCGAGGATGCCGAGAATACTATCATCACTTACGATGACCATGCGAATATCAAAACCACCGATCGTCCTAAGGGTATGGGCACGTTCCGTACATACACTCTGAAGATTGAGGGCAACGATATCACGCTTAAGAATATCACCATTGAGAACAACTCCGCCCGACTGGGACAGGCTGTAGCGCTGCATACCGAGGGCGATCGATTGGTATTTGTAGGTTGTCGTTTCATCGGCCATCAGGACACAGTATATACTGGTGTGGCCGGCACTCGACTTTACTTCAAGGATTGCTACATCTGCGGCACTACCGATTTTATCTTTGGCCCTTCTACAGCGTGGTTCGAGGGGTGTACTATCGAAAGCCTTATCAACTCATATGTGACAGCCGCCTCAACACCGCAGGACCAGGCGTTCGGATATGTGTTTAATAACTGCCGACTCATCGCCAGCAGTAATGCTACTAAGGTTTATCTAGGTCGCCCTTGGCGCGACTACGGCTATACGCTGTTTATGAATTGCGAACTAGGGGCACATATCCGTCCCGAAGGTTGGCACCACTGGGAAAAACATCGCGAGCAAACCGCCCGCTACCTGGAGTACAACAATCGTGGTGCAGGCTATCAACCCAAACAGCGTGTAAGTTGGAGCCGCCAACTCACAAAGGCAGAGGCTTCAAAGATTACTCTCCAAACAGTATTTAATCGTGCAGACGGTTGGGCGCCAGAGAAGTAATCTCACCCCTTACCTCTCACCTATAATATAATAATAAGGTATATAAATATATGAAGAAATTACTATTACTAGTTTTAACCTGTCTGCTGTCGGCATCGGTTTCAGCTCAAGAGCGTCCGCTGTGGATGCGCTTCTGTGCTATCTCGCCCGATGGTAAGACTATCGTGTTTTCTTACAAGGGCGACCTCTTTACTGTGCCCGTAACTGGTGGCGCTGCCAAACAGCTCACCACAAATCCTGCATACGATTCCAACCCTGTATGGAGTCCCGACGGTAGCAAGATTGCTTTTGCTTCCGACCGCGAGGACTGCACTAACATCTGGATTGTATCAAAAGATGGCGGCGAGCCCAAGCAGATCACCACTAGCAGTCACTTCAAGACAATACTGACGTTCACCGACAACGACCACGTGCTGTTCAGCATGGCCGATATGCCTAGCCGTCAGTCGATTATACCGGGATTGTCAAAGTTTCCTCAGATTTATGAGGTTAGTGTAAATGGCGGTCGCATCCGTATGTACAACGCCCTGCCCATGGCTGACATCAACATCAACCGCAATACGGGCGACATCCTGTATCACGACATCAAGGGTAGCGAGGATATGTATCGCAAGCACCACAAGTCGCCCATATGCCGCGACATCTGGATGCTGTCAAAGGGTAAGTACACCAAACTTACCGATTTTGAGGGCGAAGACCGCACTCCCGTATGGACTGCCGACGGTAAGGGTTATTATTACCTGAGCGAGCGCGACGGTAACTTCAACGTATGGTACCGCAGTCTGGATGGCACTCAGAACGTACAGATTACTCAGCACAAGATCAACCCTGTACGTTTCCTCACAGCTGCTGCCGACGGCACTCTGTGTTACGGATACGACGGCGAAATCTACACCGTTCGCCAGGGTAGCAAGCCTCAGCGTGTAAACATAAGCATCGTGAGCGACCGTAGCGATCGCGAACTGATACAGGATGTGCTCACCAAAAACGTCACCGAAATCTGCGCTTCGCCAAGCGGCAAGGAGGTTGCATTCATCGTACACGGCGAGGTCTACGTTACTTCGGTCGACTATAAGACCACCATCCGTATCACCGATACCCCTGAGATGGAGCGCAACCTCAGCTTCTCGCCTGATGGTCGCAGCATCGCATACGCCTCTGAGCGTGGCGGTTGCTGGAATATCTACCGTGCCACTATAAAAAACAAGGATGAGAAGCAGTTTGCTTATGCTACCGATATCGTTGAGGAGCAGCTTACCAAGCAGAACCATACGTCGTTCTATCCACGATTCAGTCCAGATGGTAAGGAGATCGCATTTTTCGAGGATCGTGGCACCATCCGCATCCTCAACCTTGCTTCAAAGCAGGTTCGTACCGTGATGGACGGCAAGAACCTCTTCTCATATTCTGATGGCGATATCGACTTTGAATGGAGCCCCGACAGCCATTGGCTGCTGGCTTCATACTATGGCGACGGTGGTTATCATCACGATGACATAGCGCTGATTGATGCATCGGGCAAACAGAAGCCTTACAATCTTACCAACAGCGCCTATACCGACTTCAAGCCTCACTGGGCTCTCGGCGGAAAAGCGATGCTCTTCAAGAGTAATCGTCGCGGTTACAAGAATCACGGTGGCCACGGATATCACAGTGATTTCTTCATCATGTTCTTCGACATCGATGCCTATGAGCGCTTTATGATGAACAAAGAGGAGAAGGCTCTGTACGACGAGGCTCATAAACCAGCAAAGAAGAGCGATACTGATAGCGACAAGAAATCTGCCGACAAGAAGTCTGCAGGTGTCGAGCCACTGAAGTTCGACCTTGAGAACTGCCGTAAACGCGTAGTTCGTCTTACAGCCAACTCTACCCGCTTGGGTGATGGATTCCTCACGCCAAAGGGTGATACTCTGATCTACGAGGCTGCCTACGACGACGGCTACGACCTGTATAAGTACGACCTGCTGGAGGACAAGAACGAACTGCTGCAGAAGGAGGTTGGACGCGGCGACCTGCAACCCGACAAGAAGTACAAGAATCTCTTCGTGCTGAGCAAGGGTGGTATCAAGAAGATAGAGATAGCCAAGGGCAAACGTACCAACGTAGACTTCGAGGCTCAGTTCAACTATCGTCCTTATGCTGAGCGCAAGCATCTGTTTGAGCACATCTGGCGTCAGGTTGACGATAAGTTCTACCGAGCCGACCTGCACGGAGTTGACTGGGCCGGATACAAGAAGGTGTACGAAAAGTTCCTGCCATATATCAACAACGAGTACGACTTCCGTGATATGTTGGCCGAGATGCTGGGCGAACTCAACGCATCACACACTGGTGCCCGATATTACGACCCTGTAAAATACCGCACAGCATCGCTCGGTCTGTTCTATGACGAGACTTATAAGGGCGACGGGCTGAAGATTGCAGAAGTGGTCAAGGGTAGTCCTCTGGCTGTTCGCAACACCGGCGTAAAAGCTGGCGACATCATTCAGGCTATCGACGGTACACCTATCAAGAAGGGGCAGGATTTCTATCCTCTACTGGCTGGCAAGACCGGCAAACTGACACGTCTTACCATCAACGGTAAGAACATCAACGTTCGTCCTATCTCGCTCACAGCCTACAACAACCTGTTGTATGACCGTTGGGTTGAGCGCAACCGTCATCTTGTTGATAGTCTCTCGGGCGGCAAACTGGCTTATGTACATATCTCATCGATGAACGGCGAAAAGTTCCGCAAACTCTATGAGGAGATTCTTAACGAAGACAACCGCGAGCGCGATGCTGTCATCGTTGACGAGCGCCACAACGGCGGCGGCTATCTGCACGACGACCTGTGCCATCTGCTCAACGGCAAGCAGCACTCTCACTTCATAGCTCATGGCAAATATCTTGGTGTAGAGCCCTCAGCTCAGTGGATCAAGCCTTCGTGCGTGGTACTTTGCGAGGACGACTACAGCAATGCCTGCGGATTCCCTCGTCAGTATCAGGATATGAAGATAGGTAAACTTATCGGTGCTCCTGTAGCCGGCACTTCTACCAGTGTATGGTGGGAGACACTTGTCAACGAGATTGTATTCGGTATCCCACAGGTGGGCCGAGTTGATGTTCGTGGCGACTATGGCGAGAACACCCAACTTAATCCCGACATTGTGGTTTACAACTCTCCCGAGGATTACCTCACCGGTCGCGACCGTCAGTTGGAGCGCGCCGTACAGGAGATGCTGAAAGAAGGCGCTGCCTTCAAGGAGCAGCACAAACACGAGTTTGGAGGTCACAAGAAATAAACAGTAATCCCCGCCGGTTGGCGGGGATTATTATTTTAGAGCATATCCAGATGAGCCTTTAGTGCTAGCAGTTCCGTCCGCATTTCTATCAGTTCATCCAGCACATTTGCCTTAGTATCGGCACCCTTACGGTTTTTCACCAAAATCTCACGTGCAGCCGCAATCTTAAATCCACGTACCTTCACCAGGTTGTGTATCAGTCTGATCTGCTCCAGATCCTTCTCCTGATACTGTCGTATCTTAGCAGATCCCGTGGTCTTTGGCCTCAAGAATGTAAACTCCTGTTCCCAATAGCGCAAAGTGCTCTCGGGCAGGTCGAACATCTCTGATACCTCCTTTATGGAGTAATAAGTCTTCAAATTCCTTTTAAGATTCAGTGCCATAATCTAATTATTTTGCCGCAAAGATAATCTTTTTCCTTGAAATCACAAAGCATTTCCGAAAAAATGTGTAACTTTGCACCCCAAATAGTAAATTGTCAAATAGTAAAATTGATAAATAGTCAAGTAAGATGATGACAGCAAACGAGATTCGCGACTCATATAAGAAGTTTTTCGAGTCGAAACAGCACGCTATCGTACCATCAGCTCCAATGGTTATCAAGGACGACCCTACGCTGATGTTTACGAATGCAGGTATGAACCAATGGAAAGACATCATTCTGGGCACACGTGACCCAGAGCCACGCCGTCGAGCGGATACCCAGAAGTGCCTGCGTGTTAGCGGTAAGCACAACGACCTCGAGGAGGTTGGCCACGATACATATCATCACACCATGTTCGAGATGCTCGGCAACTGGAGCTTCGGCGACTACTTCAAGGAGGGCGCCATCGATATGGCTTGGGAGTATCTGGTAGATGTGCTCAAGCTGAATCCTGAGGATCTCTACGTAACAGTATTCGAGGGTTCGCCCGAGGAGAATATTCCCCGCGACGACGAGGCTGCCAAGTACTGGGCAAAGCACGTGCCCGAGGATCACATCATCAACGGAAACAAGCATGATAACTTCTGGGAGATGGGCGATACAGGTCCCTGCGGTCCATGCTCTGAGATTCACGTAGACTCTCGTACTCCCGAGCAGAAGGCTGCCAGCGGCAAGACCGGTCGCGAACTGGTAAACCAGGACGACCCACAGGTTATCGAAATCTGGAACATCGTGTTCATGCAGTTCAACCGTAAGGCTGATGGTTCTCTGGAGCCTCTGTCGATGAACGTAATCGATACCGGTATGGGATTTGAGCGTCTGGTCCGCATGATGCAGGGCAAGCACTCTAACTATGATACCGATGTTTTCCAGCCTATCATCAAGGCCGAACAGCAGATTACCGGACTGAAATACTTTACCTTCGAGGAGGAGACTGAGAATCCTATCAGCAAGGAGCAGGATGATATCAACGTGGCTATGCGCGTTTGCGCCGACCACCTGCGTGCAGTATCATTCTCTATCGCCGACGGTCAACTGCCTTCTAATGCTAAGGCCGGTTATGTCATCCGCCGAATCCTGCGCCGAGCAGTGCGTTACGCATATACCTTCCTCGGACAGAAGGATGGATTCCTCCACAAACTCGTTCCTACACTCGTTGCCGAGATGGGCGATGCTTTCCCTGAGTTGAAGGCTCAGCAGCAGCTGATTACCAAGGTTATCAAGGAGGAGGAGGATTCATTCCTGCGCACTCTTGAGAAGGGTATCGGTATGCTCAACGATGCTATGGACAAACTTAAGGCTGAGGGCAAGAACGAGCTGGATGGTGTTCAGGCATTCCGCCTCTTCGATACTTACGGATTCCCTCTCGACCTTACAGAACTTATCTGTCGCGAGAATGGTTTCACCGTCAATGAGGAGCAGTTCAACGTTGAGATGCAGAAGCAGAAGGAGCGCGCCCGCAACGCCGCTGCTGTCGAGAACAGCGACTGGGTAGAGCTGGCACAGGGTGAGCAGCAGTTCGTAGGTTATGATTACACAGAATACGAGTGTAATATCCTGCGTTACCGCAAAGTAACACAGAAGAAGAACGAGTTCTACGAGCTTGTATTCGATAACACACCATTCTATGGTGAGATGGGTGGACAGGTTGGTGATTGCGGCGTCATCTGCAACGAGGCCGAGACCATCGACATCATCGACTCTAAGCGTGAGAATGGCCAGACCGTACATATCGTTAAGCAGTTGCCAAAGGATCCCGCAGCCCAGTTCATGGCTTGCGTTGATACCGACAAGCGCTACGCTTCGGCTGCTAACCACACTGCAACCCACCTGCTCGACTATGCTCTGAAGCAGATTCTGGGTGACCACGTAGAACAGAAGGGTTCGTTCGTAAGCCCCGATACACTGCGTTTCGACTTCTCACACTTCGAGAAGGTTACCGACGAGCAGCTGCGCGAGGTAGAGCGTATGGTAAACGATATGATTCGTCAGGACATCCACATCGATGAACACCGCGACGTTCCATTCGACGAGGCTAAGAAACTCGGTGCTATCGCCCTGTTCGGCGAAAAGTACGGCGATAAGGTTCGTGTAGTTCGCTTCGGTCCTAGCTGCGAGTTCTGTGGTGGTATCCACGCCAGCTCAACAGGTCGCATCGGTTTCTTCAAGATTATCTCTGAGAGCAGTGTTGCTGCAGGTATTCGCCGTATCGAGGCAAAGACTGGTAAGGAGTGCGAGGAGTTGCTGTATCAGACCGAGGATATTCTGAAGGCAGTAAAAGCATTCTTTAACAATGCCAAGGACCTGCAGGGAGTTATCAAGAAGTATATCGATGAGCACGACTCGATGAAGAAGGAAATCGAGGCATTCCAGGCTCAGGCTGTAGAGCGCGCCGCCAAGCAGCTAGTTGAGAAGGCCCGCGAGGTTAACGGCGTAAAGGTTGTAACAGCCGTACTGCCTATGAATCCTGCTGCCGCTAAGGATCTGGCCTTTAAGATACGTGCAGCTGTTGACAGTTCGCTGCTGTGTGTACTGGGTACTCACGACAACAACAAGCCACAGCTCAGCATTATGATGACCGACGATATGGTTAGCGATCACGGACTGAACGCCGGACAGATGGTTCGCGAGGCCGCCAAGCTTATCCAGGGTGGTGGTGGAGGTCAGCCTCACTTCGCTCAGGCCGGTGGTAAAAACGCCGATGGTCTAAGCGCTGCAGTCGATAAAGTAATAGAGTTAGCAAAACTTTAAATATTCCAGTAGGGTTGGCAATTGCCAACCCTATTTAAATTATCTTAATTATTCTTTTATTTCGTCTTTTTTTTATACCTTTGCAGGCAAACTGAAAACCCCGTTAAAGAAAATGGATGACGAAATAAAAGATGTACAAGAGTCGGAACAGCATACCGACTATAAACCAAGCAACCGCTTTGATGCCGCAGCGGTTCACCATCTCAGCGGCATGTATCAGAACTGGTTCCTGGATTACGCCAGCTATGTAATCCTGGAACGTGCCGTTCCCCATCTGGGCGACGGACTTAAACCTGTGCAGCGACGCATTCTCCATTCGATGAAACGAATGGATGATGGCCGATACAACAAGGTGGCCAACATTGTGGGACATACCATGCAGTTCCACCCTCACGGAGATGCTTCTATCGGCGACGCACTGGTACAGTTGGGACAGAAGGACCTGCTCATCGACACACAGGGTAACTGGGGCAACATCCTTACCGGTTCTAGCGCTGCTGCACCTCGATATATTGAGGCCCGACTGAGCAAGTTTGCACTCGACACCGTATTCAACCCGAAGACCACAGAGTGGAAGATGTCGTACGACGGACGAAACAAAGAGCCAATCACGCTCCCTGTAAAGTTCCCGTTGCTGCTTGCACAAGGTGCCGAGGGTATCGCCGTAGGACTGAGCTCGAAGATTCTGCCGCATAACTTCTGTGAGATTTGCGATGCCGCAATCAGCTATCTGCACGAGCAGCCATTCCAACTCTACCCCGACTTCCCCACAAGCGGAAGCATTGACGTTTCGAAATACAACGACGGTCAGCGCGGCGGCGTAATCAAGGTACGCGCCAAGATTGAGAAGATAGACCAGAAAACACTTGTTATCCGCGAGATTCCATTCTCAAAGACTTCCGAGACTCTGCAGGATTCTATCGTAAAGGCCATCGAAAAGGGTAAGATCAAGGCCCGTAAGGTCGAGGACCTGACTGCAGCCGAAGTTGAGATTCAGGTTCACCTGGCTCCGGGCGTATCGAGCGATAAGACCATTGATGCCCTCTATGCATTTACCGACTGCGAGGTTAGCATCTCGCCAAACTGCTGTGTAATCGAGGACAACAAGCCACAGTTCCTAACCGTGAGCGATGTGCTGCGCCACTCGGTAGACCGCACCAAGGATCTTATCCGTCAGGAACTCGAGATACGCAAGGGAGAACTGCTTGAGCAGTTACACTTCCAGTCGTTGGAGCGTATCTTCATCGAGGAGCGTATCTATAAGGACAAGAAATTCGAACAGGCTCCCAACGTAGATGCCGTTTGCGAGCATATCGACGAGCGCCTCACTCCGTTCTACCCGCAGATGATTCGCGAGGTAACCAAGGACGACATACTGAAGTTGCTCGAAATCAAGATGCAGCGCATCCTGAAGTTTAATAAGGACAAGGCCGACGAACTAATGGCCCGACTCAAGGCTGAGATCGAGGAGATAGACCGCGACCTGGCCAACCTGACCGAGGTGACAGCCAACTGGTTCCAGTTCCTTAAGGACAAGTATGGCAAGGATCACCCACGACTCACCGAGATACGCAACTTCGACACTATCGACTCAGCAAAGGTGGCCGAGGCCAACCAGAAGCTATACATCAACCGCGCCGATGGATTTATCGGTACCGGATTGAAGAAGGATGAGTTTGTGTGCAACTGCTCCGATCTTGACGATGTCATCATCTTCTACAAGGATGGTAAGTACAAGATTGTACGCATAGCCGAGAAACTGTTTGTGGGCAAGAACATACTGTATGTCAACGTATTTAAGAAGAACGACTCACGCACCATCTACAACGCCGTTTACCGCGACGGCCGCAAGGGTGCCTGCTTCATTAAGCGATTCAACGTGACCAGTATGACCCGCGACAAGGAGTACGACCTGACTCAGGGTACCGACGGCAGTCGCGTGATGTACTTCACTGCCAACCCCAACGGAGAGGCTGAGATTATCAAGGTAACACTCGACCCATCGCAGAAGATCAAGAAGATTTTTATCGAGAAAGACTTCTCGGAGGTAATGATTAAGGGTCGCGCCTCTAAGGGTAACCTGCTTACGAAATACACTGTGACCCGCATCGGACTAAAGAGTCACGGACACTCTACACTGGGCGGACGCAAAGTCTGGTTCGATCCGGATGTGAACCGTCTTAACTACGACGACCACGGACGACTGCTGGGCGAGTTCTATGACGACGACCAGATACTGGTAGTATTGAAGAACGGCGACTACTATCTGAGCAACTTCGACCTGAACAACCACTACGAGGCCAACATACTTCGCATAGAGAAGTATGATGCCGACAAGGTCTGGACAGCAGTGCTCTACGATGCCGACAATCAGGGATACCCTTATCTTAAGCGATTCCAGATGGAAGCCAGCAAGAAAAAACAGAACTGGCTGAGCGAGAATCCTGCATCGCAGCTATTGCTGCTAACCGACACTCCATTCCCACGCCTGCAGGTAACCTACGGAGGTGCCGATGAGTTCCGTGGCAGCGAGGAGATAGATGCCGAGCAGTTTATCGCCGTGAAGGGTTATAAGGCCAAGGGTAAGCGATTGACCACCTATGAACTTGAGAGTATCATCGAACTGGAGCCCACACGATTACCAGAGCCACCAGCCGAGCCTGCCGACTCTGAAGTTGAAGAGGAAGAGGAGAATCTCGACCCAGATGCAGGTAAGAGCGAGGAACAGGTGCGCGACGAGCTCACCGGGCAGCTAAATCTATTTAATGATGAGGATTTCAAGTAAGATAATATGCTTGTGCGCGGCGATGAACATCGCCGCTGCACAAGCACAGACATCTACCCATATGGTGGGCTTAGGCCCCACCAAAATTCTCGACACCTACCTCACTCCCGAGAAATTCAGCGGCACAGGCTTCACCTATCTGTATATTAAGGACTATACCCCCGCTGACAGCCTGCGCCGCTGGACTACCACCATCGAGCACGAACTCGATTTCTCGTCAACCAAAGACCGTAGTGGCAATGCCAACGATCTGGAAGGCACTTACAATCTGTATTGGGCGCGAGACTACAACCTGAGCCCTACCCCCAATCTGCTATTACAACTTGGCGCAGCCGCAAATGCCAACCTTGGATTTGTGTATAACATGACCAGCAGCAACAATCCTGCACAGGCTCGTGCTGCCATCAACATCATGCCTAGCGCCAAGGCAGCATACGACTTCTCGCTAGCCCGTCAACAATTCACAGTCAGCTACAGGCTGATGGTGCCTCTAGTCGGAGTAATGTTCAGTCCCAACTACGGGCAGTCGTACTACGAGATATTTGCCAAAGGCAACTACGATCATAATATCGTGCCCACCACATCCATTTCGGCCCCATCATTCCGCCAGATGGCATTCGTCGACTGGCACTATAGCCCCCGTTGGGCCCTGCGCCTGGCTTATCTGGGCAACTACCAGCAGGCCAAAGTTAATAATCTCAAGCAGCACACCTACACCCATCGCGTGATGCTTGGCATCACCCGCAGCCTATGAAAAAGATATATCTTGCCCTACTTGTCATACTAGCTACGTTAGCATCCTGCGTAGATGAGCAGGAGCACGAAAACACCCCGCAGGGCAACTTCGAGGCTCTGTGGCAGATAATCGATGAACACTACTGTTTCTTCGACTATAAAGATATAGACTGGAACTCTATATATAATATATATAAGGTACGCGCGAGCGACAATATCAACCGCGAACAGCTGTTTGAGGTACTAACCGATATGCTTAGCGAACTGCGCGATGGCCACGTAAACCTATACAGTGCATTCGACTACGGCCGGTATTGGCGGTGGCACGAGGATTATCCCACCAATTTCAGCGACACACTGCAGCGCCGATACCTAGGCACCGACTACCGTATAGCTGGTGGACTACGATATAAGATACTAGATGACAACGTCGGCTATGTATATTATGGCAGTTTTAACTCGGCTGTAGGCGAGAGCAATCTCGACGAGGTGATACAGCACCTGATGTTCTGTCAGGGTATGATACTAGATATCCGCGGAAACGGCGGTGGTAACCTGACCTATGCCGAGAAGTTGGCAGCCCGATTCTGTAACGAAAAAACATTAGTAGGATATATGCAGCACAAAAACGGCAAGGGACATAACGACTTCTCGGCCGAAGAACCACAATATATCGAGCCAAGCAGCAACCTGCGCTGGCAGAAACCTGTGGTACTGCTTACCAACCGCGAAGTTTTCTCTGCAGCAAACGAGTTTACAAAATTTATGCGGTGCATGCCGCAAGTAACTGTGGTGGGCGA
>Ga0265299_10002910_pt1 | contig 17053 bp, 18 predicted proteins | sample AusTroGonzalo_MG_4_FD_193485 | JGI IMG/M metagenome (GOLD analysis project Ga0265299, IMG submission 193485) | Bovine rumen microbial communities from tropical cattle in Woodstock, Queensland, Australia - Gonzalo_02 | ecosystem: Host-associated > Mammals > Digestive system > Stomach > Rumen ... | reverse complement strand
TCGTGTTGAGATGCATGCTCCCAACGGGGAACTGATTTTCACCCAGGCACCTATCTGGACTGTGGCTTCCGGTGGCGGCGTAGGCGCACTTGTCAAGGTTGTTTCCACTGACGGCACCATTGATGTCCAGAAGACTACGGTCGGTGCCGTGACCACTTATGACCTGTCTACCGGCGGTGATGAAGAACCTTCCACGTGGGGTTCCAAGACATGCACCGCTTCTGCCGTGTCCGGCAACAACGAATGGGCCGAACTGGCATTCGCTTCTTCCGAAGGCTCCATCTCTTACAACAACGGATGGACGGTTACTAAGAAATGTGCTATCGATATTGCGGCTTCCATTGAGATGACTTCCGGGGATGCCGCTGGACTTAAAGACATCGAAGTCAAGTGCGAATTCTTCAAGAATGGCACGTCTGTCCTGGTCGAGAATGGACTGGTAGACCCCTCCAAGACCATCGACAGGGTTTCCTTCGAATACAAGGGTGCGGCAAACAAGAACGACGTAATAAACGCCGTGGTCTCCGTGCGTTGCGCACAGTCGCTTACTGTCGGACTTGTTGGCAGGGTGTTCTACAACGAAGAATGCGACGGCGTCATCGGTGGAAGCGGTGGTGGCGGTGGTGACTATGTTGCCGGTGAAGGCATCAACATCACTGGCGATGTCATTTCTATCGACAACTCTGTGGTACAGCACAAGCTTGTCGCCGGTGACAACATCTCTATCAACCCGGTCACCAATGTCATCTCCGTGACCGGTCTGACACAGGAACAGAGCGACTGGGAAGAAGACGATCCTACCGATCCGGCATATATAAAGCACCGCCCTGATTTGTCCCAGTACGTGACCGAAAGCGAACTAGCCGTAGACCTGTCTGACTACCAGAAGAAACTTGTAGCCGGTACAAACATTACTATCGACCCTGTCACGAATGTCATCAGCGCTAGTGGTGGTAGCGGTGAGCAGGTACAGAGTGACTGGACTGAGGATGACCCTGCCGATCCGGCATATATAAAGCACCGCCCGGATTTGTCTCAATACGCAACTGTCACCGATCTGTCCGATAAGGCGGACAAGGTTGACAATGCTACCGCAGGCAACCTGGCTGGACTTGACGCTACTGGTAACCTCACTGACAGCGGAATCGCTGCGACTGACGTTGCGACTACTACGGATCTGTCAGGCAAGGCCGACAAGGTTGACAATGCCACAGCCGGTAATCTTGCTGGGCTAGATGCTAACGGTAATCTTACTGACAGCGGAATCGCTGCAACGGATGTTGCGACTACTACGGATCTGTCAGGCAAGGCAGACAAGGTGGACAATGCCACAGCCGGTAATCTCGCAGGTCTTGACGCTACTGGCAACCTTACCGATTCCGGTATAGCTGCCAGCGATGTCGCAACCCAGTCCGACCTTGCTGGCAAGCAGGACACTCTGGTAGCAGGCGACAACATCACGATCAATTCAACCACGAACGTGATATCGGCCACCGACACGAATACGCACCGTCCTATCCAGCTTGAAGGATCCCAGATCCTCGGTGACAATACCGACCCGCTTAATTTCGTTGCCGGTAGCAACGTGACCATCACGAACAGCAACGGTTCGCTTACGATTTCTGCCAGCGGCGGTAGCGGTACGCAGGTGCAGAGTGACTGGACTGAGAATGATTCGTCCGATCCGGCATACATTAAGCATCGCCCTACCGAGACGCCTCTTGTAGCGGGTTCTAACATCAATATCAACGAAGTTAACAACCAGGTAGTAATTTCTGCGACAATTCCTTCTGTCGGTACAGTAGTGGTGTAGCTATGATTACGTTTAACGGCGCAATACTTACAAGAAACAGTCAATGGATGAAACCTTATTCATATAATCCATTGGATCTGCCTCCGTACACTATGCGCTTCCTGTTTACCAATCCTGATTACAATCCTACTACGGCAACAACTTCATGGAAATCCGGTTCAACATGGTCGCAGGTTTCTGCCTCACCGAATGTATGGGACTATACACGAATCAATAGTGATTGGAAACGTGAATTCAGAGACGGATTCAAAGTAAATACTGGTAGCACCCTAGTACTTGGAGCAAATACTTCTGGCGTAGTTGACATGAAAGAGATGTTCGATGATTGTAACAGACTAACAGAAGTATCGATTTTTGATACAAGCAGCGTTACGACAATGAAAGAGATGTTCGGTGATTGCACTAGACTTACTACCGTACCTCTGTTCAATACGGCTAACGTGACGGACATGGATAATATGTTCAATAGTTGCACTAGTCTGACTACAGTACCCCTGTTCAACACGGCTAACGTGACGGACATGTCCTTTATGTTCCAAAGTTGTTCTAACCTTACTTCCGTACCTCAGTTCAACACGGCTAACGTAACTAACATGTACAGTATGTTCAATAGTTGCACTAGCCTGACTACAGTTCCTCTGTTCAACACGGCAAACGTAACTAACATGGTCTGGATGTTCGGGGGATGCACTAGTCTTACTACGGTGCCACTTTTTGATACAAGCAGCGTGGTTAACATGCTCGGTATGTTCGGTAGTTGCAGTAACATTACTACAGTTCCTTTGTTTGATACAAGCAGCGTGACGGACATGTCCTTTATGTTCCAAAGTTGTTCTAACCTTACTTCCGTACCTCAGTTCAACACGGCTAACGTGTTGTACATGGATAATATGTTCGAGGGGTGCACTAGCCTGAATACAGTACCTCTGTTCAACACGGCTAGCGTGATTAGAATGCACGCTATGTTCAATAGTTGCACTAGCCTGACTACAGTACCCCTGTTCAACACGGCTAACGTGACGGACGCAGATTGGGCGTTCAATGGTTGCACTAGCCTGACTACAGTTCCTCTGTTCAACACGGCAAACGTGAGGGACATGACCTATATGTTCAAGGGGTGTGTCGCAGTACAATCCGGCTCGCTTGCACTGTACCAGCAAGCAAGTACACAAGCCACTCCACCAGTTTACCATGACGACTGCTTCAAAAACTGTGGCAAGAATACAACCACAGGTGCGGCGGAACTCGCTCAAATTCCATCAAGCTGGAAGTAAAAGGGTGTAATTTAAATCAAAGGAGTCATTACAATGGCAACACTAGCAAGAACCATCAACAGCAACTACATCTACGCCCAGCGTGCTGACCAGGACGAAGATGGAAACAACATCAAGAGCACCTATGCGACCAAGACCGAAGTGGGCAACATCGATCAGGTTCCTGAAGTGACCTCTACCGAAGCCGGTAAGGTGCTGAAGGCTTCCTACGATGCGCAGACTGGCGGATCGTACGCATGGGAAGCCGACACTTCCGAACTCCCCGCCATCACTGGCAAGGCTAACAAGGTGCTCAAGGTCAACAGCGGTGCAACCGGTGTCGAATGGGCCGACGATGAGAACACCGAATACACGTTCTCTACTGGCTTGACAAACTCTTCCGGCACCATCACGGTGACCAAACCCGTACCGGCAACCAGTTCCGCCGACTCTGGCAAAGTCCTCGGCTGTACGGACTCCGCTGGAACTCTCGGCTGGGTTTCGCAACCGGCAGCTGTCACCATCGGAACCGTCGATCTCTAATAAGGAGTAGTGTATGCCTACGACATATGCCAATAGCATTAACAACAACCCGATATATGCGGATCGTGCCGAAAAGGATGCCGCTGGCAACACTATTTCGACCACGTACGCAACCAAGTCGGAACTGCCTTCCGGCGTGCCGGCTGTTACTTCCAGCGATGACTCCAAGGTGCTCAAGGCCACCTATTCCGGAGGCGTTGGCAGTTATGCCTGGGAGACGGAAAGCGGTGGCGCACAGGTGCAGAGTGACTGGACTGAGAATGATTCTTCCGATCCGGCATACATTAAGCATCGTCCTCTCGACATAGGAATCACGGAAGGCACCGGCATCACGTTCACGAACAGTGGTGCATCCGTTTCAATCGGTGTGACCATTCCGCTTCCTTCGTTTGACCCAAACAACGATGTTGGTAAGGTGCTTACAATCACTAGCGGCGGCGTGTTGGCTTGGGTGACACCGTAACATTTTAGGAGACAGTATGCCAGCCGATGCATCTACGACATATCAGGCTAAATTAAGTAATTCATGGGTCACCGGTACTCTTCCTACGAGTACTCCGGGTGACGGCGTGACCATCGGCGGGAAATTTTACCCTACGGTAATACTTCCCGACGGTTATGAAATGATGGCATGCAACCTTGACTATATCTGGGATGGACTGAATGTCCCGACCTCCGATGCGACAGCGTCGACGGAACAGCAAGCCATGTATCTTGGTTATGACGAGCAGACTTACGGGTGGAACGGCCTGAAGTACGGTCTGCTATACAACTGGTACGCAGTTAAGTATCTGTACGACAACAGAAGCACTTTGCTTCCATCAGGTTGGTATATACCGTACAGATCTTCCTTTGTGGATTATTTCATACCTACTGTAGAGTACTCGGCTTACATAAGGAATCGTGAACTTTGGAGTGTGAAAAGTCTTGATAACTATGAATTAGACATTAGACCGGCTGGATATTTTTACAGCAGTACTAATGGTTTTCAGGTTGGAGATTTTACTGATTTTTGGGCAATTACTCAATATAGTTCATCCTCTGGTTATTTTATGACCATCGGTACATCGAATATCCCATCGGTTTCTTCCTCTAACAAGTCTAACCAATATAGCATCCGCCTAATCAAGGATCCAATTCCAACTCCGACTCCACGCACAGTTCCTTCAAGATTCACCATAACTACTTACATTAGCCCGTGGCTCGTATTCGAGTTCAGTGAAGCGGATTTCGTACCTACAAGTTCGTTATACAATACTGGTTACCACTACATAGGCAAATGGGAACGGGTAAGCACGTCTCCAAACCGTTGGAAGCTTACTGTTCGGTCACAAAGAGGTGTTGGCAACGTAGACAATGCTTGGGGTCTTCGATTCCTGTTTTATGTAAACCCTGATACTAACCGTGGCATACTGATACCTAGTAATTTGGGTGGCGGTACTTGTAAGTTGATTGACTGCGGTAATCTCGGCAACGTAGAGACGTGCGACCGTATGTTCAAGAACTGCACCGGGCTTACCGAAATTTGTGACTTTACAAACAAGTTCTCAAGCTACTTCACGAACTCGAACGAAATGTTCGCTGGGTGCACGGAAGTTACCGACGGTGCGAAGGATGCGTACGATGTGTTCAGCGCAATGGATCCGTTGCCGTCGCATGCGGACACGTTCAAGAACTGCGGTAGCAACACGCAGACTGGTCAGGCTGACCTTGCCTTGATTCCGTTGAGCTGGGGTGGTACACTTGCTCCTCCGAGCACTTCTACCACGTTTACTCGTGTGGAATCCAGCAACCCGAAGTACAAGTGGCGATACAATGACACCAACGGCCCAGACTGGAGCACCAACCCTGTTCTATATATCTTCACATCTTCCAGTCTGTCTCAGTACGCCGGTATCAACATGCGTAAGACAACTACCGGCAATGTACAGAACGGTCTCACCAGTGGTGAACGCTACTACATGCCAGCGTTTGTACAGTTCGATTCAGGTTCATCCGGTGCAATCACTTGGGTGCTCACCACTACGGGTTACAATGGCCATCTGAATGCATCGACAAGTGCAGGCGACATGCCTGGTACTCTGAGCTACGACAACTTTGGCCCGACTGACCAGCACTTCGGTACGTACGACAGCAGCAAGACCGTTTACTTCTGCTTCCTTGTTACCAACGTGACTATTGATAACTGGGGCGGACTGACTGACGCTTACGGCATTCAGGGTAACAACTACTACCAAACCCCGATAACCATCCAGTGGTTCACGAACTAGGAGCTTGCCATGACACCGGAACTAATAGCTGCAATAATCGCATGCTTGATGGCGGTAGCCGGGCTCGCAACGGCTGCAACTGCGTGGATAAAGGCGAAGGCCGAGACCGAGAAGGTCAAGGCTCAGAACGAGGCCATACGCCGTGACAGAGAGCTGACAAAGCAGACAAGGGAAGCCGACTCTGCTAAGATGCACGACGATATATTGAAGCTACAGTTCGAAGTGACAAGCCTTAAAGACACTGCGGTGCTGCATGCCGAACACATCGAAGACCTGAACAAGCAAAGCAATACGCTCAACATGACGCTTGCCCAAGTCCTGACAAAGCTCGACTCGATTATAGAGCAGGTCAAGGAACTCAAGGACAAGTAGTCGTGTAGTTTTGGGGAGTAGGAGGATTCCATGCCTGAAATCAACCGTGTATTGGCCGACAGGGCCCAGAATTTTACTGAAGAGCAGAAGCGTCAAGCCCGTGAAAATATCGGGGCCCAAGGAGCACTTGAGGCCGGTGCCAACATAACGATCAGTTCTTCCGGTGTAATATCCGCATCCAGCAACACGTACACAGCCGGTGAGAACATAACCATATCCGGAACAACAATAAATGCGGAAGTGCCTGAACTGGCCATCAAGCAGTATGGCGCACCCAGTAACACGCCCATTTCCAGCCTTGTGCTTGACGCAGACGATCCGGAAGGATATGTTACTGTCAAGGCGGACGGTGGCGGCGTTGGTGGCCTTGTCTCTGGGCCTTATGCGACTCTATTAAATTCCGGCGTGGAAGGGGTAGGCGACGCTACTCACGGTGTCTACATCGACACTGACGGCACTTTCAAGCAAGCAAGCGCATCCGGAACCAGTGTCGAAACTACGTCGAATCCGTACAGCACTACCACGGCCCAGAGCCGAGTGACGATATATGATCCGGGTTCCGATTTCGGTTCGCTTGTAAAAGACCAGTCTTCGAACAACATAGGATTCTTACTCCCGAAGCATTACGGACAAAATGATCTTGGCAAGGTGCCGACTGTTGTAAACGACTCAGGTTACAAGGTCGAATGGCGTGACCCGACTGGCGGTATACCGGAAATCACGCCGATGGCGCAGTCAACCGTATATGTTAGCAACAGTGAGCCCGAATACCTAACAATGGAAGACGGTGTTGCGTACTGGCTCGAAACGATGTCAGGCGGTTCATTTGTTGTACATCTTGGTACCCAGTCTACAACAACAATCCATAACAAAATATACCTTGTCGGCACACTAGCAAACTGCGTGTCAATGACAATCGTGTACGAAGACGAAGCTGGCCAAGTGCAACAGCTCAACTTCACATACGGCGACACGCAAAATGACACTGTATATGCGCTCGATGTATTCTGCCGAAAGGTAACGATCAACAGCGGAAACATGTCGTACGATACTTGCATGTGCCGTGTGTACGATTATCCTTGCCAGACTCGTTCCTACTTCAGTTCCGACAACAACAACATCGGCCTGGTAGTCAACTACATCGAACCACTGTAATGATATGGACGCCGTTATACTGACACCGATTGCACCTGGCACAATCGTGCCTCCAGGAGACCTTGGATTTCCACGGGTCTTCTCGGAGTGCGCACCGGTAGACATGGCTAGGGAAATCAATATCAATATCAATCGTGACCGTCTGCAGGGACTCTACCGCAGTCGTCTGTATCGCAAGTACAAGTTCGTCTACCTGATTGATTCCGACGTTGTGGTGACCAAGGCAGACCTTGTGAGACTCGCAGACGCTTGGAAACAAGGCACGACTCCGTGCATCCTTACCAAGAAGAATGCATCGGGTCACGTCGTCTGCGCCTGTTGCTTCATGGCCGGTGTTGATTATTTGGCGGTGGATTATATGTCAAACCCAAGGCAGTGCCAGTGTTACAAGCTGCCCAGCCCGTTCTACGTTGACGGCTTGCAGGGGAGCGAGATATGATCACGCTGTTGTTCCTTGCTTGTGTGACTGCCATCGGGGCCCTGTTCTTTTCAGAAGATGACTGGGACGGTCGCAGATGATTTTGATGCTCGTGATACTTGTTGCGGCAATCGCATTCGTCGTTTTCGACATCTGGACAAGGCCGCCGATGTAGGCTGGTGTAGTTTCAGTGGGTAGGGCGGGGACGCCCGCTCAAATAGGAGAAACTCATGAGAAAGATTATCAATAGTGCAACTACGCAGTACGAACCGGTGCTTACCGAGGAACTCGTACTCGACGACCGCCCGATTTCGGGCAGTTTCAACAGCATCACTTCGGATGCTGTATACAAGGCAATTTCTGTCGATCCGGGCAACGTGCCGCCCGTTGAATCTACCGACGACGGCAAGGTGCTTACAGCAAGCTATGGAGCAGGCGGCGGCTCGTTCGAATGGGCAGATTCGCCCAAAGAACTTCCGGAATCGCTCGGTACAGCTGGACAGGTGCTCCAGGTCAATGCTGGCGCAACCGGTGTAGAATGGGCTACACCTAGCGGCGGCGGATCCACTTACACCGCCGGTGACGGTATCGCAATTTCCGCACAGGATGAAATATCAGCAAAGGTAGGCGGCGGCATTGTCATTGGCAACGGAAGCGGAACCGGCCCTGTTACAGATAATTTGTCTGTAACACCTGTAAACCCTGAAGGTACACGGATCTATCCAATCTTTGGTCGTCTGACTGCTGATACCGCTAATGCACTGGCAAGTGGAAGCGTTACGATCAAGTCGCTTATCAACTGGTCTAACAACGCCGGTGATACGTATTACAGGCCCTGTATCTTTGCGTACGATTCATCTTGGGGTTACAATTTCAACACACGTCTAGTGTTCGGTACAAATCCGATTTCTGGGTCTATTACGGCCAACACTGAAATTGTATACGACATAAATGATGTTAATGCATCGCTTTCGGAAGGGTTGACGATTGAAACGATCTTAGCAAACCCCGCTAACTATGTGTTCTTTGCCAACCCCTGTTCTTCAGACGGCAATATCACCTACACGCACTATTTCTACTCTAGTGCCAGTTCGGCTTCTGCTGCTGTAATTTCCACAGCTTCCTACCAGGGAACGGTCACTGTCCCGAACAGCATCATCCTGGAACGTCCTGTCCCGGCCTACTCCGCTGGAGACGCTGGCAAGGTGCTGAGCGTCAACTCCGGCGCAACAGGAGTCGAATGGGCCACTCCGAGCGGTGGTGGCGGTGGCGCAGGCGCACTGTATGTCACCTACAGCCGACCAGCTAACGCTTCAGAGGCAGTAGCTATGGGTGCGACCATTAAGAGTGCTCTGGACGCAAATAAGGCCGTATTCCTGAAGTATAACACATCTATTATACCCTTGGTGAGTTTCTCATATGAGGCAAATATACCGGGGTTCGAAACCGTAACGATGAACTTCAACGGAATGGGTCAGAACTTTAGCAATTCGCTGACTTGCTATACATGGGATGTGCAGGTCTCGATGGGTTCACTTATTGAAGATGGAATCAAAACGTACACCATTTCCACCACCTAACTGAAACACGTTATCCATATAGCATACTTCAAGGCTACCCGTAACAGGGTAGCCTTTTAGTGTAATTTATAAGATATGAAACCAGAATACATATTCCTTGCAGTAGCAACAGTCGCAGCGGTGGTCTGGTATGCCGTATTCGACAAGTATCAGCCTGACCACAGCGAGTTCGGTGCCGACATGACCCGCTATTCTATCGACGGCATACCCGTTGATCCTGAAGAAGTTGTATTTGACGAAGACCTCTGATACCTTGCCTTGATCCTGTCAGCAGCACTACGTTCTTCTGCGTGGAAGTCACGTTCCAGCTTTGTGTTGTTCTTGTACTTTCGTTTAAGTTCGTTTGTGTAGTCTTTGTACGTTCGCTTGGGGTCGGCCCACTCTTTGATTCCGTCGTTACGTACGACGAATGTTTCTAGGTCAACCGGCTCAATACCAAGGTCGTAGCAGTCCTCCACATACAATTCGTACGCAGCATCCCTTTGGTCTGGAATGTTGAGCAAGCTGGAACGTGCGTGGTGGTCGTTGTATTCGTGCTTGTAGTTGAGCTGTGTCGACAGATCTTGCGGCATCATGTCAACCATAGCAGATCCTGCGTCGCTGCTATGCTCTGACATCACCTGCATCTGGTTGTCAAGCGACGTCGTGTTTATCTTGTTTATGATCTGACGTTTTGCTGGTCGCCAAGAAGCGCTCCACGTTCCCCATGCACAATACCAGACATTATTAACTAATGGGAAACGTCGGTCGTAATTTCCTGAGAGGACTCTGTTCTTAAAACGTATGAACGTAAGGATCTGCCAGTCCCCTAGCAGTTCTTCACGCTCGTCGGATGTGATCTGTAGCTTCTTGTTTTTAAGTATAATTCGGCAGCAATAATCAATGCAATCCCACAGGTTTTCCATCGGTGTTTTGCTAGCTGATAGCAGGTACGGTTTCATTCATGCTTAGTTTTAGTTAAACATGAAATTAGTTCAAAAACAAAAAGGGACGGCGTACGCCATCCACAATAACCTTTGGTTAAAAATGTACGCCGTCCCTAGATTCTACTTCTTCATGGCCTGAACGGCCTTGATAGCGGCCAGCTTCTCTTCGTCGACCTTCAGCTTGTCCAGGGCCTGTTCGATGAACTTTGTAATGCCGATGGTGTACTTGACGTAGGTCAGCTTGTCTTCGTACGATGGGTCAAGGTAAACAGCTATTGCTTTAGATTTCTTGCGTTCTGCCATTGTCGGCTCCTTGTAGCAATGATTGTAATTTGTATTTTATGCGAGTAATGATTTGCTTTTTCAGGTAATACACTTCCTCAAGTTTGTTCTTGTGTTCATGCTTGAACGAGTTGTACACTTTATCAAACAGTTGGTCAACTTTGATTTCGGATGCGAACATTTCAACGGTTGCTTTGCAGAATTCTTGGTCTTCCAGGCAATGTTCATAAAAATCATTGGCGACATCTGAGCTTGAGGGTTCCTTTACGGGTTCCGTTACGGAATGTTTCGATTGATCGTCAATAGCACGATTAGGCAATTCGGCGTAATCGTGAGAATGGTCGGATTGGATTTCGTCTGTATGGAACTTCTTTGCGGTGAAAAAATTAGTGTACGGTACGTTGTATGTTGTAAGTTTTTTCACGTTCCTTATCATCAGTTCTGCTATGTTGAACTCCTGTTCAAAAAGTCCCAGGTAATTACCGTTAGCACGATTTTCTCTGTCGGGGAACTGATACCACCAATCATACTGAAAGGTATACTTGATATACGAATCAGGGAAGCGTTCGCTAAGATATGACACTAGTAATTCGGGCTTTTCCTTGAAACGTAAGTTAGATGGCTTACATTTGTCAGCGTCACTCACCTCAACGGTCGAAAAGTAGTTGTACATTTCAACGTCGTGTTCGGTGAATACCCACTGTCCTATGATGTCATAAAAAATCTTCATACGGAAGTACTGATAAAAGTACTTCAGTACTTGCCAGTTGGCCTTCCACATATTGTGTTGGCGGTTGTCCAGGAACCTCTCGTAGAGGAAATCTTCGTTGGCCAGCTTTGGTTCGCCGTCACTGATAGCTTCGAGCCTTATGGCTTCTTTATAGTCGTTTATAATGTGGTTGACTGCGCCCGTCAATTTATCGATCCACGGTGCGCCAAATTCGACCATTTCATCGTACGGATGGATTTTGAATGGCTTTGGAGCGAATGTCATACATGTCTCCTTTGAACTCCAGCTAGTAAGCCGGGGCTTCCGTGTTGTTGTACAACGTATCTTCGTCGAGATCGTTGCCACATTCGCATTCCATGGCTATCTTGCCAAGAGTGCGGATAGTAGGCAGACGTCCGTTCTCCTTGTAAAACCGGATGTGCTCCTTGGTGGTAAGGAAATCAAGCGCCTTCTTCACGTTCTTAGGATGAAGATCCTGCCCGATATACGTCTTCATGCTTGCGGCAGTGTTCTTCAGCAGTTCAACTGCACCTTCGACACTGAACAGCATTTCCTGATGCCATCCACGGTTACTGACTGCGCCTTCAGTCACACGGTCGATGACGGACAAAGGCTTGTTGGTCAAAATGATTACGGCTCCGGTGAAGTAGAACGTATCCGGGAATGCACGGCCTTCGGAAACTGCAAGAGCAAGCTTCTTGTTGTTCAGAGCGAGTTCTTCCATCTTGCGTTGGATGGTGGCGTTGTCCTTCAGGTTCATCTTGTGAACAGGGACGCAATTCGGGTTCTGTTTCTGCCAGTGGAGCTGACGTACTTGATAGCTGTCGGTGCAAGCCTTGAGAAGCGACGCACCGTCCTTGGGATCCTGAAGGATGCTGTTCACGTCATCGAGTACCACGATTGCATCGTTGTGCTCCCACAGCAGCTTGTACAACTGCACCGCAGACAGAGATGCCGTGACGATTACGTACGGCCTGATGTCTTCGTACTTTTTAAGAATCTGGCTGGCCGTGTAAGTCTTGCCTACACCCTTGTCGCCAGACACTATCATGACGTTAAGTGGGATGGGCTGTCCCTTCTTGCCAATCATCATCTTGATGTGGTTTTCATAGTCGGTCATTTTCTTCTTGTATTCCTCGTACGAATTGATTCTGTTAAGAATGTGTTCAGCTTTCATGGTTTTGCTCCTTTATTAAAGAATGATGCCGTACTTGATTGCCATGCGGTCTTTGAAGGACATGAAGATGTTTGTTGCATAAGCCGGGCTGTTGATGTTGCGGTAGTAGCGTTCGATACCGGCAATTTGGGTATCCTGTTCATTGTCGTCAGCAGGGTTCCACCAGCTGGCCGGATCTTCAAGCTCACCCTTGATCACCTTGCGGATCATGTATTCGGTGCAGTCCTGAAGGCGTTCACGGATTGCCTTGCGGATAATCCTCTTGGTTTCGTTGGTCAAATTGATCTGTGTCATCGTTTACTCCTTGTTTGATTGTTCCATTGTTTAAACCTATTTACCGTGCTTTTCTGCTTTACGGCTGTAATACGCACCGAGTGCGAAATACACACATACATAAAGGCCACCAAGTATTTCGGCTGCATCTTTCGCACTACAACCGGTAATGAATTCGATTAAGTACGAAAGGCCGATCAGAACAGCGAAGAATACGATAAGGAATGCGTATCCAAGCAGAGTGGCTTTTGTCTCGATTTTCATGATTTACTCCTTGTTGGTCTTTGTCCCAAATATACCCTTTCTACGCCTAGAAGTCAAGATGTCTAGACACGAATTTGGGTAAAAAGAAGTTTACAATCAAGAATTCACGATTTTCTCGCCGATTTCGGCGATTACCTGTGCCTTGCGGCACCGCAGTTCGTCCGTCCACTGCTTCAGATGCAGTGGCCAGTTGGGGGATATCTTCATACGGAACTGCTCCCAGTGCATGCGGTGCAACGCTTCGGCTGATGCCAGCTGTCCTCGAACAAACTGTTCGTATTCCGGCACTGTGGTGGGGAACCCGCACTTGGCTGCACATGCTGCACAGGTGCTCTTGATCTGGTCGATCTCGAACGGGGTAAGGTATTTGTACTTCATCTTTGCTTCTCCTATCTGTTATGAGTTAAAAATTCTGCTTACCATGTCGACGAATTCGTCACGCATGTCATCGGGGACTTCCAGCTCCAGCACATCGTACATGTCGCAGTCAACCTTGCTGTGGAGCCAGTTCAAGATCTTGAAGTATTCAGAGTTGCGCTGACCTTCGGGAATTTCGTTGATCTGGTTCTGCGCCCATTCCAGAGCCTTTGCATAGCTCTTGTTTTCCTTCTGTCGGCCTACACGTTCAAGCTGCTGGATCTGGTTGTTCAGGGCCCTGTACGTTTCGTAGTCCTCGGCCATTACGCTGAACTTGCTCACGGGGAATTCGTTCAGCCGTTCGCCTTGATGTTGTATGTAACGGTAAGTGGCCGTATTGCTCCTGATGCAAGGAACGATCTGCCAATGGCCACGGTCGTAACATGTGGCGTCCACCATGGGGAACACACGTTTCAGTTCGTCCCTAGTAGGCGGACAGATGTGCTTGGTGTAGATCGGCTCCGTCAGAGGGAATATGGCCCTGTACCTGTCTCCACCCGGCTTGTACGTATGGGAGTAGCTCGTATAGAGCTGGAAGCTGTACTTGCCATATTCCTTGACAAAGTCTTCAATGGGGTACCCGCCGTCGATGTCGATCTGGAGAGCGTTGATGTGGTCTACGTTGGCCCCGATGCAGCGTGGCTTGCGTGACACAAGGTCGATCTCAGGCATGTCGACTGGCTTACCCCAGATGAGCAGCGGGGCTTCGTCCTTGTTCGCAAGCACCATCGGGTGCGCAATCAGGTTGTTCCACTGCTCTGTGGTCACGTCGACGTACGACATGTAGGTGGAGTACTGGTTAGGCTTAAGCAACACTTTCATCGTCGTCTTCCCCCATCAGCCCGGCCTTGAAATCCGTGAACGACTGCTGCTGGGCGACACGGTTGAACGGACTGATTTCTTCTTCGTCACCGACGGTGTAGTCAAGGTGGACACGGCCAGCCTTGTCGACCGCCTCAGGGATCATGTGCGAAATGTCCCGCACAAAGTTCTGCATTGTCTTGCTGCGGTTCCCCGTTTCACGGCACCAAGCGGTGTAAGCCTTGTACGATGTCGTACCTGATGTCGTACCGGCCTTTACTTTGCAAGCGTCGATCCACATGGATGTAGTCGTGCGAGTAGGATAGTATTCGGACTGGATCTTGAAGATTTCTTCTCCGATTTCGTCTGACGGGTTCCAATATCCACGGTCGAGATTTTCATCGATGCCACGCCAGAACACGTCGCTGTGAGCCAGGTACTTGTTGATCTCGTCGAAGCTTTCGGGCTTCTCAGCCTTGCAGTGGAACTCGAAGAAGCGGCGCATTGATGTCGGGTCGAAGATAATGTCGTAAAGGTGGTTGTTTGCGGAAGACACCGGCACGAACGTGATCTTCTGCTTCGACTGTTTCTGAGTTCCGTATACACGCACGTCGATAGTATCGCCTGACAGGATTGACTTGAGCACTGCGTGGTTGTCTTCGGTAAGTCCGCTCCCCGGTTCGCCTTCGGTGTTCACTGCAAGTTCGTCAAATACAAGCACGTAGTAAGCGGACAGCTTTGCGATTTCACGGGTAGAGTCGAACAGGGTGCTGATGTTGGTGACAGACACGTAGTCGATCATCGGGCTGCACAGCTTCTTGATAAGCGTGGTCTTGCCGATACCGGTAGCACCGTAGAGATTGATCCAGATGTGCCATACGACCGGCCTGCCCTGCATTCTTCTCTTGCAGATCCATCCCCAGTGCATCCACAGCGTCTTCCAGATATCGAACGATTCTTCCGGCTTGCAGTAGTCGTAGAGGCCCTTCAGGAAGCGTTCGCACGGGTCTACCATGGATGCGTCGTATGCGATTTTGTTGAAGATCTGGGATGTGGCGAAGCCGTCTGCGTCACGTGCGATGCAGTTAAGCGTAGTCTTGACTTCTTCGACCTTGTATGCTAGCTGTTCCTGGTACACGGTTTCCATCAAGGCGTCCTTGAGGTCTTCCAGCGTCTTGTTGTGCGGTATGCCGTTGTAGTAGTAGCTGATCTGAGACCAGCTGCTGTTGAACTTCCAGTTGTCCTTGTGCGCCAAAAGCCATTCGGTGATCCACTGGCGGCAAGGCTTCTTTTCTTCTTCTTGGTCGACCGGAGTCTGTCCCTTGATCCATTCCACGGCTTCCTCTGCCGTGACTGTCGGGGTCATGCCCATCTTGGACATGTCGGATGTATACTTGCCGTACACTTCCTGAGGCGTGTAGTACTTGTTCGAGCCGTTGATCTTGATCTTGTATTCGTTGGATCTGAACGGCTTGTTGAACGTGAAGTTAGCGTTGAAGTAGCGAATGAATTCGTCTGTCATTATTTTTCCTTTGGCGCAAAAAAGAACGTGCGCCGACTTGTGATGTCCCAGTATCACCGTCAGCGCACGTTCCAAGGAAAAATAAAGTCTTGATTTGAGGTATTCCCGAAATGTACAGACTGCTTCGCTAAAACTGGGACTGCGATTAAGTTCTGTGATTGAAATTAGTCCACTTTACTCTAAGCGTGGCTAATCATAGATGCCGGGATTGTTTTTCCCTTCGGGTAATTCCTCTTGAATTATGCCTAAAGTTTAGAAACTTCCGATTTGGATTGCAAGGGTGGTCAAGGGGTTTTGAGAAAATGCCTCAAAAAAGCGTTGAGAACATCACAACACCCTGCGTTTGTAATAAGATTGTAAGTTTTTTGTAAGTTTGCTCCTACAAATAGTCTAAGAATTCTTATATATATATTTATTCTAGGTGAGAGAAACTTCTGTCTCTCTCACACAGAACAATGAGATACCCCGAAATTCTCAGATTTTTGTCCAACGTGGATAAATTACCACAACCCTGTATTTGTAACAAGATTGTAAGCTTTTTGTAAGTTTGCTCCTATAAATAGTCTTAAATTCTTATATATATATATTTATTCTAGGTGAGAGAAACTTCTGTCTCTCTCACACAGAACAATGAGATACCCCGAAATTCTCAGATTTTTGTCCAACGTGGATAAATTACCACAACCCGGCATCGACCAGTTCATCAATCGGGGAAGGGAGTACATTCTCGTTCTCGAACGTCTTGTCTACCACTTCACGTAGTTGATCCTGTTGACGTGCAGCGATGTATGTTTTCAGCCCTACCTCAGGACTGTGACCTACCATCTCGGCTAGAGCCTTGATGTCGGATGTCTTGCTATAGGCTAACATGCAAAAAGACCTACGGAACGTATGCAGACCGCCTGCGGGCATTCCAGATCGTTTTATGGCTCTGGACAGTATTGCAAACCTACCAGACTGGCTCTTTGGAAGCGCACTAAATACCTTAGGGCCTTCCTTCGGCAAACGTGATAGCAGTCTGGCTATTCTCCAGTCAAGAGGTACCCGTCTGGTATGGTTGGTTTTAGTGTTCTCTGCACGAATCGTAACGTAGGCGGTAACGGGGTCGGTGAACGTGATGTCTCGCCATTCGATCATGTAGGCTTCCCCTTGCCTTGCACCGGTAGAGAATAGGAACCAGAAGTACGCCTTTGCTGTCTGTTCCATAGCTTTGTCACGGCACTGTACAGCGTCGATTATATGGCTAACCTGGTGTGG
>Ga0265299_10002907_pt1 | contig 17066 bp, 17 predicted proteins | sample AusTroGonzalo_MG_4_FD_193485 | JGI IMG/M metagenome (GOLD analysis project Ga0265299, IMG submission 193485) | Bovine rumen microbial communities from tropical cattle in Woodstock, Queensland, Australia - Gonzalo_02 | ecosystem: Host-associated > Mammals > Digestive system > Stomach > Rumen ... | reverse complement strand
TTTCGCGTGGCAAAGAAAATATGTTCCGTCAAATGAATCAAACATATGACGTGTTATCCAAGAAATATAAAAATGTTTACAAATCATATGACGAACAAAATAAAAAATTTGTTGATTGGTGTGATAAAATGGATATATGTTTCTTTGCAAATCCATATGATTCTATGACACATGAATATTACAGAATTAAGACAGCAGATGATAATAATATATTAACACTTTTTACTAATTACGGATATCAAATATCTAATACTAATAAATGTATGTTTAATTCTGAATCTTTACAAAGATTATGGAAATTGTTCTGGTTAGACAAACATGAACAAGATTTATCAAAAACAAATGATAATGGTGGTTTTAATGGTAAATTATTCGGATATTGTAAAATGGATAAGTTAATACAAATTAAAGAAACCAAAAGAACAAGAAAAAAAATTATTATTGCACCGCATCATACAGTTGAATCTTTAAGAACAGATTTGGTGTTATCTAATTTTCTTCGTTATGCTGATTTCTTTATAGATTTGTTCAAAAAATATCCAGATATTGATTTTGTTTTCAGACCACATCCATTGTTATGGATAAATTTACAAAATGCTAATTTGTGGACTAAACAAGATATAGATAAATATCTGGCGAAGATTGCAGTTTTACCAAATGTTGAATATCAAAATGGTGGCGAATATCTTGAAACTTTTGTAAATAGTGATGCTTTGATTCATGATTGTGGTTCTTTCTCTGCAGAATATTTGTTTGTAAATAAACCATGTTGTTATATGTTAAAAAGTGATGAAATGACAGAATTAAATTCTAATGATTTTCATAAAAAATGTATAGATTTACATTATCCTGCGTATAATGAACAAGAAATTATTGATTTCATAGAAAATGTTGTTATTAAAAATAACGATATAAAATCAAAAGAAAGACAGGAATTTGTTCAACAAGAATTATTGTTCGAATATCCTAATGTGTCAAATGCTATATACGAATATATAAAAAACAAGTTTGATTTATAATCAAGGAGATAAAATGAAAAACCCAAGTTTAAGAATAGTGACTTTCGGTGTTTTTGATATGTTCCATTTTGGACATCTGCGTCTTTTTGAAAATATAAAAAATAAGTTTGGCAAAGATTGCTTTCTGATTGTATGTGTTCAAAGTTCTGAAAATATTTTAAAATACAAGCCAAAAAATAATATTTTTTACAGCACAGAAGAACGTGTGCGTATGTTGAAAAATTTAAAATGCGTAGATGATGTTTTAATATATGATGACGTCGATAAAGATATTAAAAAAGTTGATTTTGATGTTTGGGTCAAAGGTCCAGATCAAATACACCAGGGATTCCAAAAAGCAATAAAATGGTGTGAAAAACAAGGAAAACAAGTTTATGTAATGCCAAGAACAGATGGTATATCTTCTACATATATTAAAAATATAGTTAACGATTTTAAAAAATAAAATGACAAATATTAAAATAGGTATTATTGGTGGTAATGGGGTTGCTGCAACCAATAAATTAAACGATTTAATAGAAATCGAATTAACCAAAAATGGTGCTTTTCGCGATTGTCATCATCCGGAAATAATTATATGGCAGGCTACTAAATCGCCATCCAGAAGTATGTATCTTGAAGGTCGTGGTGAAAGTTTTATTCCTGATTATATAAAAATTGCAAAATTATTAAAACAATGTGGCGCTACAGATATTTGTATGTGTTGTAATACTGCGCATTATGCAATAGATGAAATTGCAACTGCGGCAGATGTGCATATGATAAATCTTATAGAAGAAGTCGCAAAAAAAGTAAAATCAATGTCTTTGAAATCTGTTGGATTGATGGTTTCGGATGGTTGTATTAAACATAAGATATATGATAAATATTTTAATAAAATATGCCCAAATGTAGAAATTATATATCCAGACCCAGAATATCAATCTTTGGTCACCAAAGGTATATGTAATGTAAAAAATAAACATCGTTTTGATGATGAAAAAAGTGCTGATAACCCTGAATTATTATTCAAACAAGTTTCGGAACACTTAAAAAGTAAAGGCGCACAAAAAGTTATATCTGGTTGCACTGATATAAGGGTGTGTTATTATGATAAAAATGAAATATGTTCTTTGGAAATATTAAAAGATGTAATAATAGAAAAATGCAAGGATTAAAATATGAATAACAAAGATGCTATGACGTTTTTTAAAGGATTGGCATGTTCAGAAAAAAATAGCCCCAATGTTGTTAAATTGGCGCATAACACAGATTATACAGATCTGGATGCAGCCTTTATTTTAAAATATTCTAATCAAAAATCAAAAATTTTGGATATTGGAACAGGAACCGGTTTAATTGTTAATAAAATTTATGATAAGGTTGGTTATGTTGAATGTGTTGAACCGTATAAAGAGTTTACAAAATTTATTAACAAATCTGATAATATTAAAATTGTTAACAAAAACGTTTTTGAATATCAAACAAAACAAAAATTTGATTTAATTACATTGTTTGGTTTTATGCAATATTTTATAGAACTAGAAGCAATACAAATTTATAAAAAATGTTATAATTTATTAAACAAATCAGGAATAATAATTATAAAAAATCAGTTTGGTATAACCAAAGATGTCAATGTTTCTGGATATTCACAAGAACAAAAATCAGATTATTTTTCTCAATATCGGCACATAGACAAGGAAAAGAAAATATTAACAGAATCTGGATTTAATAACATAGAATATTTTGATATATATCCACCAGAAGCAAATCGTTGGGATAACACAAAATTTTTTGCAATTGTTGGAAACAAAAAATTAAGATAAACAAAAATAAATTAACAAAAAAGCGACAATTTGTCGCTTTTTTTGTTTTTTATAATATTTATGCTGCCATACCGCAAACAAACCAAGATTGTGCGGTTCCATTGTTTCTGATTGTGACAGATGTTGTTGTTTTTTCTATACCCATAAATTGCCATTTTACATAATTTTCACTTTCGCTGGTTGTATGAGCAGATGCAACACTGTAATGTGTATCCGCCATAGTGACAGGTAATGTGACTGTTGTTCCACCACCTGTGAAATCGCCACCTTGTTCAACCCAACCAGATTTATATTTTCGATACCATTTATATCCGTTTGATTGAGTTGGTATTTGTGATTCAATTACATAATCTGATAATCCATTGGTGAGTGTATTTAATGTTGTTATATTGCTGCGAATTTGGGATATATCACCAAGATTTGTTATTTGTTGGCTTAAATTGGCTATCCGTGTCAATAAAGTTGTCACTGTTTCATTGTTTGTTATATCAGCATATTGTTGTTTAAAATAATCTAATTCATCTTGCTGGTCTTTTAAAAGTTCCATCATATAGTTCATATCTTGATTTAATGTTGTTGGTTCCAATTTTGCAGTTGGTTGGTAATCTACTGTTCGTGTCAATGGCAAAGAACGCGCAATTGTTATATTGTCCAATGATGTAGGTGCAACGTCAAAAACAACTTTGCCCCCAGTATATGGAATATCTGCGTCTAATCCTGCAGATGTCCCGATAATCGTATATCCAGTAGCTGATTGGTTGTTTTTAGTGACAATGATGTTTGTATTGTCAAAGTATGGGAAATTAAAATTAAATTCTGTTGTAGAACCATTTCCCATATATGATACTTTTTGCATTTTTTCTCCTTTTGTTATAACAAAAAAGCCTGTGCAAAGGCACAGGCAATAAAAAAACAGCCAACGCGTGTTGAACTGCTCATCACGATATATTATATCACAAAACGACAAAAAAATCAATTTTTTAATAATTTTTATGTACAAAAGCAAAAATAAGGTGTTATTATGTACTTTGTGTCCTATGATATTCAAAAATCTAAAACAAAGGGAATTTAAATGATAAAGTTTTTGGATTTACAGAAAGTAAATAACCGTTTTCGTGATGAAATGGACAAAAGAATCAAAGAAATTTTAGATACTGGATGGTATTTGTCTGGTAATTGGAATGATGAATTTTCTAGAAATTTTGCGAAATTTTGCGGAACAAAACATGCTATTGGTGTTGCAAACGGTCTGGATGCTATAAATTTAATCATTCGTGGTTATGGTTTTGGGGCGGGGGACGAAATAATTGTTCCTGCAAATACTTATATTGCTACTATTTTGGCAATTTCTGAAAATAATTGCACACCGGTGTTGGTCGAACCTGATATAAATACTTATAATATTGACCCAGAAAAAATTGAAGAAAAAATAACTTCTAAGACCAAGGCAATTATTGTTGTCCATTTATATGGTCAGGCTGTTCAGATGAAAAAAATCTGGGAATTGGCGAAAAAATATAATTTGAAAGTTATTGAAGATTCTGCCCAGGCGCATGGTGCAATGTATGATGGAAAACGTGTCGGTAATTTAGGTGACGCTTCTGCGTTCAGTTTTTATCCTGGCAAGAATTTGGGTGCGTTGGGGGATGCTGGTGGCGTCACAACAAATGATACAGAACTATTTGAAAAGATTCATGCAATTGCTAATTATGGTTCTGATTATAAATATCATCATATTTACAAAGGGGTTAATTCTAGGATGGATGAAATCCAAGCTGCGTTATTGGATACTAAATTGCCATATTTGGATGCTGATAATGCACGCAGACGCGAAATTGCAAAATATTATCGTGAAAATATAACTAATCCAGAAGTTGTGTTACCAAAAACTTATGATGAAAAAGCGCATGTTTGGCATGTGTTTGCTCTTCGTTGTGAAAATCGCGATGAGTTGTGCAAGTATTTAAATGAACATGATGTTCAAACAAATATTCATTATCCAATTGCTCCACATAAACAGGGTGCTTATGCTGAATGGAATAATCAAACATTCCCGATAACCGAAGAAATCCACAGGACTATTATGTCTTTGCCGATGTCTCCTGTGATGCGTGATGACGAAGTCAAAATGGTTGTGGATTTGGTAAATAAATTTAAATCAAAATCAAGATAATATAAATGCAAAAGCCATTAGTATCTGTTTTGTGTCCAAGTTATAATCATGAAAAATATGTAAAGTTTTTCATTGAAAGTTTATTGACACAAACAAATCCTAATTGGGAATTGATAATAGTAGATGATTGTTCAACAGATAATAATGTTAATGAAATAAAAAAATTTAAAGATAAAAGAATAAAATTGATTCAGCACGATTTTAATATGGGGATAACTTGTGGTCTGAATGATGCAATAAAATTTGCACATGGAGATTATATTTCTTTGTGTGCAAGTGATGATATTTTATTACCTGATTACATTGATTATGTTATATGTGCTTTCAAAAATAACCCAAAAAAAGACATAATTTATTTTGATTTAAAACAAATTGATGATAAAAATAAAGTGATAAAAAGAGATATTTTAAAAAATATCAAGGCAGATAAAAATACCATCATAAGACATTTGTTTATGTTTGGTAATTGTCTATTATCACCAGGTATGGTTGTAAGAGCTAATGTTTTCAAAACAATTATACCGTTCAATATATCTTTGTCTTTGTATCATGATTACAAAATGCATATAGATTTGTTGTTAAATCATGATTTTATGGTTGCTGATGGGTTTCATTTGTATTATAGAAAACCAAACAAAAAGTCAGGAATAAGTTTTTTTAGTGAAAAGACTTTGCGTATAGGTAAATTAGAAGAAAGTGTTTTGATGGATTCGTTTTTAAAAATAAAAAATACCAAAGTATTACAAGATATTTTTAATGGTGATTTGGATGAATTTGGTGAAATATCAGATAACTTGATTCCTTTTGTTTTGGGAATGTTGGCGCTTAGAACAAATGTAGAATATAAGCAGGTATGGGGTTATAGTCATGTATCTTCTTTTATAAACAATATTCAAAATTATAAACTGTTAAACAAAAAATGTGGTTTTTGTTATCGTGATTTTCTAAATTTATCTAGTTATTTTGGTATAAATCCAATAAAAAAGAAGTATTTAAAGTATAAGAAATTGTTTAATATTTTATTGATTTTTGCAATATTTTTATTGTTTTTTGTCGCATATATGTCTATAATGCGCGGAGTAATTTAATAACAAAGGTGTTTTGGTATGAAAGGTATTTTGCTTGCTGGTGGAAATGGGACTAGATTGTATCCACTGACCAAGGTGATGTCTAAACAGTTGTTGCCTGTATATGATAAGCCAATGATATATTATCCGTTGTCTGTATTGATGCTGTTTGGAATTCGTGATATATTGATTATATCTACGCCTGTTGATACACCAAATATTGAAAAATTATTGGGTGATGGTTCAAAATTGGGGATGAATATACAATACGCTGTTCAACAAAAACCAAATGGTATCGCAGAAGCTTTTATAATTGGTGCGGATTTTATCGGTTCTGATGATATTTGTTTGATTTTGGGTGATAATATCTTTTATATGGGCCAACAGTTTGAAACTTTTAAAACATGTGTGAAAGATAATTTAGGTAAAAAAGCAACGATATTTGCTTATCATGTATCAGATCCAGAAAGATTTGGGGTTGTTGAATTTGATAATAACTTACGTGTTATATCTATTGAAGAAAAACCAGCAAAACCTAAATCTAATTATGCGTCAGTTGGGTTATATTTTTATCCGTCTGATGTTGTTTCAAAAGCAAAACAATTAAGCCCGTCTGCACGTGGCGAATTGGAGATAACTGATTTAAATAATGAATATTTACGCGAAGGGCGTATGTCTGTTGTACCAATGCGCAGAGGTAGCGCTTGGTTGGATGCTGGTACTCCAGAAAGTTTGATGGCATCTGGTCAATTTATACAAATTATTGAACAGCGTCAAGGGCTGAAAATTGCATGTATAGAAGAGATTGCTTATAATATGGGGTTTATAGATGATAAGCAATTTTTGAATATTATAGAAAATTTGCATGCTGGAAAATATAAAGATTATTTACAAAATGTTTATGAAGAAAAAAGTAAATTTTAAAGGGGTTATAAAATGGCAAAAACAATTTTAATCACAGGTGGAGCGGGTTTTATTGGTTCTAATTTTGTGCCATATTTTTGCAAAGAACATCCAGAATATAATATAATAAATCTTGATAAACTTACGTACGCTGGAAATCTTGATAATTTATCAGAATGTGAAGGTATGGATAATTATAGATTTGTTCAAGGTGATATTTGTGATGCAAAATTGATTGATGATTTATTTGAACAAAATGATATTCGTGGTGTAATTCACTTTGCTGCTGAAAGCCATGTTGATAATTCTATAACTGGACCACGTGAATTTATAAATACGAATATTGTTGGTACTTTTAATTTATTAGATGCTGCACGGCGTCATTGGATGTTGAAACCAGGTGTTGTAAAACCAGGATATGAAAACTGCAGATTTCATCATATTTCAACAGACGAAGTTTATGGTGCTTTGGGTAAAGAAGGTTTCTTTACAGAAAATACACCGTATGCACCAAATAGTCCATACAGTGCATCAAAAGCAAGTTCAGATTTTCTTGTTCGTGCATATAATCATACATTTGGTATGAATGTGACAACTTCTAATTGTTCAAACAATTATGGACCAAAACAACATCATGAAAAACTTATTCCGTTGATAATAAGTAATGCGTTGGCTGGCAAACCTTTGCCAATTTATGGTAAAGGGGAAAATGTTCGTGACTGGTTGTATGTTTTAGATCATTGTCGTGCGATTGATTTGATTTTCCATAATGGTGTTTCTGGACAGACTTATAATATTGGTGGTCATAATGAGCGTAATAATATAACAATTGTGAAAAAAATTTGTGAAATACTTGATGAAAAAAGTCCGCGTTCTGATGGTCATAGTTATTCAGAACAGATAACTTTTGTTGCTGATAGAGCTGGACATGATTTCAGATATGCTATAGATGCTAGTAAATTAGAATCAGAACTTGGTTGGCAAGCACAAGAAAATTTTGATACGGGCATAATCAAAACCGTTGAATGGTATTTGAATCGTAAGTGCTAGAAAAGGATTCTTATATGAATATTTGTATTATTGGTACGGGATATGTAGGATTACCTTCGGGTGTTGGTATGGCTGAGCTTGGCAACGAAGTTATATGTGTAGATTGCGAACAATCAAAAATTGATACTTTGCGTTCTGGAAAAGTCACTTTGTATGAAGATTGTTTAGAAGATTTATTCCATAAAAATGTTAAAAACGGTAGGCTTAGATTTACAACATCTATGAAAGAGGGTGTTGAAAATGCTGATTTGGTTATTATCGCAGTTGGAACACCACCGAATCCAGTCACTCATGAAGCGGATATGAAATATATTTATGCTGCAGCAACAGAATTAGCTGAACATTTACGTGGATATACTGTGGTAGCCAATAAATCTACTGTACCCGTGGGGACTGGTGATGTTGTAGAACAATTGATACGTGATAAAAATCCAAAGGCAAAGTTTGATGTAATTTCTTTGCCAGAGTTTTTACGTGAAGGTTTTGCTGTTCATGATTTTTTTAATCCAGATAGAATTATTGTTGGTGCAAATTCTGAAAAAGCACGAAAAGTCATAGAGGAATTGTACAAACCATTTGTCGGTAAAACAAATATGTTGTTTGTTAATCGTCGTTCTAGTGAGACTATAAAATATGCTTCAAACGCTTTTTTGGCAATTAAAATTCACTATATCAATGAAATGGCAAATTTCTGTGAAAAAAGCGGTGCAGATATAACAGAGGTTGCGATGGGTATGGGACTTGATTCTCGTATTGGACCGAAATTTTTAGATCCTGGACCAGGCTATGGTGGTTCTTGTTTTCCAAAAGATACAATGGCTATGTCTTTTATGGCGCATCAAAATGGTGTTGATATGACACTTATAAATGCTGCTATCAAAGGAAATACGATTCGTAAACAGCAGATGGCAGAACGTATATTAGATTCTGTTAAAAACATTAAAAACCCAAAAATAGCTGTGTTGGGATTGGCATTTAAAAATGGAACTGATGATTGTCGTGAAAGTCCTGCTATGGATATTATACGTGAATTATTAAAAAGTAGTGTAGATGTTGTTGCTTATGATCCTAAAGCGATGGATACAGCAAAAAAATTATTGAAAGATAAAATCAAATATGCTGATGACATGTATTCGGCAATTTATGGGTCAGATGTATTGGCTATACTAACAGAATGGCCAGAGTTTAAATCACTTGATTTAGCAAAGGCAAAACAAATTATGCGTCATAAAAACATTGTAGATTGTCGAAATTTGTTAGATGTTAAAAATGCTGTTTTGAATGGTTTTTTTTATAAGTGTATAGGAAGATAGTATAAGCATACAATATATTATATTGACAGAATGCACATGTGTTTATGTGTATTGATGTTTATAAAAAGTTTAAAAATATGTCAATTTAAAGGTACCTTTGTGGAAGAATTTATGTGTCACAAAATATCAGAAATATGGGAAAATTTACATACAAAATTATTTTAATAATCATGTGTTTAACACACGTAAATATTGTGTTTGCTGTTGATGCATGTGTTGAAAACGATGTTGTACCTGTAATATTAGATGCTTCGGTTGGTGAAAGTAGTTATGTACCCACATACAGTCCAAATAATAAATATAATTGGAATTATACAACACATAAATGGTCTGTAAATAATAGTTATGGAACTGTTATTGGTACATATGCTTGTTTAACGAGTAATTGTGATACAGAAGGATTAGAAATATGTACCGCCAACAATGGTGTATTAACAGATAATGGTGTCGAAGTTGTTGGTGGTGAGCATAATGGCTATTATTGTTGGTGTAAAATTATATATCCAGTAGTTTCACTTTGGTTATATCAGGGGGCTCATACCTCTGGTTATACAGGAAGTCCGCTTAGTGATTGCATAAATAATTGTATACTTGATTGTGGTGGTACAGGGGCTGGTATAACAAATCGTGTTTTATATCGTACAAGATTATTAGAATCTGTACAAAATTAGTTTTTTTAATTTTTACCCAGTATTAAATTTGACAATATTGTAATAAAATGTAATATTACATCTGATAGCAGGTATTCTGTTATTGGGTATCACTAACCCTCAAGTACAGGAGTCAGAGATGACTAGAAATATCTCCAACTTTGGTTGGAGTGTGTGAATATAATGAATAAGCACAACAAAATCTGTACTTTGTTAGTGAACTCCAACCACCTAATAATTTCTGGGTGGTTTTATATTTTTAAGGGAAAGTATAAAAATGGCTAGAAATTTTTATATCACAGATACAGATAAGATCATCGCAAAGCGTATCAAATTACGTAGGATTATGTTGGGTATGTCGCAATCTGATTTAGCTAAATTATGTAATATTTCTTTTCAGCAAATACAAAAATATGAAGCATCAGTGAATAAAATATCGTCTTCACGTTTGTTTCGAATAAGTATGGTATTAAATGTACCATTTGAATTTTTTTTTGATAACACAAATAAATTTTATAAATCAGAGTCACTAGAATTATTGATTTTATATTGGAATTTACCAACAGATTTAAGAAAAAATTTAGTTCTAAATTTAATAAAACACATTAGTTGATTGATTAAAAATTGTCTTGTGTAAATTAACATAATTTTGCTATTGTAATACACAAGGTGGGCGTTTTTTATTTTTTGTTTTTTATGGTACGAAAAAGCAAAAATATTATAAAAATATATCATGAAGAAATTAAAAAGTATTTTTTTGGGGTTGTTATGCTTGTTTTGTTTATTCACAATGAAAGTTGCGATAGCTGATACATGCACACACAATCAAATTGATATAGGAAATGAATGCATTGATTCAAAATTTACAATAACCACAACAAACTTATCTGCTAATCAGACGTTCAAATTTGTTTTGTCTGCTTCTGGAACTTTTTATGTTGATTGGGGGGATGGCAGTGCTGTACAAACTATTACTAGAAACGATACAATCCCCACAGAATATTCTCATACTTATACTACTGCTGGTGTAAAAACAATAAAATTTGCTGGACTTGCGAATGGGTATAATATAACGGTTTACAATGGTGACAAAGATTCATCTGGGGCTGCTATCAGGTTTGGTGCTTCAAATAATAATATATCAACGCGTACAGGTGGAACCCCAACATTGATTGCCACGTTGAGTGGCAGTATTGGTTCCGTTTTTCCAACATTGGGTACCAATGATAATGAAAAACCAACATTTTTTGATTTATGTAACGGTTGTACAAATTTACAAACAATTTCTGGGACTTTGTTTTCTGGGGTGACTACAGCAAAGAAAAATTTATTTCGTTCTATTTTTGATAAATGTACAAATTTAACAGGTATTCCTGCTACTTTGTTTAGTTATGCACAGGGGTCTGCAGAAAGTATGTTCCGTAGCGCTTTCTATCAATGCAAAAACTTGTCAGTGTTTCCAGACAATTTGTTTCCCAACATAAATGGTGCTGCAGACAACATGTTTATGTACACGTTTTTTGAGGTCACTTTTCAAACAGCTAATCAGTATATTCCTGGTAATACATTCCGTGGATTAAACGGGCAAACAGCCACAAAATTATTTGATTCTGCATTTAAAAGTTCGAATTTGTTAACAAGTTGTCCTGCCGGAACAGATGATGTTACCAACACTTATTACAGCGCATATAAAAACACTTGGAATAACAAGAAGGCATGCGAAATATCACAAAGTTTGTCGTGCACAGGTGCAAACTATAGAAGTGGTATTGTTTGTTTACCTTGTCCATCTGGTTATGATAGTGATACGCAAGATGGAAAAACAGCAATTACTGATTGTAAAATGAGTTGTCCTGCTGGACAATGGACTGGTGAATATGAAAAATTATCTTATATAGAAGCCACAGGAACGCAATATATTGATACAAATCATAGAATTACTTCAACAACTTTTAAAGCGGATCTTGAATTTAGTTCTGGTACAGCAGGTTCCGGAACTCTTGGGCATTTTGGTGGAAACCAGGACTCATTGAATGGTCATGCATCTAATTTTAAAGATAATAAATTTGGTTTGTGGGTTGCTTTTGCTGATAAAGACGGTAAAAGCACAGGTTCAAAATTAACAACAGGTGGAACGTTTGCTGCTGATGTAGTAAAGCATATTACGTATGAGTTTTCAGGTAATACTAGATATTTGACTGTGGATAATTCAACCGCATCTGGTAATTTTAGTGGAACAATTATTTCAAATAACACATACAGATTATTTTCTAATGGTTGTGTTGGTGGGTGTAATGATACATTATTAACTGGACGTATACATTGGTTTAAAATATATGAAAATAATGTATTGATATTTGATTTTATTCCGGTTAGACGTGTATCAGATAGTGCGGTTGGTATGTATGATCAGGTTAGTGGTAAATTCTTTGGTAATGATGGAACGGGTAATTTTGTTGCGGGAAATGTTATAGAAACGATTGGTGGCTCTGTCTGTGAAAATGTCGGAATTGGATATTATTCTGCAGCCAGTTTAACTAGTTACGGTTCTGTAAGTCAAAGAATTGCGTGCGGTGCTGGTGAAACCACGCTTACGGATACGTCATCAAGTGTTTCTGATTGTATTTCTGCTAGTGGTTTTACGGTTTGTCCTGCGGGTACATATTTACCTGCAAACTCTACGACTTGTACTACTTGTACTGCGGGTAATTGGTGCCCTGGGGGGCAATTATATCATGAAACTACGGATCAAGGTTTACAAAATTGTTCTACAAAAATAGGTACAGGTTGGTCCAGTGATGCTGGTTCTGATGAACAGACAGATTGTTATTATATGATTATATTGAATAAAAATGGTTATTCTGGTGTCATAGAAGGTTTGTCAGGAATTGGTTGTTATGTTGTCAGTGCTGCAGAAGGTACAACTAATGCACAATTAAAATTGTTTTATAATACAGCATGTACATTACCTGCAATTAGTCTACCTGCACCATCTGGTAGTGGACACTATGATATTTCAACAAGTTGGACAACAACAACTGATGTTACAGATAATGTTGTCACAACAATTGCACCAGTTACATCGGCAATGCCTGCTATAACAACATATTATGCACGTAAATCTTGTGGTGAAAATTATTATAAAGCTGGTAATAATACGTGTTCCGCATGTGGCAGCAACAGTACCACACCTGCTGCAAATGCTGAAACAACTTGCACATGTGATACTGGATACACTGCAGATGGTACAGCAAATGGTAATACAACAAGTGTTAGTGGATGTTCTGAAATTGTAAGCGGTGTTTTGTCTTGTAATAATGGATATTATTTGCCTGCTAACAGTAATACATGTACTAAATGTCTTGCAAATAATTATTGTCCAAGTGGAACTTATAATTTTGACCAAATAAATGACCAAGGAATAACACCTTGTTCAAATGGTTTAGTTGCGCCTGCGGGTATGTGGCAATCTGCACAATGTGGTCGTATTTTACATGTTGGTGACAAGTATGTATATTTACGCAGTACAAAAAGTGTGACGCCATCATTAAATATAGATATCAATAATGATGGTATTCCTGATTTCTTTGGTAATATAAGTACTACACCAGTACCAATGAATGCAGATTTTGGTAATTTACAAAATAATAATAAATTGATAATAAATATCCCTGGTTCAAATAGTGTTTATTATATTTATGATGATACAGTTAGTGTAAATTAGCAAAAATAACAGGATGAAAAATAAGTTATTTTTCTAATTCTTGCATAATGTTTGTATAATACCACACCTGTTTGTTATGTTGTTTTGCATAATCAATCTCTAAACGCGTAGAATCGCCAATATAATTATTTACATTTATAACCAATATAGCATCCGAAATATCAATCCTTTGTAAATGAGCGTTTTTTAATTTTTGTAATTGTTCTGGTGTGTGACTTATATTTTGTGAAATTGGAAAAATAGGTGTTATTACACAATGCCCCAGGAAAGTCATTTTCTCTGCCATTGTCATCATTTCTTGTTGGAATTTCAAACTACCACATATAGTTATAATCATTTTAACCCCGTTTAACTTTTTCGACTATACCACAAAAGTTAGAAAATGGCAATTTTTGATACTTTGGTTATGCTGTCTGTGCAATTTGCGAGCCGAGTTGATTGATATTGGTCATGTTTATGATATAATTATCAGTATAAAAAGGATTTAATATGCAAATAACAATAAGACCGATGACCCAAAAAGAAATGTGGCAATTTATTTTAGAAGAGCATCATGAGTTTCATACTAATTTAAAACATTTTGGATATACAATGAATAATTTTGTTCCAAATCCCGAGAATCCAATAGTCAAAGAAATGTTTGAAAAAGAAACTCTTACTGACAAAGACATAGCAAAATATAGTAAATTTTTCAAACAAGAAATTTATAACGTTAATGATTTAACAAAATACGATTCAATTATGAAATCTTATGTTATACCGATGATGGAACGTGGAATAAGTAAGTTTTTGGTTCCTTTGTTAAAATCGTGGAACACGACAATGCCAAATGAATTAGAAATATTATGTGCATATGGTAATGGTGCTTCGTATTTTGCATCTGATAAAAAAGCAAAAATTGTATTTCGTATGTCACGGTATCCAGATAATCAAGAAAAGATATTGAATACTATGTTGCATGAAGTTATTCATATTTTAATAGAAAAACCAATAATTGAAAAATATAATGTTCCACAAAATTTCAAAGAACGGATTGTTGACTTAATTGGTATAAAATTTTTTGGTATACATATTCAAGAAAAGTTTATAAATCCGTTTGTTGATAAGTATATAACACCAGAAGCAATTAAAACAGATTTACCGGGTGCAGTGCAAAAAATGATGAAAGATTATATACTTTTACAACAAAAACAAAATTCTATGGTTCAAAAGTAGTAGAAAAATAGCCGTTTTTAAAAACATAACTTTCGAACTTTTTGTGGGTATTGGAAAACAAATAAAAACTTGCCCTAATGGGCAAGTTTTGAAACTCTGGTTGCGGGAGATGGATTTATTACGCTTCGCTTCATTGGCTGCGGATTTTTGCCGTTGGCAAACCGGCGCTTTTTCAATCGCCTAATCCTTGCACTGAACCACCTTGCTCGGTGGTTCAAACCCAGCACAACACACATATTTAACAAAAAAACACCCACAAAGGGGTGTCTTTTGTTAAATCTTGGTTGTGCTCGGTGTGCAGTTCTCGAACCGAATTGTTAGAAATTTGACGAGAGATTGAAAGAAATAAAATATTATTGCAAATATTATAGGTTTGGAATATAGTCATAATGTTGAAAAGGGGTTGTATATGAGAAGATATGTGCAAGAAAATTTAGATAAAAATGAGTCAATACTTATAGACGAAAAGGCAAAGCTCTCTTGTTTTTTTTGGGTTTGTGTGTTTATTACGTTGTTGACTTTTATGACGATAGTAATTCCTTTGTTTTTTTGGTTTTTGTATTTAGAAATGAGAAGTTACAATTATATAGTAACATCAAAAAGAGTGATGTGTGTAAGAGGTTTATTTTTTATCAATACAGATGAACTTTTATTAAGTAAAATAGAATCCGTTTCTATGAATAAGGATTTTTTTTATAATAGAATCATATTTTCTGGGATAGGAACGAATAAAATAAGTTTTTATTTTTTAAAAAAACCAGAATTAATAAAAAAGAAAATAGATACTATTTTTGATAATTATAGGAATCATGGTAATAAAGAGGATACTGATATAAATAAATTGGAAAAGCTTAGCTTATTGAAGAAAAAAGGTATTATTACAGAAAAGGAATTTTTAGAAAAAAAGAAAAAGTTGTTAAATAATATATAGTCAATTTTATTAAATATAAAGAGGTATAGAATCATGAAAAAAATATTATTGTTGTTATTGATAGTATTATCTGGTTGTGTTTCATACGAATGTATTAATGACCCAAATAAAAAAGAATCTTTTTGTATGAATAGAAGTGATTTTAATACTTTGACTGGTGAAGGAAAAGAAAAAGATTACATTTTTGATGTGATTCGTTCAAGTTCCAAAGTTACAGAATGTCCTTCAACTGAAATTGGTGGTCTTGTTTTGGCAGACTGGTTATACCCATCTCATTCGTATTATAGAAGAATTTGTCCAATAGGAGAAAAACAAAAATCACAAATATTATATTGGAAAGAATTAGAAAAAGAATATATCGATAAAAAAGAATATGAGTATGAACAAGCAAAGGAAGAAGAAAAAGAATATGAAAAACAAAAAAAACAGCAAGCTGTAATGTATGAAAATTTAAGAAAAAAGACAGGAATTGACTGGTGTTCCCCGAAAAATTTTGGAATGTTACTAGAACAAAACAATGGAAATCTGCCTAGAAATTGCATGTTTGAAGAAGACGCAAAGTTGTTTTCTGTGTTGCAACAAACATCAGATGGAACAATTATACATGATGTGGTAGGAGAAAATATTGTTTATTTTATAGAAAAAAATAAAGTTGATAGTGATTCTGTAGATAATGCTTTTATAAAAGAAGGGGTTTTTGTAAATATCGGTACATATAAATACACTAATGTTCTTGGAGCTACAAGAACGATTTATAGGTTAAAACGAATACAGTAATAATTCGTGTCATCTTGTTTGAAAGTGGTGAAACTTCACCACTTTTTTAATATCAACTTTCGAACTTTGTGTAGATATTGGGAATCTAACAAAAAACCGTCCAAAAGGGCGGTTTTGTAAACTCTGGTTGCGGGAGATGGATTTATTTCGCTTTGCTTCATTGGCTGCGGATTTTTGCGTTTCACGCAAATCGGCATACTGCCGCCTGCCTAATCCTTGCACTGAACCACCTTGCTCGGTGGTTCAAACCCAACACAACACACATATTTAATGAAAAACGCACCACAAGGGTGCATTTTTATTAAATCTTGGTTGCGGGAGATGGATTTATTTCGCTTTGCTTCATTGGCTGCGGATTTTTGCGTTTCACGCAAATCGGCATACTGCCGCCTGCCTAATCCTTGCACTGAACCACCTTGCTCGGTGGTTCAAACCC
>Ga0265299_10002906_pt1 | contig 17069 bp, 15 predicted proteins | sample AusTroGonzalo_MG_4_FD_193485 | JGI IMG/M metagenome (GOLD analysis project Ga0265299, IMG submission 193485) | Bovine rumen microbial communities from tropical cattle in Woodstock, Queensland, Australia - Gonzalo_02 | ecosystem: Host-associated > Mammals > Digestive system > Stomach > Rumen ... | reverse complement strand
ACCGGTACTGGATGATTGGGATGTGAGAATACAATTGAAAAACGGATATGCACTGGATAACGGAAATCTGTTAACTTCATTAAGAAGTTTGACGGGGGTTTCTTCGGTAAAGGAGCTATAATATGGATAAAAACTCAAATTACTCATTATTGCGAGTTAGCGGTAGTTTTTTTAAGCTTATCGGTAAGTCAATAAACGCCTGGCGTACAATGTTGTTATACGGGGCAGTTACAACATTGATATATTATGTGTTGCAAATATGTCAAATTTCCTGCGGTAACGGTAATGAACAATGTTATATGTATGTGCAGTATATAGCAATCGTTTGTTTGGCAATATTGTTCTTGGGGTATACTTATGACAATTATAAAAATGCCTTTAAGAACGGTGTATTTAAATATGCTGATTTAATAAAGTTTGATGCAAGTAAAATAAAATCATGTTTATTTTCGGCATTTTATGTGTTGCTTTATATTGTTCCGGTTTTTGTTGCTAAGATAATAATATTTAAGCCGGCCAATCCGGATTGGCGAATAGAATTTATCTATTTTACCATATTGTTTATATTTTGCCTGTTGCCGATTGCAGCAATGCGCTTTTCAATGGTGGTCGCTTTTTACTATAACGAACAAAAGATTCCGTCTTTTAAGTATTTATATGAAAAAACAAAGGGAAAATCATATGTCGGTATTATCGGTTTTTTGCTGATTACCTTGATAATGGCTGTTCTTAATTTGCATATATACGGTTATGAAATCCGAATGATAAATGAATATCCGTCTTCTGTTTTCGTACAGGTATTATCAACGTTTTTGGATATTATAGCAAAATTATTTACTTTGAATGTGATTTTTTGCTTTTTTGAGGCTCAACGTCAAGCCGGACAGACTGAAGAGTTACTTATTAAGGATGAAGAAACAGTGGCAGATAAGCCTAAAAATAAGAAAACAAACGCTAAAAAGAAAAATAAGTCAAAGTAGTGTTCATAAAAAAAATCCTCGCTTGTAACGAGGATTTTTTAAGCATATATCGGATAATCAAATCAGGCCGACGGAGATACTTCCTCATCCACTTCAAAGTTATCACCGCTTTCTTCTTCGGCACTATATTCAATACCCAATTTGGCAAGCATATCGTCATTGATATCTTCGCGCTGTGCAACAATCCAATCCGGAACATTCGGCGCCGGAGGAATAGCCGCCAGTTTGCGCATTTTACTGTCCAAATACCAACGCGGGGAATCGGCCATAATCGGTCGGTCAATATAACTTTGCATCAATACGACCTGTTTCAACATCGGTAAACTCAACAATTGAGTAGAGCTGATAACCGGAATACCCTGTAATTGGTAGTTAACGTTTTTAGCCAGCGGGTTAAAGTCTTTGCCCAAGCTTCCTTCAGTTCTGGAGAAAGAGGACATTTGTACGGTCTTATTACCTATCATCTTGGAGAATCGTTGTGCCGTAACCTCATTGTTTTGCGAAAGAATAACTTTACAAGCAGTGGTAGATATTACGGTTTCCAAGTCATCTTTACCGTATTTACCCGAAATTTGGCCTAAATCTTGTCCGATGAGCAAATAAGACACTTTTTGACCACGACCTACCGCCGGTCCGTCAATAATTGCTTTCATTTTCGGCATCTGCGGGAACTCGTCCAAGACGAATAAGGCCGGGAACGGTCCCATTTTACCGTCGGTACGGTTAACGTGATTCGGTGGGTTAGAAATCAAGTACGAAGACATTAACTCAATAAATGTACTGCTTATAACGCCTAATGCACGAGCATCGACCTGGTTTACGGATAAATAAACGGAAATAGGCTTCCACTCTCCGGTTACCGGATCTTTCATACCGCGCAAGTCTTTGAATTGTAAATCCGAGAAACTGGTACGAGCTTTAACCGCTTGGTTCTTAAATACGTTAATACCGGCAAAAGCGGTAGAAAGAATGGAACCACGCTCTTTATCCGGTGTATTGCTTAAGGTACTCAACTCGGTAACGCAACGTTGAGCATAACCGAAATTACGAGCTTCTTTTATGGCTTCCTCTAACATATCGTGTGTCGGATCAGCCATTGCAGCCATCTGGTCGCCTTCGTCAAGACGACGCTGAATTTCTTGAGCTGCATTAATCTGTGCTTCGGTAATCCATTCCATAATCATAGCGATGCAAGCTTCTCTGCCCATCCAGCGCGACGGTAACAGATTCCATGTACCGATAGGTAAATAATTTTCCATGGTAAGAGTTCCGTTTTTAAGGTTTTGAATGGCGCGTGCCGTTCCCGGGTCACGCATATCCATATAATACCCTTCTAAAACTTCCTTATCTTTTTCATCAAGTTTACCCTCGTAGATGCGCCCGATGAAGTAATCGTTGGCGCGAGCGCGTTCACATTTGGAAACTACAAATTGGATAAAACCGGTAAGTGCGGCACGTCCGGTTTGTGACCAGTGCGGGTCGGCACCGCCTTTAGGATCTTCCACCAAAATATTACACATGGAATCCACGTACATATCTCGGTCAGGCCCTTGTTCAGGGATACAACTTGGAGACAGCGGATTCCAACTCGGATAATAGATACCTTCGCTCGGATTATCTTCGGCGCCCCAGTTTATAATAAACACCGGACCTACTTTGGCACGAGCTCCTGAGGTACTGAAACAAAGCTCTGGTTTAGGGTCGTTTACGACAATACTTAACTTATCAGAGTTGAAAATTGTCGGAATCACCACGCCGGCAGTTTTACCGGTACCAGGAGGTGCGCAACATAGTGTAGCTAAAGTCTCTTTGAGCATTAAAAATTTACCGTCAAATTTTCCCAACACCTGACAGAATCCGTCAAAACCCAGTAAAGACATTTTTTTGATATCTCTTAAATCAGCAATTTTAGCTTGTCCCTGATAATTAACTTGAAACTTATACGGACTGAATAAAGCACTGACAATCAAACCGACCGGAATGGTGATGAAAGGTAATAAAGGAATCCATAACCACAAAGCAAAGTCACCGCGATAGTTGAAAACGGTTCTTCCCCATTTGCCGTAGAGATTGAAAATATGGTCAGGATTACTCATAATTACATGCATAAATTTCTGCACCATATCCATGGAGCTTTTGGAAATTCCGTGTCTGACCAAATACGATAACGGCATAGCAAAAATAAATAATATTATACTCAAGGCCAAACAGATAAAAAATGTAATAGTCATCCACCTGACGGCTTTGTCATATTCTTTCCATTCTTCACCGCGATCTTTAGCCATTTTAATTCCTCATTATTTTATTGCTTTTAAAATTTTTGAAATATTTTCAAGTTCTTTTGCTGATATTTTGCCGTCAGCTTCCGACAATGTTCTCGAGAATAAACGAATTTCTTTCGGAGCTCCTCGGTTAATGCGAGTAACATTTACATCCATAGCGCTCCATGTTTCAAACATATCATCGGCGTTAATTATATTAGCCATCTGTATTACTACAAAAGCTTCAATATTTTGTTCGATTCCTTCTTCTTCAAATTTATCTTTGATAACATTACGGACACCGTTTAAAATACAAACCGGAGATACCCGATGTGAATTTCGGAGAACCATAGCGGATCTTCGCCGTTAAACATTTCTTCGTCGGCCAACCAATCGCCGCTTTCTTTATCAACCAAACACAAGCAAATATTGTTTTCCGAAACACCTATGAAGTCGATAATGGTATTGTTGACGGATATATTGGATAATATCGCGTAGTTCTTTTGCGCTAAAGCATCATAAACCGGACCTTGCGAAGAACGTTTTTCTTCTCGGACTTCACTATTGTCGGCGGAACGATTGTCACGCTTTTTATTGGCGCGAGGATTATCGTTTTTATCCTGACGGGATGAAGATTTATTTTTTTCATCGCTACGCTTATTTTTGCGTTTATTGCTTTCGCGTGGCTTAGTTTCATCAATATCAAAGTCATCATCAAAATCGAATTCTTTGTGACGCGAAGGGGAAATTGCTTCATCAATGTCGGTAATATCCTTGTCATCATCGTCATCATCATCGAAATCAAATTTAGGTAAAGTCTTTTTAGGTTCCTCTTTAACTTTTTTCTTTAAATCAGTTTTTTCAAAAGAATCGATATCCAAATCGAAATCATCATCATCGTCGTCATCAAATTTAAACAAAGCGTGGTCAATAGTTGCCGCCACATCAGTCTTTTTAATCTTATTGGCCACTCTGGAAGTTGCCGAAGAAAGAGTAGACGTGCTGTATCCGGAATATGCCGGCGGAGGATTCGAGCTTGCCAATGAGGTGGTCGAATTATCGTTATAATCGGAAATAGGAACACGAAGAGTATTTATTCCGGTCGGACGAATTTGTTTATAAGATTTTCTCTTCACCACACCGTAATGGTTGTTATTATTGGCTACACTGCCTTGAGATTTGAACAATCGGCAATATAATGTATAAGGTAATGTAATGACTTTCCATATAATTTCTTCCCAAGCGACTAAGCTTAATGTCCACCATCCGGTTAAAAGCATAGGAATGTAGGTAATAATCAATAAGACAAAAGCCCACTCTTTAGGAGCTCTCACTACCCAACCGGCTTTCCATAAAGCCATTGCCTGACGCCAATGGTCCGGCCAAAACATATCAAAATGCCAGTTGCAGAGCATAATCACACGCAATCCTTCCGTGAAGACAATTCCCCACAGAATACCGACGATTATGATTCTAAGAAATACTAATAAGGATTTCAACTATACACTCCGCATTCAGTTATTCTCACAATACACTATTCTAACTTATAATACCATATTTATTAAAAAAGTGATTATAAAAATAGATTATTTTTTATTTTGTTCTATTTGCTCAATAATTTTTTTCCGGAAATCAGCCGAATCGGCTTGCTGGCTTTGATTTTTCTTTTTTTCTTTTTCCAGACGTTCATCTATAATTTGTTCTAAGGTTTTTTTCTCTTCAACTTTCAGATTTTTAATATTTATATCCGGAGCACGATAATTTTCGAATCCGGAGTTAAAAATCTTATTAAGGGGTACCGTAATAAGCCGCATGTATTTATAACTCCACAACTTATACCATCCGTAAATACAAACAGGAAGAAACAAAAGCAAACTGCACAGCATTACGACATCTTTACCGCGGAGAACGCCGCCTCCGTTCCAAAATGCGTAAAATATTTTGTATGTTTGCGGATTCAGCAGATTAATGTTATACACCCAAAAAAACAACTGCTGAAAAATCAACCCTAAGGCAATGCTCCATATAATACCGGCACTAATCACACAAATATAATGAAACATCTTTTTTATCATCAGATTTAAGTTCTCCCCAAAAATTTAAATTTATCCAGAGAAATACTTTTCCCCATTTTTTTAAGGCGCTTAAGAACATCTTTACGGGATTTGTTGTCTTCTACGGCTATATCCAAAACTCTGTTGTTATTGGTTAAATAATCTTTCCAATTTTGTTGAAGAACGTTTCTTTCCACGTCTTGTTTGGTAAAATCATACAAAGATACTGGGTTTCCTTTTGATTTTTGCAACTCTGAAGGACATAATTCATCTAAATGTTGTTCCGATAAAAAGGCTTTCATGGTGGCAAAATTTGTAGCCATAAGCTCCTCTTTTGCCGGTTTGTCGGCTTTCGGCATTCTTTGATGATAGCTATTGATTGAATCTCTTAAATTTTTACCGTGTTTAGCAAAATCATCGGTAAAAGTCTTCAAAATACGAGTACTTTTCTTAGTTACCTCGTCTCTTTGCTTATCCGTAAGCATGATATTAGGGGCGAGACCGTTTTCCAATCGGTAATTGTACTCGACCCGCTCATTGATGAGATTTATTTTTTCCATAAATTCATGCGTTTTATCAATGGTTAATTTGGCGACTTTATCCTGAGCTTCCTTGTCAAAAGGCCCGTTCGGATTCTGCACCATATAAGATGCAACGGCCAAGCCGGCACCGATTCTTACACATTTACTTAAATAATCAAATTGAGTCTCCGTTAAATTTTTAAGTGCCTTCAGGTTGCCGGCAAACATAGGGTTGTTGGCTATTCCTGCCAACATAGGATGATGTCGTGCAATGGCTTGAGGACCGGACATGGCTATTACGTCGTACGCTGCTTTTTGTTTTTTCAGATTTTCAATAAAACCATTGGCAATATCAGAGCCGGAATTTAAAAATTCTACGGCTTTTTTGTTCTTCTCAACCTCGCCGTCCTTACCTGCTTTGAGCGGAGATTTTGGCATATCGGTTTCATACCGACTTTCAAAGGCATCCAACAACTTATTCGCTAACCATATCGGCGACATGGCTGCATAAGTCAACAACGGATATAACCAATTTTCAAGCATGAACTGGATGATATCCTGTTCTTTACCTATCTTGAAATCAAACGGATGTTTTTTCTTCTTACCGTCTTTTCCTTCGTTGGTGTACAGGTTGGCAACATTTTCATCGCCTTCTTCTTCCGGAGCTTTTACCGGAGGTTTAGGGGTATTGACGTTCATCGGTTGTTGTTGATTTTGAACACCGTCTATGGTAATACTGTCATTTCCGCCGATTACGGTAGTATTTTCCTCATTATTTTCGTTTGTCGATTGATAAATGTTATTGTTGGCTATAAACGTTGCCAGCATTTCCGAATTTCCGGATTCGGCCAATTTAGCTAAACTGAACTTTCTGGCGGAATTATCCGGGGTATTGATAACATCTCTTACAACATCTTTATCCAGCTGACCTAAAAGTTCCAATGCCAACTGAGATCTGTCTAAATTATCTGCGATGACTTTTCTATCATTCATATCACTCATATGCGGCAGTTTAAACTCTCCGGCCCGAATATTAAGAGCCAATGTGCTTACCATGTTCATGCCGTTATAAGGACTTTCGGTTTGTAAAATATTTTTCACCTGATCCGGTTGCAATTTTCCGTTTCGGGATAAATCTTCTACGGCAGCCAAGACGTTGGTAATACCTTGCATATTTTCAAAACCCAAAGATACATACTTATTTCCTTCCGGAAACAGTGTTTTCAGAAATTGTTCTTTTTGTGCATCGGAAAGATTTCCGGTACCGAACTTCTCTATTCCGGCTTTGATTATCGACATATTCGGACTTTCTTTTCCGATTTGTGATAAAAACTCCTTAAAGTCAAAATCTTTATTATCTGACTTCGGTTCGGCTGTTTTTTCTTGTTCTATATCTTCTGCCATCGGAATACTCCCTTTGAGGTATTTTTACTATAAACAATGTAGCATAAAAAATCTTTTTTGTCTACATTTTTTTTGTCATTTATACTTTGAGTTTCTTCAAAAATTTGCCTATTTCTATATTCAAACGAATGCCGTCTTTCGGAGAAACTTTAATCAGACCGAAAAATCTCGGTTTAATTTTGCTGAAATCTATCGGAGCAAATATAGCCGGATTGGTGGTGAGAGCTTTATAAGCCCCGTCAACATCTTTTTGTGCGACTCTGAAATAATTGCTGATAAGACGCTCGGCATCTATCGGAAAGTTCTTTTTCTGGACGGCTTCCGTAAATTTACGCTGACGTTCTTTTCTGGCTAAATATTCTTCATACAATATTTTTTTGATGTGCTTTTCTTGGTATTTGGCTAATTTAGCTCTGTACGTCAATTCGCAACTTTCCATATCTATCAGTATTTCCACATAAGAAATGACGGCTAATTGTAAATCCTGATTTGATAAAGTTTCCGCAAAATTAAGGAATTCCTCATCAGATGAAGATACCGGAAATTTACCCACTTCATGGGGAAAGATTTTTGAAAGTATCATCCAACCTTTAACCAAATCATCGGAGATATAACTTCCGGTACTCGGTTTATAATTCGGATATAAATCATCAATACGGAATGTGCAATTAAAATCTTCTTTCAGAAAAGTTTGACTCAGTTTTTGTACCGAAGTCTGATAATTAACAAAAGCTTGCGCCAATTCCGATTCTTCCGAGCCTAAAGTCGGCATGTTTTTTTCTTCCTCAACAACCGCTCTGGCTTCGGCAAAAGTGTTGGCTAATTCCTGCTCAAAAAGATCGGATGCTTCATCATTTTCTTTTTGCCCTTGTTCGGTTAGCAAATTCTCATTAGAAGAATTTTCTTTTGCATTATTCGATTGGAAACTTGCCTCATCTTCGTCGTCAAGATCCTCTATTTTGGTGTTAATAAAGCTGTTTAAGAGAGTTTCGAAGTCATAAATCTTGTCATCGTCTTTATTGTTTTCATCACTCATAAAATATATCCTTTCGGTACAAACTTTACTTGCTTTTCGTTATAATACACCGTATGATAGCAAAATAAAAGATAAAATATACTTAATAAAGAAAAAATGACAGATGAAACAATAATATCGGTATCCGAAGTGCAATCAGGCGAGATAAATATGCGCCTTGATAAGTATTTGAGTGCAAAATTACCGGAATTTTCACGTTCAAGATTGCAAAAATTGATTTCAGACGGTTTGGTTGAATGTGATGATGTGGTAATAGCGGATAATTCTCACAAAGTAAAAGAGGGTGATATATATCAGATTACGGTGCCTCCGCCGGAAGACGCACAACCGCAACCGCAAAATATTCCGTTAAATATAGTTTATGAAGATGATGATATTATAGTGGTTAATAAGCCGGCGGGAATGACGGTTCATCCCGGGGCCGGAGTTTATGACGGAACACTTGTAAATGCACTGCTCTATCATTGTCGGGATAATCTGTCCGGCATCGGCGGGGTTAAGCGTCCGGGCATTGTACATCGCATAGATAAGGAAACCAGCGGGTTGTTGGTGGTTGCTAAAAATGATATTGCTCATCGCTTTTTGAGTGAACAATTTGCCGAACATTCCATAACCCGCACATATATTGCGGTGGTGTATGATGTTCCGCAACCTTTGAACGGACGCATAGAGAGTAATATAGGTCGCAGTAAGTTTGATCGTAAGAAAATGGCTATAATCGAAACCGGCGGAAAACATGCAATTACAAACTATAAAACTTTGCGGATATTCGGAAAATCCGCCGCCGTGGTGCAATGTAATTTGGAAACCGGTCGTACTCATCAGATAAGGGTTCACTTAAGCAGTATGGGTAATGCGCTTATCGGCGATAAGGTTTATGTAAAAAATAAAAAATCAGCAATACAGATGCCGGATGATTTGAAGAATTTCGTAAATAATTTTCCGCGTCAGGCCTTGCACGCCAAAAACTTAGGTTTTGTTCATCCGCGCAGTAAATTGTATATGGAGTTTGATTCTGAATTGCCGCAAGATATTAACGAGCTTATCGATCGCTTGGGTTCTTTTTGATAAAAATATATTTTTTCCATACCGCGCTTAAATTTTATCTAATTATTTACCAATTAACGCTAAAATAACCGAAAATCGGAGTAATTTGGTTGATTTAGCATGAGTCAAAAACTGAAATACATATCAAGAATAAAAGACGAATTTGACAGCATCATATGCGGTGTCAACGGTGTCTTTATGTTCGGTAATAAAGTAGATGAAGAAGCGGTGCAAACACTGATTAAGCTGTATCAAAGCGGAAAAAAAATAGCTATTGCTTCGAATTCGGCATTACGAGTAAATGATTTATATTATATGTTAAAACACCAAAATGTGCCGATGAATATTTTTTATGCGATGATTACAGCAGGTGAAATCGCTCACTTTTATTTGAAAAACAATCATCGTTTGGGACGTTCCTATTACAATTTAACCGCGACGGATTCAAGTATTATGAACGGCTTGGATTATGAAAAGGCGGACAGTATCGTTATGGCCGATTTTATTTTGGCTCAGACCAATTATCAGGGATTTAACGAAGAAGAAATAATGCCGGTTTTAGAGCAGGCATTGCATCTGAATTTACCGATGGTTTGCGTTGGTAACAATACTTCTCTGGTAGGCTCAAAAGGTGTCATTTCCGGTATTGGAGCGGTTGCCGAGCGGTATGCTATTATGGGCGGTAAAGAAGTTATTCCTTTTGGAAAGCCGGATGCTAAAATCGCCGCTTATTTGGTTGAGGGAATGCCGGCATTCACCAAGGACAGATGTTTGGTAATTGGTGACTGTATGGCCACCGATATGCGAATGGCAAATAATTTCGGAGTTAAAAGTTTACTTATTACCGACGGCGTGCATCAAATAGATGAAAATTCGGAAAGACAGCTGGAAGAACTATCGGGCAGTTACGGACTGAACATTGATTACTATATGGGAAATTTACGATGGTAAGCGTCAGTATTAAGCGGAAAATATATTTAATAGCGGGAATCTTGGCAATTATAGCGGTTGCCAAGTGTCAGATGGTTGAAACCACGTGGCATCGCAATAAGTCCGTTATGGAGGAAAAACGCAATAATTATACGGTCGAAGTTTCGCTTGATGAATTAAATGCTTTTACTAAAGATTGGCCGGAATTCAGTAAATTGGGATTACTTAAAGGTGTTGATATCGGAAGCGACGGCAATCCCGATGTATTCACATGGAAAATGCGCATTTGGTTTGTGTATCGACATTGGGATGCATTAAGATTTTTTTATGTTCGTAAGAGACTGCTGAATTCTTTGGAAGAAATGAGTATTCGTCGTGAAGCCGAAAATATAATAGAGCAGATGAAAAATCGCAATGATAGTTTGGCATTGCAAATGATTGATTATCAAAACAGAAGAATAAATTCACAGGAAATAACAAGAGATGAATTGCTGATGTTGTCTTCACAAGAGGATAATTTGCGTGAGATGTTTAAGCAATATCCGTAGCTTTTAATGCAGTGCCGGTGCAAATTTTTATTTAATTATTAGTGAGATTATAACTACTTTGCAAAGTAACAGATGGATGAATAGGAATGGATATAAAAGAGGTTGAAGATACAGTTATAAACGCTGACAGTGTTGAAATAATGAATAGTTTACCGGATAATTCGGTAGACGTTATTTTTGCTGACCCGCCGTATAATATGCAGTTGGGCGAACTTTTGTTGCGTCCCGATAATTCGGTGGTAAACGGGGTTAATGAAGAATGGGACAGTTTTGAGAGTTTGTCGGCCTACGACGAATATACATATAAATGGCTGGCAGCCGCCAAAAGAGTTTTGAAAGAAAACGGCAGTATTTGGGTAATAGGCTCGTATCACAATATTTTCCGCGTCGGTTATATATTACAAAATCTCGGTTTCTGGATTTTAAATGATGTTGTTTGGAATAAAACCAATCCGATGCCGAATTTTAAGGGAACACGCTTTACCAATGCTCATGAAACCATGATTTGGGCCGTTAAAAATCCCAAAGCGAAATATACTTTCAACTACGAAGCCATGAAAGCGCTGAATGATGATACGCAAATGCGCAGTATTTGGGAAATTCCGATTTGTACCGGTAAAGAACGCTTGAAAAATTCAACCGGAGAAAAATTGCATCCTACGCAAAAACCTGAAGCTCTGTTATATAGAGTTTTGCTTGCTTCCACTAAGGTCGGAGACGTGGTGTTGGATCCGTTCTTCGGTACCGGAACAACCGGTGCGGTGGCCAAGAAAATGGGGCGTCATTTCATAGGTATAGAACGTGATAAGACTTATGTGGAAGGTGCGCGCGAAAGAATAGCACAAATTGAACCGATGTCGGCAGATGCCGCAGAATATACCGTAAAGAAGAAAATGCCGAGAATTCCGTTCGGGAATGTCTTGGAGAGAGGTATGTTGCAACCGGGAGATGTATTATGTGACGCATCCGGAAAGCATTTTGCGACCGTACGTTCCGACGGTTCGGTAAAAAGCAATACAACCGAAGGTTCAATCCATCAGGTAGGAGCTGCCGCTCAAAACGCCGCGGCCTGTAACGGTTGGGATTATTGGTATTATAAGGATAAAAAGAGCGGAAATCTGGTTTGTATAGACAGTTTGCGTCAGCAGATAAGAACGGAAATATACGGGGATATGTAAAAGTGAGAGGAATGAAAGGACACGGAAAAGCAACAAAACGTTATCAACGTTCCGAAGTCAAAGATGAGCAAAGCCCAAACAACGGGTATTATGCTGCTATTGATTTAGGAACAAATTCGTGCAGGTTGGTAATAGCTCAACCGACTCCCAGTTCTTTTCATGTAGTTGAAACCTTTTCCAAAGTTACCAGATTAGGTGAAGGCATAATAAACGGTAATATGCTTTCTCGTGCCGCGATTCGCCGAACGGTTTCGGCCTTAAAAGTTTGTCGCGGGATTGTTGACGAATATTCTCCGATGATAAGAATGCGGTTTGTGGCAACCGCAGCTTGCCGCAGGGCTATTAATTGCAAAGAATTTGTGCAGGCGGTGGAAAAAGAAACAGGTCTTTCCATGGAAGTGATTTCTTCAAAAGAGGAAGCTCGACTGGCCGTGGTGGGGTGTATGCCGCTTTTAAACAGAATGATTAAGCGTGCATTGGTTTTCGATATCGGCGGCGGTTCTACCGAAATTTCATTGGCGCGCATAACCGAAACCGGTAAAACGTTTATTGAAGGCTTTGTATCAATACCTTATGGAGTTGTTACCGTTTCAGAAGCATTTCCGGGTAAGGATATGACCAATTTGGCCTATAATACCATTGTGGAAAGAACGCAAAAGATTCTGCAAGAATTTGAGGATAAATACGGTATCAGCGAAGCTATTCGCAATCAGGAGATACAGATAATAGGTACTTCGGGAACGGTTACGGTTTTAGGCGCAGTACATTTGAATTTACCGCGCTATAATCGAGTGGCGGTTGACGGATTGGCCATTTCCGGTACCGAAATCGAAAAAGTAATATCCAAAATAAAGAAAATGGGTTACGAAGGACGTTGCCGACACTCTTGTATCGGTAAACAAAAAGCCGATTTGACCATTGCCGGTTGTACGATTATCGAAGCTTTGACAACTTTTTGGCCGGTATCTGAGATTACAATAGCAGATAGAGGAATTCGCGAAGGTATTTTGCTTGATATGATACATCATCAAAAAAATAATTATTTTCATAAAGACGGTAAGTATCGCCGCATGTTTAGAAGAGGAAAAAAATATGCTGAAAGGAAATCTGGCAGCCATTGATTTAGGCTCTAATTCATGTCGTTTATTGATAACCACCGCTGAAGGTATGCCGATATATCGTAAATCGACTACCACCAAATTGGCAGAAGGTTTGCACGGAGCCAAAAAATTCACCGATGAAGCAATTGAACGCGGGCTTAAATGTTTAGCCGAATATGCCAAAACCATGCAAGAGTACGGGGTTACGGATTATCGGGCCATTGCCACCGCTTCATGCCGAATGGCGCAAAACGGAGCGGATTTTGTTAAAGCGGTTGAAGAACTTTGCGGAATTCATCTTGATATTATCACATCGGCAGAAGAAGCAATACTTAACGTTAAAGGGGCACGGCTGAATGCCGATGAAGACAAAGAATATGTTTTGGTATATGATTTGGGCGGCGGTTCTACGGAAATTACTTTGGCAACCAATGGGGATGAGCCTAAAATAATATATACGATATCAATACCATGGGGTGCCCGCAATGCGGCAGAAGCGTACGGTTTACTTGAATATGATGAAGAAAAAGCTACGGCGCTTAAAACAGAAATACATAAATATACTAAGGAATTTTTGGATAATTCCGGATTTGCAGATTATCGTGAAAAATGCGAATTCATTGCAACCTCAAGTACTCCGTTAAGACTGGTCAGTATGTCGCGCGGTTTGGGCAGTTATAATCGATATGGTGTTGACGGGGTGGCCGAACACATAAGCGAATTGGATAAGCAAATCGGCAAGATTCAGAAAATGAATTTTGTTCAAGCGGCGGAAAATCCGTATATCGGCGAAAACAGAGCAGTGATTTTTCAAGCGGCTTGCATAATTTTCAAAACCATTTATGATGACTTGGAAATTAAAATATTAACCGCTTCTTTGAAAGGCGCTCAGGAAGCCATTATAAATGAATTGGTGCAAAAATGACAAAGCTAACAAAATCGGCAAAACAGGTTCGCGGTCGTAAAATGCTTACGGTCAGAGTTAAGAATGCCAAATACAATACGGTATCATCGAATCGTTGGTTGCAACGGCAATTAAATGATCCGTATGTTGCCGAAGCGCAAAGAGTTGGTTACCGTTCGCGTGCCGCCTTTAAGCTTATTCAACTTGATGAAAAATTTAATTTTCTGGGACGCGGTAAGCGTATTGTCGATTTAGGTTGTGCTCCTGGCGGTTGGACGCAAATTGCGGCAATGCGTAACAAAGGAAGCGGCGAAATTGTCGGTATGGATTTGTTGCCGACGGAACCGATAGATGGTGCTATTTTATTGCAACAGGATTTTACAGATACCGATGCTCCGGATAAAATCAAAGCCTTGTTACACGGTCCGGCCGACGTGGTAATGAGTGATATGGCCGCCAATACTACCGGCGTACAAAATATAGACCATTTGCGCACGATTGCTTTAGTGGAAGCGGCTTATGAATTTGCCAAAGAAATTTTGGCCGAGGGCGGAATTTTTATTGCCAAAGTATTTCAAGGCGGTACGGAAGGCAGTTTATTGAATGATATGAAGAAGCATTTTACCAAGGTTGTTCATCATAAACCAGACGCCAGCCGCCAAGATTCGGTGGAAACCTATGTGGTGGCAATCGGTTTTAAAGGATAAAAAAAGCCGGAAACATTCCGGCTTAAATTTTATTCTTTTTGTTCGCTGAGGTGGCAATAATGGCGAAAATAAAAGTATTCGGCAATACTGATAATTCCGTAGGCAATAACATAAGTGCCGACGGTCAGTACCAAAGCCCATTCACCGAAAGCTTGCGAAGTAAGAATGAAGTATGATAAAATCACGCCGATTACCCCGCTGGTAAAAGTCCATCCCCATGGTAATCCGATTTTGCGGGTTTCGAAACTTCCCGAAATTTGAATGGCGCCAGAGGCCAAAATCCATAGGGCAAAGAATATTGGTAACGTTTCTACCGTCAATCCGAGATTGGTCATAAAAATAAGACCGATGAATATATCAAATAAGCCGACCACCATATACCAGCCCGAATATTGGCTCAATGAAAACGTAACATAACCGCAACCGAGTAGAAATAAGATAAGACCCAGGTAGAAAGCCATTGCCAGTAATGACGAAGCCGGATTGGTCCAAATCAGAATTCCCAAAAACAACATAATTAAACCGGCAATCAAATGCCATATACTACACTTTTTATCACGCATAATAAATCCTCCTTTACCGAGGTTATATATATGCTGTTTTTTGATTTACAAGTTTGCTCAGATATATAAGAAAAAATTATCAGGTCAAATCGTCGGATATCCGGATAATTTTTATATTGACAAGAGGTTATTTTTCAGGTATAAGGCAAGCGAATTTAGAGAATTTTTACCCCAAAAGGATTGTAAAAATTAAGCTCTGAGGAGTCCGTCAGTCAGCGATGTTTCGCCCACTGGCGTTTGTCGGTTTATATTAACGGTAAAGGAAATAAACTTTAATGTTTGAAAGTTTGAGTGAGAAATTAAGCCAGGCTTTTTCCAAGATAACCTCTCGCGGTGTGTTATCGGAAAAAGATATTGACGATGCAATGCGTGAAATTCGTATTGCCTTACTTGAAGCCGATGTTTCTTTGCCGGTAGTTAAAGATTTTATCGCTAAAGTTAAAGTTGAGGCGTTAGGCGAAAAGGTTGTTAAATCTATACAACCGGGACAGATGGTCATTAAAATTGTTAATGACGAACTGATTAAACTTTTGGGAGCCGATGATACTGAACTTAATTTTAATGCTCCGGCACCGGTTTGTATGATGCTGGTTGGTTTGCAAGGTTCGGGTAAAACTACCACGGCGGCTAAAATAGCAAATAAGTTGAAAAAGAATAAACGCATATTGTTAGCTTCGCTTGATATTTATCGTCCGGCGGCACAAGAACAATTAACGCAACTGGGTAAGCAGATAAATGTTGATGTTTTGCCGATTGTGGCAGGTCAAAAGCCGTTGGAAATTACCAAGCGCGCTTTAAGTGAAGCCAAAATCGGTGTTTATGATTTATTGATATTAGATACCGCCGGTCGCTTACAAATTGATGAAGAGATGATGTCTGAAGCTCTTGAAATCAAAAAACTGGCTCAACCGACCGAAACGCTGTTGGTTGCCGATGCTTTAATCGGTCAGGAAGCTTGCAATGTGGCTCGTGAGTTTAATGAAAAAATCGGGGTTACCGGTTTGGTATTGACCAGACTAGACGGCACATCGCGTGTGGGTGCGGCTCTTTCGATGAAAATGGTTTCGGGAGCGGCTATCAAATTTTTGGGAACCGGTGAAAAACTTGATGATATTGAAATTTTTCACGCCGACAGAATCGCCGGTCGTATCTTGGGACAAGGCGATGTGGTTTCTTTGGTGGAAAGAGCTATTGAAAATGTTAATCATCAGGAAGCCGAAGAAATGGCTAATAAGATGATGAAAGGTTCGTTTGATTTAAATGATATGTTAAATCAAATGCGCCAAATGAAAAAGATAGGTAGCATGGGGAGTATTTTGGGAATGCTTCCGGGCTTATCTAAAATAAAATCTCAGATTGAGGAATCCGGCGTATGCGACAATCTGATGAAAAAACAGGAAGCGATTATTCTTTCCATGACCAAAAAGGAAAGAGCGAATCCTGAAATTATTAAGGCTTCTCGCAAGAGAAGAATCGCATCCGGCGCCGGAGTAGAAGTTCATGATGTTAACGTATTGCTCAAGTCATATGAGCAAATGTCAACAATGATGAAAAAAATGGGCAGGTTCGGCTCTTTGTCGGCAATGTCTAAAATGTTTAAGAGTAACCCGTTCGGAAAAATGCCGGGCGGACTTAATAAACGGTTTCCGTTTTAATTTATTGAAAGGAATATAAAAATGTCAGTACGTATCAGATTATCTCGCGGTGGTTCCAAAAAGCGTCCGTATTACCACATTGTAGCGGCCGATTCCAGAGCTCCTCGTGATGGTAGATATATTGAAAAGTTGGGTGCATACAATCCGTTGTTGCTTCAAGATAATGAAAAGCGCTTGGTTT
>Ga0265299_10002903_pt1 | contig 17091 bp, 15 predicted proteins | sample AusTroGonzalo_MG_4_FD_193485 | JGI IMG/M metagenome (GOLD analysis project Ga0265299, IMG submission 193485) | Bovine rumen microbial communities from tropical cattle in Woodstock, Queensland, Australia - Gonzalo_02 | ecosystem: Host-associated > Mammals > Digestive system > Stomach > Rumen ... | reverse complement strand
AGGCACGAACAAGGCTTATTTGCTTAAACTTCCGTGAGGTTCGACATGAAGAAGAATTATTTGATTGAATGTAGCTCTCTTGTTGCCTTTGCGGGAATTGTTGCGGTTGCTTTTTATGCCGGTTTTAGTTCCCCTGTAACGCCTGCGACTCCGTGGGAGTCCATTGGCGGTTGCGGTGCGGGCGGTTCCGGTGGCGGTTCTGGCGATGGCATCAAGTGGATCGGTCAGGGCGTTTCTGGCGGATACCTCGAAGCGGAAGTCTTTACGAAGTATAACGTCGGCCAGAATTTTTCTGCGTTCTCGGTGAACCCGCATTTCTCCATCAAGCCGACTTGGGATACGAAGTTAGGCATCTCGATTCCGTTTATGAGCCATCAGGGCGAAGTGCAGTATCGCAGCAACCAGAACCCGAAGGATTACACGACGGGCGGTTTTGGAGATATTTCGTTTGATTTCTCGAAGACAATTGGCAGTGGTGGTGCGGCTTCGCTTTCGGCATCGCTTACAATCCCTACGGGTCAGTACGACATCAAGCGCGGTGCTGATGCCGGAAAGGAAGTTTTGCCAAGCAGCTTCCAGAAGGGTAGTGGACTTTACTCGCTCACGTTGGGCTGGGACTACAGCCGCGATACCGACAAGGGCATTTGGCTTTATAGCTTGAGTTACACGCACCCGTTTGCGATGCACCTCTTTTCGGGCGAAAACGAGTTCAACGATAGCTATTGGAAGAATATCAAGAATAAGGATGGAGACCGCTTCAAGTATCGCTTTAAGCCGTATGGCGAAAACGATCTCGGTGCATTTACGCCGCCGTCTATCGGTGGTTCTATCGCTTATGGTTACCGTGGACGTTCGGGCATTGTGCAGTCGTTCGGCATGAACTTCTCTGTGCCGCTCGGTGTGGCTTGGATTGCTTCTGAAAAGGCAGATGACGGCGTCTATGACCCGAAGCCGGATCCGGATCACCAGGCTTGGTCTATCTCGCTTGTGTACGGTATTGAATTCTCGAACCCGGATTTCCCGGTGTTCCTTGCGTTCTCGCTCCCGATTCATGACAAGGCGGGCGGTTCCGATGCCAAGGACGAATACAGCGAAAAGCCGATGAAAAAGTGGAATGCCCCCGATTGGAGCGACATCGGACAGCAGTGGACGATCGCCGTCGGCGTGAAGGGTAGCTTCTTTTAATTAGACGAAAGAACGCTTCGCTTAGAGACGAAAGACGAGAGATTTTATAATCGCGGCTTTGCCGCATTATGTAAAGACGCACGAAGTGCGTGAAAATAACCTTTCGTCTCTCGTCTGTAGCCCGCGAATGCGGGCGTTCTTTTTTCTATGCCCTAGGATGCGTTTTCTTGAAGGCTTCGCGGAGGCGTTCTGCGTTTACATGCGTGTAGATTTGTGTTGTCGAGATGCTCGAATGCCCGAGCATCTCTTTTACGCTCATGATTTCGGCGCCGTTTTCGAGCAGGTGCGTGGCGAAGCTGTGACGCAGCACGTGCGGGCTCGCCTTGCCTTCCCAGCCGATGTCGCGGAGCAAGTCGTGAATGTCTTTACGTAGCGTACGCACGTCGTAGGGTTCCCCGTTTTCGCTCAAGAAAACGTAGCTTGTTTCGCTTGGGGCGTGTCCTGCTTCGATTTCTGCGACTCGGAACTGTTCCAGCCACGAAATCAGCGAGTCCGTGATGGGGACGATGCGCTCTTTGTTGCCCTTACCAATGACGCGGACTAGATGCTCTTTTGTTCGTAATTGATTCCAGTGCAGGCTTTGGCATTCCGAGATGCGGAGGCCCGAGCCGTAAATGAGTTCCAGCAAGAGCCGGGCGCGGATTTGCTGGAGCGTGGGGTTCTCGAGTTCCGGGAACTTTTCTTCGGAAAGGTCTTTTTGTGAAAGGAAGGCGACAAGGCGCTTGGGGCGCTTGGGCATAGGGACGGTTTCGGCGGGATTCTTGTCGAGAATCTTGGAACGCACGAGGTACTTGCCGAAGCTTTTGAGGGCGGCGAGGTGTTCGCAAATGCTGGTGGGGGCGAGCTTCTGCTTGATTTTTAGGTCCCAGACGAACTTTTTGACGTTTGCTTCGGTGAACGAATCGAGGGTTGCTGTTTTGGGGGCCGCATGGCCCGCAGTCGAGGTCTCGTTGAGGGAAACCTGATACTTTTCGAGCGATTTGCGGTAGGTATCAATCGTTCTTTCGGAATACCTGCGCTGAGTTTGCAGGTATATCAGGAAATTTTGGATGTATTCGTCTAAAAGCATTGTTCCTTTCTGTTCTTGCAGAGAAAAATAATCTATCTTAGTTGTCACCAAATGTCTTTTTTGAAAAAAATTAATACTCTGCGGGTCATTTTCCTCGCCTCTGCGTTGTCGACGTTTGCTTTTGCCGCCGACCGCGTTGTTGGTGCGAATGCGACTCTTGATATCGAGCCGGGTGCGCGTGCTGCAGCACTGGGTTCTGCGACGCTTGCTATCGAGGGCGATTATCTTGGCCTCACGACAAATGCGTACCAGCTTTCGCAGGCGAAGTACATGTGGGCATCGTTCTCGCATACCTCCTATTACGAAGATACCAAGTACGATTACGCGTCGATGGTGATTCCGCTTTCGCAGAACCAGGGCCTCGGGGTTTCGTTCTCCAGGTTCGGTGCCGACGATATTCCTTACATCAAGGACGGTGAACCGCTACCGGAAGGCTCGGATTACAACACGCTTTCGATTGCGGACTGGGTATTTTCTGTGGCTTGGGGCCGTCGCATAATCGACCGCTTGGACTTGGGCATTGCGTTCCATGTCCTTTACCGCGATATGGACCAGAGCGGCTGGGGCTTCCGTGGCGATGCGAGTGCGCGCTTCCAGATCAAGGATGACTTTTACGTGTCTGGCCTTTTGAAGGGCTGGACTTCGTCGGCGGCTAAGTGGGATTCGGGCGAGTTTGAATATTCCGCTCCTGAATTTTATGTGGCCTTGAGCTATGGGCTGCCTGTGGAATACTTGTACGGCAAGTTCAATTTCTATTGGCAGAGTGCTGGGCTCTTCCACCATGATTCCCGTGACTTAGACTTGGATACCGATACTCATGGCGGCGAACGCATTTGGGAAGATCCGTTGGATTGGCTTTCTGGCGGTCGTGGCGGTGTAGAATTCGCGTTTGACTTTGGGCTCAAGTTGCGTTTGGGCTTGAGCAGCTTTACGACTTTCAAGAGTGTGACGGCGGGTGCAGGCCTTACGATTGCGAACTTCCTCGTCGTGGACTATGCTTTTGAATCTCATCCGGTGTTCTCTCCGGTGCATCGCGTGAGCGTGAGCTTTAGCCCGTACCTCTTTGGCCATAAGCCGAGAGAAGAGGGCCATTTGAGTAAGACGGCTGCTGCCAAGAAACTCGTGACGGAAGAACCTGAAGAAACGGTCGAAGTACCTGCGGAAACTGTCCAGGAAGCTCCTGTAACACCGGTTCAAGAACCGGCTCCTGTTGCAGAACCGGTCGAAACCGTGGCGCCTGCGGCACCTGTCGAGTCCGAAAAAATCGAAAAGCCCGCTCCGGTTGAAAACCGTGCCATTCCGGCTCCGATTATCGAAACAGACGACGAAATCCTGGAATAACGTCTAGGAAAGGCTTGTAATTTAATTTTTGGGTTTTTGTGAGTTACTTTGCCCAAACTTTAGCTTATATTTCTTTCCATGATGCAAATAGATACAAGAAGTGTGGGTTTATTCATTTTGCTTCCGGCGCCGCTCAATCCGATTGGCGCTTTTGATGCAGAATCCTTCAAGGCAAATTTCCGTTCCGTTGTCGAAGCGAATCCCGATGCCAAGTTTATCGGTGCCGATTTGACGGGACTTGATTTTGTCTATAGCGACGCTTATAACGCCTTTATGCAATTCCATCAGGAACTCTCTGCCAAGAACGGTGCGTTTGCCGTTTTGGCCGACAAGGAGTCGCTTGCGACAAGCCTTAGAAAGGTTGGACTTGAACGCTTTATCCGGATTTTTGCCAGCGAAGATGAAATGGCGTCGTACCAGCCCGTCAATGCCAAGGTGGCTCCTGAACCGGTGCAAGAACCGGCTCCGCAGGCTGCTCCTGCTCCCGAAAAACCGGCTCCGCAGCCTAAAATTATGGAAACGAACCCGCTTCTGGACGATACTACGTCTTCGAAGTCCTCTGCCGTCATCGTGATTGTACTAATTTTGATTGCGGTAGTTGCAGTATCGTTTTTTGTTTTGTAATCAATGGCTGTAGAATTTTCGGAATTCCAAGGGAAGAAAAAAAGAAAGCGGGATCAAAAGAAATTTCCGCTGGTGAGAATTGTAATCGTATTCTCCTTAATTGTCGCGGCCTATACGAATGGCTGGTTCCGCAAGGTGGTGGACATGCTCCCGCTGCCGGGCAACGAAGAACCCCCTGCGCCGGTCATCGAAGAATGGATTGCCGGTTGCACGTCGTATGATGGAACTCCGTTTGAACTCAAGGACGATTATGCCCAGTGTTCCTGGATCGTGACTGATTCTTTGGATCTCCCGAATTCGTTTTTGCGTTACGTGAAGAATTTGGCATCGGACGGTGCGAAAATCCACTGGGTGGCAACGAAAAAGGATTTTGGGGACGCACTTCTTGTGGTTCTTGAAGATTCGACACGAAATGTATTTTTGCACATGACTCGCGAGGATTCCTCGAAGGTCTGGATTTCGAACAAGACGGGATGCCTTTTCCCTGGGCCGTGCCCGCATGTCCCGCTGGGTTGGTCCGCTCTTTCTATTATGGATAACTTTGACTTCGAAGGCAACGAAAAGCTGCTTTCGGCTGACATGTTCAGCGGCCTTGGCGAAGCCCCGATTTACCCGGTGCTGCCGGGAATTGTGCTTGAAGCTGGTCGCGATTCCATGGGCATGTTTGTCGAACTCAATCACGGAAATGGGATTACGTCGCGAATGTTCGGGATCGGTTCCTGGAAAATGGCGCCTACCGTCGGCAAGACGCTTGGCGTAAAAGATGCCGTCGGGCGCCTGTCGCCGCAAGACAGTTCTTCGTTCTTCTTGACAGTGCGTCAAAACGGTTTGTTCGTCCGTTGGAAGGATTTCTACAAATCGACGCATCCGGTGGACTCCGCCCAAATTGCTATATTCAAAAAGCATTTGCCTTTTTGAGTGAGTCCATAGATGAAGTGTAAATTTGCAATCTTGCCTTGCACGCTGTTTTTACTTTGTTCCCTGATGGGGCTTTTGGCGTCGTGTGCGCAGGATGGTGACGGAGCGCTTCCGGTAATGCCGAACGGAGAATCCGTAGAAGGCAAAGGATACTTTTTAGGAGCGACACTTGATTCCGGAAAGGTCATCCACTTGGATTCAGATACGCTCTACTTGACGCTTTCTAAAATTTGGTCATTCTCGGATTGTTCGCTCAAGTCCATTGATTTGGGTAAACGTTACGAAGGCTCGGATCTCATTTTTTCGCCGGTCGTGAACATTAAAGTGAATACGGATGATTGCCCGGCTCCGTTGTATCGCACGGATACGACTTTCAAACTGGTCTTGGATGATGTTCCTGCAGAAGTGTCCAAGGTCTTGGTTCGAAACGATACGGATTCCCTTATGGATACGATCATGTATCGTCGTGGGGAATTACAAAAAGATTCGTTCTGGATTTATGTGGATACCGCTTTCGGCAATACTTATTCGCTTCCGCTGAGGACAAAGGAATCACCCTCGTTTTTGCGGGTGCTGGATTCTTTGACGCCAAGAACTTTTTATTGGAGAACGCTTCGCAGTAATTGCACAATGCGTGTAGACATGTGCGATTCCGTGGTGGCCGATACGTTGTTCCCTTCTTCTTGGAATGTTGACGATACGGTTCTCGTTCCGGTTCGCCGTGCATGTGCGTTGGGAGATTCCGTTTATTGCCTGAGTTCCAAGTGGGAAAATGATTCGAGTGCCGTGGGGAAGGTGAATGTTCGTCCGGATACGATTTGGCATACGAGCTTGTATTACGTCGAAGAAATTCCCGAGTGCGGAACGGTGAGCTATTATACGTATTCCGGCTTTGTGCTTGGTTCCAAAACGCTTCTGGTACGTGAACTCTTTAAACCCGATGAAAGTGAACTGTCTTGCGGTCCTTCGTCAAAGAAGGATTGGATTGCCTATAATTTCTCGACAGGTCGAATTGTTGTCGATGATGAAGAAAACGGAATCTCGGTAGATAGTTTATATAAAATCTGGAAGTCGGCGACCGTAGCCGCAGATACGCTCGTTGCCGATACGACGGAGTCTAAATGATCGAATACACCTTTGCTGCAGAAATTGCTGAAGAAGATAAACCTGTCATTCTTGAAAGTCGCATTTACAAGCAGTGGCTTGAAGCTTCCGAAAAAAAGTTCACCATTACGAAGGTGCATTTTGCTTCGGTCGACTACTTTAACAAAAAGCATGTGCCGCTCTTTATCAAGCTGAATGCGACGGCGTTTTTGCCGGACGGTAAGCCGGTCCACGGGATTGTGCTGGTGCGCGGCCATGCGGTGGGCGTGCTTGTCGTTTTGCATTGCGAAGGCCGACGTTATTTGCTCTTGGTGCGTCAGCCGCGATTCGCGATTTCCGAAACGGAATCGCTTGAAATTCCGGCGGGCATTCTCGACTGGACGGGCGATTTTCGCAAGGTGGCGCTTTCGGAACTCGAAGAAGAAGCGCAGATCAAGGCGGAAGATTCTGAACTGATCGACTTGATGGACTTTTGGTACAAGGGCGCCAGTGATGGCTTTGCCGGAAGCTGCGGCCTTTTGGACGAACGTATTCGCCTTTACGCCATCGAACGCCACGTGACGCGTGCAGAACTCGAAGCCATGGATGGCAAAAAACAGACGTACACCGACGAAAACGAATGGATCCGTACCGAAGTTTTGCCGTACGAAGAGGCTGCCCACAAGTTCATTGACGGAAAGAACTTTATTGCGCTGTTCCTGTACGAACGTTGGCTTGCCTCTAGAGCAACGTGTATGGAAATGGGTGCTTAAATTATCTGTTTTTTACAAAAACATGCCCGCTTTCGAGCGGGCTTTTTCATTTGGACTTATTGCGAAAAAGCTATATTTTTGATTATGAAAATGTTGCAATCCCTTCTTGTTTGGTTAGCGGTCTTCTCGACGACGTCTTTCGCTACGTATGTAGCCGTTCTTGAAACGGGGGCAGACGGTAGCGCCAAGGAAAGCGTATCGCTTTCGGACCGTCAGTATCTCACGAACGTCTTGCGTGAACAGGCCGTCAAGGAACTCCCGGCCGTACAGAATTACACCATCATGACGCGCGAGAATATTCAGCAGATGTTGCCGCCGGGGAAGGCCATCGAGGATTGCGAAGGCAGTTGCCTTGTGGAAACGGGCAAGAACATTGCTGCCGACTACATTTGCCAGGCCCGCGTGGGGCGCTTTGGAAGTTCGCTCACGCTATCTGCGGAACTTTACGAGACGGCGGGAAACAAGTTGATTGCCAGTTTCAACGGTCGCGGCCAGAATGTCGAGGAGCTTTTGGAACTCATCAAGCAGAAGTCTCCTGAATTTTTCCGTGGCATTAAAGGCGGTAGCTATGCGGGCGTTGGTGGACTTGGAATGATTAGCGACGCCGGGTCTTTTAGCTATTCGGGCAAAAAGAAGTTTATTGTAGAAATCTCTTCGAATCCGGCGGGAGCCGTGCCGACCATTGACGGAAAGGCGATTCCCAAGTGCTTGAGCACTCCTTGCAAAATCCAGGTGGAAGAAGGCGAACACCGCTTTGTGGCTTCGTTTGAACGGTACGAAGATGCGGAATCGGTTGTGGCTGTCAAGAACAATAATCAAAAAGTTGAACTGGAGTTGAAGCCGAATTTTGGCTGGCTCGACGTGAAACCGGTGATGGATGAAAAACTCGCCAAATACGGTTCGCTGAATGTGACTGTGGATGAACATCGTGCAGAGAACCTGCACATTGAACTGGATGCGGGACTCCATAATGTGAAGATGACGCATCCTTGCTACGATCCGGTTGAATTCCAGGTGTTTATTGCGAAAGGCAAAACGGAAAAATTTGACAGGGAACTTGTTCGCGGAATGGGCGGCCTTGAACTCAATGTGGAATCTAATGGCGAACCTCAAGTCGTATCGGTTCTTATTGATGGTGCAGAAGCGGGTAGTTCTCCTTACTATGGCGAAGTGCCGCTGTGCGCCGAGGTGATGCTCAAAGGGAATGGCTGGACTCAGAAAGTCGATGTCCAACCCAAGTGGCACGAGGTCGTGAAAGTGACGCACAATCTTGCGCTTTATCAAAAAGACGTGCAAGCCAGCGCTAATATCGCAGATGTTGTTGATGTAAATTCGTCGAAGCAGGAAAGCGCGGAACAGGCTGCAAACGATATTCAAAAAGATAGTGGCAAAAAGAAAATCAAGTGGGTGCCGATGGCAATCTCTGGTGGTGTGGCCGCTATTAGCGGAATCATGGCGATAGCCTTTAACAAGAAGGCGAAGGATGCCACATCGACCCCTCCGAATAATCAGCAGGAATACCAGAAAGGACGTGACGATGCGAAGTCGTACCAGACGGTTCGAAATGTTTCTCTGGGCTTAATGGCCGCCGGTCTTGCCGGTGTGGGTATTACATTCCTTTTTTAACGGGAGCTTGCGATATGAAAAAGAATCTTTTGTTGTTACCAGTTGTCGCAATGTGGGGATGTACGGACTACGTGGGCGATTGGGACGATAAGTATGGAACCGCTTTTAATGGTAATTCGAATACGGCAATCGTGATTTGCGAGGACGGCTCGACGACTTCTATTACGGAAGGTAGTTGTGTGACTGATTTCCTCTGCGTTAACAATGCATGGTTCCCGCAGAATACGGTATGTAACAATGTTCAGCAGCAAAAAGTATGCGAAGACGGACAAACGACGTACTTTACCTATGACTTGTGTACCAACTACTTTGTTTGCTCTAATAACTCATGGGTCATTGTTGGAGAACCGATTTGCACGACTCCGGTTTCGTTGAGTTCCTCAAGCGTTGTCAAGTTGTCGAGCAGTTCGGCTAAGTCTTCATCTAGCGTTGTCAAGTCTTCGAGCAGCTCGGCTAAGTCTTCGTCTAGCGTTGTCAAGTCTTCGAGCAGCTCAGCTAAGTCTTCGTCTAGTGTTGCGAAGTCCAGCAGTTCCGTGGCTGTTTCTAGAGCGTTCCCGACTTGGCTTGGATCCGACGGCCTTCCGCGAATTGAAACTGGTCTTGATGCAGGTCTTGAATCCTCTGGTTACTGGTTTAGTTTTGATGATGATTCTGATAGAGGAAAATCTGAGATAGTATGGGGTGGTCCACTCGGTAACGAATATGATGAAAATGCATTTGATAATGTGATTCTCGCTTGCAATGGCCTTTGTGGTACAGCAAAACTCGACAAGGGTGATTCGGAGATGGACCCATTTGTCGGATTAGGCTTTCATGTTGCCGGTTTAAAATCGGATAATGGCTATAAACTTGTTGCGGCCGATGCCTCCGCTTGGGGTGGAATCTGCATTACGTATATTTCTGAAGTGGCTTCTAGGCTTGAACTTGGTCTTGGAGATAACGTTGATGCCAGTATTGGTTATGCGAATCCGTCGGTGATTCTTCCGAAGTCTACCTCCGGGGGGAGAATGAAAAATCTAGCTTGGTCTGATTTTATGCAGCCGTCTTGGTACAAGGGCGAACATAAGATTGATGGACCTACTGCGGCCGCGCATCTTGTTGCCGTGAAACTCTTTTTAACGGGTTCAACGGGTTCGTATAAATTTAATATCTGTGCGGTTGGCCCGTATAATGGCGCTTGCCCGAATTCTTGCACCGTGGCAAAATGATTTTTAGAAAATTAAGTTATTGATGGTAAGTCCCTATGAAAGCGATTCTTTTATTTATTGCCAGTTTGGCCTTTTTTTCGGTGACCTCTTTCGCTGCGACTGTTGCGGTCCTTGAAATGGAGGCCAATCAAGGAGCCAGTGAACGAGTTCCTGTTTCGGATCTCCAGTACTTAACAGCGACATTCCGTGACTTGGCGGTCAAGGAACTGTCGACGGATCCGAATTTCACTATCATGATGTTTGCCGATTCCGTCAATGCGGCTTCGGCTGATTTCGTTTGCAGGTCGCGAATTGGGTTCTTGGATGAATTGTTTACGCTTTCTGCGGAACTCTATTCGACATCGACGAATAACGTTGTGGCTAGCTTTGGAGATCGCGGCTCCGACGTGAACGCCCTGTTGGAAATTATGACGCAGAATTCCTCTGGCTTTTTCAATAAACTTAAGGAAAACCGTCAAAATCAATTTGTCGATACGAACCTTGTCGCTGTAGATTCGGTAGTCCGTCAAAATAACGTAATGCTTTCGGAACATGGCTGGCTGGAAATCAATACAAATCTTGCCGGGAATGCTGCGGGTAAAGGGCCGATAAGCGTGTATGTTGATGGCTTCTTGGTGGACAACAATGGATTCGTTGTAGAAGGCAATAAGATACAACTGGATAAGGGCCTCCATGATGTGCGTTTGATGCATCCGTGTTATGAGCCGGTTGAATTTCAGGTGTTCATTACTGCGGACAAGACTGTAAAAGTCGATAAGAATTTACCCCATGCAACAGGCGTGCTGGAACTCAAGGCCGAATACAATGGCGAACCGCAAATGGTTGCCGTCTATGTCAATGGAGCAGAGGCGGGGAGCACTCCTTTTGCAAATGAGATTCCTTTGTGTGCAGTTGTGGAACTGAAGGGTGAAGGTTGGAGAGAAAAGGTTGATGTAGAACTTAAGTTGAACGATGTGGTTCATGTGACGCATTCATTAAACTATACTCCCGAAGCTGTTCCCGTTATAAATAAGGGACTTCAGAGGGAAGGGTTGATTGGGATAGACGAAGTTGGCGAGACGGAAACGCCTGAGGTGAATGTTCCTGTTCTTCCAGAAAAGAAAAAATCCAAGAAGAAAATTCTCAATTTGATTCCTCTGGGAATCAGCGCCGCCGTAACAGTGACTGGAACGGTGCTTGCTATCGTCGGAAATAGTAAGGCGAAGAAGGCTGCTGAAACGAGGGTTTCTACAAAGTCGGATTATGATAAAATTCACGATGATGCAGAATCTGGACAAACGATTCGTGGTGTCGGTATCGGGTTGGCTATAGCCGGTGCTGTTGGAATTGGACTTAGCTTTGTGTTCTAGGGAGAAAAATATGATTTTAGATAAAATAATTTTTTACCCTCTCGTCCTTGGTGCTGTATTCCTTTCTGCTTGTACGGACTATGTTCAGCAAATAGAAGATGATTATGAACATGTTGTTTGGAATCAAAAGACCGATGATTGCGTTCCTTCCGCTAAGCCCAAAAAAGAAAGTCGCGAAGAGTATTACGAAGATGATTATGGTTATGATGTCCGTAGGTTTTATTCTGTTATCCGCGATTTTCAGCCGAATCATCCTGATTTCGAAAACTTTTCTGAAGAATCCGTCAATCACATCAACGACATTTATAATTACAGAACATCGACTGGTGCTGCGATGAACCTGTTCGGTTACGACGCAACATGGTATGCTAATGCTGCATATCACAATACTTGCGGTAACGCGAATACGTTCGGAAAGGCTGGTTTTGAAGGTGTTGGTGCCCAGATTGGTACGGACGGCCTTCCGATGCAGGTGAATCCTTACTTGCCGGCCTATTTGCAAGGTGTCTCCAGAACGAACAAGGTTTTGAGTTATGGGGAGTGCAGCCAGAAATCCTATATGAACCGGGTTCAGCGTGGCTACAAGAATGCTCAGGATGACGTGGTCGGTTTTAAATGTCCGAATGGTAGTACAGAATGGGCTAACCCGGTTATTTACACGCCTGGCATGGTGTCTCCGTACCTGAACTTTACTCAGGTAAAATCGAACGGCACTCCTGATATGCACGAAGGCGTTATTATCAGCAAGATGAACGAACGCTGCGATAACCAGTTCTTTGCACAATGGTTTGCTGATGTGCCGGGGGTGAACAAGCGGATTAACACGACGCTGGATATTCCGAGGGATCTAAGCTCCAGGTATTATATTTATGATTACAACTACAACAATGGCGGTTTTTTCCCGCTTGACAGTATCAATCCGCTTACCGGGGAATGGGTGATGAACAAACCTTGCAACGCATCCATTCAGCCGAAAGGCTTTTGCGACCAGTATGAACCGCAGACTTTGTCCATTTTCTGCCCGCCTTACAATTACCAGTATGCTAAAAACCAGCTTGACGATAAGGGACAGAATACTTACAGCCTTTGCACGGAATGGTTGAATCAGGGCGGTCCGCGTGCAACGAATTCCAGCGGTTCCGGCCATAGTGCTGCATGGCAGGCTGCTGTGATGTACGATGCTATGCACCCGGGTAAATTGGGTATGCACCATCTCCGCAACTATGGTTTCACCATGATGAGCTATGCAAGCTTTAAATATAAATCGTCTAATCAAGTTCCTTCTCACGAAAGGATTGATGTGGTTAGTGACGGCGATATGTGGATTTTCGTGGATGGCATTCTTGTCGTAGATTTGGGCGGTACGCACCTACCTGCTCCGGGTAAGGTCGATGTCGAAGTTCTTGCCCGCAACAACCACGGTTGCCATACTGGTGAACCTCTTGCTACATATACGAACTGCAGTGGTGCTTCGGATTTGACCGGTTGGGCCGACGATACTTGGCATCATCTACATATCTTCTATGCGAATCGTCAATCGGATGGTTCTAATCTCTATATCCGTTCGTCTATTGCCGAGCAGATTGCTAGGCTTAGCAATGATGATGACGCTCAAGATAACACCCAAGAAGATCAGTTTGGGTGTGAAAGTGATTGATGACGGTGTTTTAGCTGGCGGCGAAAATGCCGCCAACGGCTAGAATATCAAGTTGTTGATGGAGAGGCCTGCAAAGAACAGGATGAGGTAACCGTACCAGAGACCGGTCGGAACGTAGTTCCAGATGCGCTTGTACTTTTTAGGTTCATCCTTGTTCTTGTCCTTGATGCGGATAATGTTCTTTTTGAGATAGAAACCGCAGAGTGCAAGACCCGCGATGCTGGTAAGAATGAGAAGTACGTAAGCCATGGTTTAAATATAGTATTTCCCCCCTTTTTTTATACTAGCGGTTGCACGAGTACGAAAAAATTTCTCTATTTGTATTGGTTTTTAGACTGTTCGTGGATTTTTTCCGTTGAAACCCCGGATTTCGGTCCAAAAGGTTTCGGGAGAAGGTCCGTAAGCGAACGTCTATTTTAATATAAGAGGTTTATTTGGTCGTCCAAGAAAAACTGAATTCTCTCATTGCCGACGCTTGCAAGTCCGCAGCTGTTACGCTCGTGGAAGCAGATATGTTCCGTGCCGGCAGACGCAAGACATTGCGGATCTTTATTGACAAGCCCGAAGGAGTATCGATTGATGACTGCACGAATGTGAGTCATTTCCTTTCGGATGCGTTGGACCTGGATCCCGAGTTGATCGAGGGCGCCTATACGCTTGAAGTGTCGTCTCCGGGATTGGACCGCCCCCTCAAGTCTTTGGCGGATTTTACCCGCAACAAGGGGCGCTTGCTCCGCATCACCCGTTCTACGGGCAAGCCAGTGACTGGCGAACTTTTGGATGCCGACGAAGAAAATCTGAAGCTCAAACTCAAGGGCAATGCCGGCGAAATCGTCATACCGAGGTCCGAAGTGCTTTCGGCCAAGGTCGAAGTGGAAATTAAATAGGAAGGTCAATTTATGAAGAACGAACCGAAAATTAGCTTGCTCGACGTGCTCAAGGACGTCGTTGAAGACAAGAGTGTCGATGATTCCGTGATTTTGGATGCCCTCAAGAAGGCTCTTATTTCTGCGGCTCGCAAGTACTTGCACATCGAAAAGAAGATCAACGTCGATATCGACATGGAAACAAACGAAGTCCATGTGTTCTTGAACGTTGAAGTTGTCGACGACTATCCGGACTACGACCCGAACATGACTGCCGAAGAAGTTGCAGAAATGGACGAAGGTTACATGCTCGTCGAAGAAGCCCGCGACTTCAACGAAGACGCTCAGGCCGGCGACAGCCTCTACATGGAACTCCCGACCTCCTCCTTCGGTCGTCAGGCCATCCAGACGGCAAAGCAGCTTTTGACGCAGCACATCCGCAGTGCCGAATGCCAGCGCATCATGGACATCTACCGCAGCCGCATCGGTACGATCATCAACGGTACGGTGCTTCGTTTGGAACAACGTAACGTCATCGTTGACCTTGGCAACAAGATTGAAGCTGAACTCCCGGCACGTGAGCAGATCCCGCACGAACGCTTGACTCAGGGCGCTTCCGTGAAGGCTGTTATCGCCCGCGTCGAAGAATCTACGAAGAGCGGTGCTCAGGTTATTTTGTCTAGATCGAATGCGGACTTCCTCAAGGCTTTGCTCCGTCAGGAAGTTCCGGAAATCTACGAAGGTACGGTTGAAATCAAGGCTGTGGCTCGCGATTCCAAGAACCGTCGTGCAAAGATCGCTGTTTACTCTCGCGACGAAAAGATCGACCCGGTCGGCGCTTGCGTCGGTATGAAGGGAGCTCGCGTTCAGACGATCGTTCGCGAACTTGGCAACGAACGTATCGATATCGTCCATTGGGACGAAAACTTCGACGTGTTCGTGCAGCGTTCCTTGGCTCCGGCTTCTGTCCTCAAGATGTTCCCGGTTCCGGATACGGACCGTATCGTGATCATCGTCGATGACGAAAACCTCGCTCAGGCAATCGGTAAGGGTGGCCAGAATGTTGAACTCGCCGGTCGCCTTGTCGGTCGCAAGCTCGACGTCCACGGAGAACAGGAATGGTCTCAGATGGACGAAGAATCCAAGAACAGCATCCTCGCTGCAAACTATGAGGATGAAAGAAGAATGAGAGCTAAGCGTATTGACGAAGAAAAGAAAAAGTCCTTTGAAAAGAAGGACGTGAACGCTTAAAAACATTTGCGTAGGGCATTTGTTTAACGGAAGAATAAGAAAAGGAATTGAATAGGCTATTCATGACGAATGAATCTCAAATGAAACCTAAGGATTGGGCTGATGCTCATGGATTGAAGGTTGATGTGGTGATGAAGCTGCTTCGCGACGCTGGCGTTGCAGTTCGTACCCATATGTCCAAATTGGATATGGCAGACTTTGCGAAAATCGAGGATGCTGCCGCTGCCGAAAAACAGAAGCAGGATGCCCGCAACAAGAATCTGAAGAAGCCCACAACTTCTGAATCTGATTCTTCCGCTTCGGCTCCCGCAAAGAAGAAGGAAACGTCTGTTGCAACGAACAAGCTCGGCTTGAAGGTGAGCTTGAAGAAAGGTCCGGGTGCCCGTAAGGACGCTCCGAAGGCTGTTGCAAAACAGGATCCGAAATCGCCGACGGTCAAGCCGACTCCGGCAGCAGTAAAACCGGCTGCACCTGCCGCACCGGCTGTCAAGCCCGCTGCACCTGCTCCGGCAGCTCCAGCCACTCCGGCACCTGCCGCAGTGAAGCCTGCTGCACCGGCTCCCGCTCCGGTTGAAGCTCCGGTGGCTAAGCCCGCTGCTCCGGCTCAGACAGCTCCTGCCGCACCGGCTGCAAAGCCTGCCGCACCTGCTCAGGCCGCTCCCGCCGCTCCGGCACCTGCCGCAGTGAAGCCCGCTGCTCCTGCCGCTCCGGTGGCTCCGAAGCCAGCTCCTGCTCCGGCCGCTGCAAAGCCCGCCGCCGCACAGCCGACGATGATGACCGCCAACACGGAACTCAAGCAGCCGCCGATGAAGGCTCAGGTGTTCAAGCCCGATGCCGCTATTCTCGCTCGTATCGAAAAGTCTCGCCAGCAGGCCCAGGCTGCTCGTGGCAACCATCGCCCGAACGGTCCGCGCAATGGCGGCAACGGTCAGGGTTACACCGGTACGTTTGGCCGTCTTTCGAACAACGGCAACAACAACGGTGGCGCCGACAACCGCAACAATAACAACAACCGTCGCCCGAACAACGGTGGTAACGCCAGCAGCAGTAGCCGCGGTTACACCGGTCGTAACGGTGGTTTCTCCAGTGGCTCCATGCAGGAAGCTTTCAACGCTTCCAACAACAACCAGGCCATGGGTCAGAACCAGAACGGCAAGGGCAATGGCAAGGGCCAGAACGGCCGTCATGCTAACGACAAGAACCGTCGTAGCAATAGCAAGGACCGTCAGGAATTGCAGAAGGAACAGCAGCAGGAAGCCGTTCGTCAGAACGTTTCCCGCGTGATGGCCTCCCTCTCCAAGAACCCGGTCAAGAAAGTTTATCATAAAGAACATAACGACAACAACTCGGGCGAAGAAAAGAAGATCCTCAAGACTTCTGACTTCATTACCGTTGGCGAACTCGCTGGTCTTATGGACCAGATGCCGGCACGCGTCATTGCGAAGTGCATGGAAATGGGCATGATGGTGACCATCAACGCTCGCCTCGACTTCGAAACGATCCAGATCTTGGCCGATGAATTCGGTTACGAAGCCCAGTTGATGGAAGAATACGAAGAAGAAGTTCTCGGCGTGGAAGAAGAATCCACCGAAAACCTCAAGCCGCGTCATCCGGTGGTGACCGTGATGGGCCACGTGGACCACGGTAAGACTTCTCTCCTCGACTGGATCCGTAAGACCCACGTGGTGTCTGGCGAATCCGGTGGCATTACGCAGCACATCGGTGCTTACGAAGTCACGACCTCTCAGGGTAAGGTGACTTTCCTCGATACTCCGGGTCACGAAGCGTTCAGCGCTATGCGTGCTCGCGGTTCCCAGGTGACCGACGTGATCGTGCTTGTCGTGGCTGCCGACTCCATGGTGATGCCGCAGACTGTCGAATGTATTGAACTTGCAAAGCGTGAAAAGGTCCCGATGGTTGTCGCCATCACGAAGATGGACCTTCCGACCGCCAACCCGGACAAGATCCGCGCCCAGCTCGCTGAACGTGGCGTCGAAGTCGAACAGTGGGGCGGTCAGACGAGCTGTATCGAAGTTTCTGCACGCTCCGGCAAGGGCATGGACGTGCTCCTCGAAACGCTCGCACTCGAAGCTGAAATTTTGGAACTCAAGGCCAATCCGGATACGCACGCTCGTGGCGCC
>Ga0265299_10002898_pt1 | contig 17111 bp, 16 predicted proteins | sample AusTroGonzalo_MG_4_FD_193485 | JGI IMG/M metagenome (GOLD analysis project Ga0265299, IMG submission 193485) | Bovine rumen microbial communities from tropical cattle in Woodstock, Queensland, Australia - Gonzalo_02 | ecosystem: Host-associated > Mammals > Digestive system > Stomach > Rumen ... | reverse complement strand
GGCGCCGCCTGTAGAATACAATGCAACTCCCTTGCTTGCAAGCAAGTCGGCAATCTCTTCAATGCCGTCTTTGTAATATACGGAAATGAGAGCAGAGGTTATCTTTTTCAATTCTGAGTTCATGGTCTAGGCTTAACCACGCAAAAATAATCGAAATTGAGCAAATTATAATTAACTTTGTTTACAGTTTTTCCACAAATGAACAGAAAAAAAATTGCAATTATCGTTGCAGCGGGTTCCGGTTCGCGGATGAATTCCAAAATTCCCAAGCAATTTATCGAAGTGGCAGGCAAGCCTTTGCTGCGCCATACGATTGAAAAGTTCCTTTCGATGGAAGAACCTGTCGATATAATTATCGCTCTTTCAGACGATTACAAAGAATGGTGGAAATCTTATTGCCGCGAAAGCGGTTTTCTTGGGCGCTACATCCTTCCCTCGGGCGGCTTCACCAGGTTCCATTCTGTGAAAAATGCGCTGGAATTTGTGCCTGACGGTGCGCTTGTCGCCGTTCATGACGGAGTCCGGCCTTTCATCACCCCGCAGTTCCTCGAGCGGCTCTATGCCGAGGCAGACAGTTACGGAGCTGTTGCGCCTGTGGTTCCCCTCGTTGAAAGCATAAGGGAGATGACATTGAACGGCAGCGTACCTGTGGACAGAGCCCGCTTCGTGTCGGTGCAGACACCTCAGGTTTTCCGGTCCGAAATACTGAAAGAAGCCTACTGCCAGTCGTACGACATTTCGTTCACCGACGACCTGACAGTAGTCCAGAAAGCGGGCTTTCCCGTAAAGACTGTGGAAGGATTGCGTTACAACGTCAAGATTACCACTCCCGACGACCTTAAGCTGGCCGAGGCTCTACTTTGAGTTTTTCTTGCGGCTCTCCTTTTTCGGCTGCGATGCCCTGACATAAGGCACGTCATCGATGTACACCTGCCTCTCTATGGCTTCTTCAAGTGATATCCAGGTCTCGGTGCGCTCCACTCCGTCGATGTTCTGTATGGTGTCGATGAGCACGTGCATCAAATCGTCATTGTCCCTGCAGTATAACTTGAGCATGAGTGCGTGGTTGCCCGTGATGAAATGGCACTCCACTATCTCCGGGATATGTCTCAGCGCATCTATTACGTGGGAGTAGGCGTTAGCTCTCGAAAGACTCACGCCGATATATGCGCAGACGTTCAGGCCGAGCGCCTGAGGTTTCACCAACAGCCTCGAGCCGGTGATGATGCCCATTTGCTCCATCTTGCGCACCCGCTGGTGTATGGCGGCTCCGGATATGCCGCATTCGCGGGCGATTTCGAGGAAGGGAAGCCTTGCGTTCTTGATAAGGAATGAAAGGATTCTTCGGTCTGTAGCGTCAAGCTGGTGGGTAATCATGGCAGGTAGGTTTTAGTGTGAACGCCAAAATTAGTAAAAATATTAATTGAAAAAACCTATTTATTTGGCTTTTTCATTAATATGGCTGAAAATGAGCCTGATGCGCGGTTGCAAATCGTAAGATTCGCTATTGCTTGGAAGTCTTGGAAGCTTTGGATATGATTTCCCTGCATGCGGCCTCGTCGAGGCTTTCAGGAGCCGTTCCTTTCGGAATCTTATAGTTGTTCTTGCCCTGTTTGATATAGGGGCCGAAGCGGCCGTTGAGCACTTCGATGTCGCCGAAGCTTGCGATGTGCTTCTTGCTTTCCTTAAGCTTGTGCTCTTCGATGAGGGCAATGGCTTCCTCTTCGGTTATCTGTATCGGATCGTACGTTTTGCCGAGAGAGACGAAAGTGCTGCCGTATTTGATGTAGGGGCCGAAGCGTCCTGTCGCGGCGGTGATTGCAGCCCCTTCGTAGGTGCCTACCGTGCGGGGCAGCTTGAACAGCTGGACGGCTTCGTCGAGAGTGATGTTCTCTATCAGCTGGCCGTTCTTCAGGCTTGCATACTGCTTGTCAGGGTCGTCGTTCTCGCCCTTCTGCACCAGCGGACCGAAGCGTCCCATACGGGCTATGAGAGCTTTCCCGCTCGCAGGGTCGGTTCCGATGCGGCGTTCCATGTTGGTGCGGGTCCTGTCGCTGAGCTTTTCCTCCACTGTGTCGTGGAAATCCTTGTAGAAGTCTGAGATGACCTCGTTCCACACTCTCTTGCCGCCTGCGATGTCGTCGAAATCCTGCTCCACCTGGGCTGTAAATCCGTAATCCATGATAGTCTGGAAGTTGGCGTCCAGATAGTCCGTCACCAGTATGCCTATGTTCTCGGCGAACAGCTTGCCTTTTTCCTTCCCGACGGTTTCTGTCTTGGTCTGGACAGTAATCGAGTCGCCTTTCAGAATGTGAATCTTGTAGCTGCGCTGCTCTCCCTTGCGGTCGCCTTTGCTGACATAGCCGCGTTTCATGATGGTAGAAATGGTGGGGGCGTATGTCGAAGGACGGCCGATGCCGAGCTCTTCGAGCTTCTTGACAAGGGTTGCTTCGGTGTATCGGGGCGGACGGACGGTGAATTTCTCCACAGCGTCGATTTCCTTGCGCTCCATTTTCTGTCCCTTTGCGATGGCAGGCATGAGTGTCAGCCCTTCGGCTGCCTCGTCTTCGTCGCTGCCTTCGATGTAAACCTTCAGGAAGCCGTCGAAAATTACCCTTTCAGCCTCGGCTACGAACGGCTCCTTCACTCCGGCTGCGGCTATGTCGACTATGGTCTTTTCGAGAGTGGCGTCGGCCATCTGGCTGGCAATGGTCCGTTTCCAGATGAGGTTGTAGAGCTTCTTTTCGTTGGCGGTGCCGTCTATGGATACATTCTGTATATATGTGGGCCGGATGGCCTCATGGGCTTCCTGCGCCCCTTTGGTTCGGGTCCTGTAGTTGCGGGGCTTCGAATAGGCGGCTCCGTATTCGTTGACAATGAAAGTCTTGGCAGAGTTGATGGCGAGCGACGACAGATTCACCGAGTCGGTACGCATATATGTAATCAGGCCGGCTTCGTAAAGCCTCTGTGCCAAGGTCATGGTCTGGCTTACAGAGAAGCCGAGCTTGCGTGCCGCTTCCTGCTGCAGCAGCGAAGTGGTGAAGGGGGCGGCGGGAGTGCGCACCAGTTCTTTCTTCTCTATCGCTGAAACATGGAAGTCGGCGTTCCTGCAGCTTTCGAGGAATGCAACGGCCTCCTTCTCGCCTGTGAATTTCTTCTCCACCTGGCCTTTGATGGCGTTTTTAAGGCCTTCGGGAACGAAGCTTCCTTCCACCCTGTAATAAGGCGTGGCTTTGAAAGAAGCGATTTCCCTTTCCCTGTCCACAATCAGCCTTACTGCCACAGACTGGACGCGGCCGGCCGAAAGCTTGGGCTGCACCTTCTTCCAGAGGATGGGGGAGAGTTCGAAGCCTACGAGGCGGTCGAGGATGCGGCGGGCCTGCTGGGCGTTGACAAGGTTCATGTCAATGCTGCGGGGGTTCTCGATGGCTTCCAGTATGGCGTTCTTCGTGATTTCGTGGAAAGCTATCCGTCTGGTGGAGGCGCTGTCCAACCCGAGGGTTTCGGAAAGGTGCCAGGCTATGGCTTCTCCCTCGCGGTCTTCATCGGATGCGAGCCATACGGTCGAAGCCTCTGATGCGGCCTTCTTCAGTTCGGCCACGAGTTTCTTCTTGTCGGGGGAGATTTCGTAATGAGGCATGAAGCCATGCTCCGTATCGACGCCAAGCTTTTGCTTTGAAAGGTCGCGGATGTGGCCGAAGCTGGATTTGACGGTATATCCCTTGCCGAGGAATTTCTCGATGGTGCGGGCTTTGGCCGGTGACTCTACTATGACGAGATTCTCTCCCATGATGAACGGATTTTTAGCGGGGCAAAGTAAGTTATAAATCGAGGTATAATCCAAATTTAATTGCTAAATTCGCAGTTTGAACGCATTACGAAATGAACTTAGATACCAAGAAAAAAATAGTCCGGATATGGTGGGTGCTGCTCGCGGCGCCTTTCGTAATCCTCGCCCTCTGCCTGCTCTTTGTGGCGCTTTTTGCTAAGATTCCTTCATTCGAGGAGTTGGAGAACCCCAAGAGCAATCTCGCCACCCAGCTCATCAGCTGTGACGGGGAAGTGTTCAACACATATCACATCGAAAACCGCTCTTACGTCACTTTCGAAGAGCTGCCGGAATCGCTTGTCAACGCTGCTATCGCCACCGAGGACGCCCGTTTCCGCAAGCATTCGGGAATAGATTTCCGCTCGCTTGCCCGCGTCGGGGTCAAGACCATCCTGCTGCACAACTCCAGCCAGGGCGGCGGCAGCACCATAACCCAGCAGCTTGCCAAGACTCTTTACCCTCGTGAGAACGTGGATTCAAAGATACCGGGAGTAAAATATATAAAGATTGCGATGATCAAGTTCAAGGAGTGGATAACGGCTGTCAAGCTGGAACGCAACTACACCAAGAACGAAATCATCACCATGTATCTCAACGCAGTATTTTTCGGCAGCGACGCGTACGGCATCAACACGGCCGCCCGCACCTTCTTCGACAAGAAGACCGGCGATTTGCTGCTCGAGGAGAGCGCATGTCTGGTGGGCATGGTCAACAAGCCTACCCGCTACAATCCCGCCCTCAACCCCGAGCAGTCCCTCGAACGCCGCAACCACGTTCTGAGGCAGATGCAGAAATACGGCTACATCAGTGCCGCAGTTTGCGACTCCGTCAGCGCCCTTCCGATAACCCTTTCTTACCAGAGGCAGGATCACAACGCGGGCATCGGTTCCTATTTCAGGGACATGCTCCGCAGGGTGATGAACGCCACCGAGCCGAAGCGTTCCTCTTACAATCAGATTGAGGATTACCGCGCCGACTCCGTGAAATGGGTAGAGGATCCGCTCTACGGCTGGCTCAACAAGAACACAAAGCCGGACGGCAGCCGCTACAATCTGGACAAGGACGGCCTGCGCATCTACACAACCATCGATTCGAGGATGCAGAGATATGCCGAAGAGGCCATCAAGGAGCACCTCAGCACAGACCTGCAGCCCCTGCTTTGGAGGGATTTGCGGAGCAAGGCCAACCGCCCCTTCTCGGATGACGTCGACAAGAGCATAATCGACCGCGTCATGCAGCAGGGCCGCCGCTGGAGCGACCGCTACATGGAAATGAAGAAGGCGGGGGTGCCCGAAAACGAAATCATGAAGTCTTTCGAAGTGCCTGCCAAGATGCGCGTGTTCGCCTGGAACGACAAGGGATATGTGGATACGGTGATGACTCCCAACGATTCCATCAAATACTACAAGTCTTTCCTCAGGTCCGCCTTCGTCGCAGTAGAGCCGAACACAGGCAAGGTCAAAGCCTATGTCGGAGGTCCCGACTACAGATATTTCAAGTATGACAACGCAGGGCAGGGCTACCGTCAGGTCGGCTCGACCATCAAGCCCTTCCTCTACACCCTCGCCATGCAGGAGGGCTACACCCCCTGCAACAAAGTCGTGAACATTCCTTACAGTTTCGTGCTGGGCGACGGCACGGTGTGGACTCCCAACAGCACCGACAAGGACGAATACATAGGCAACACCGTTACGCTGAAGTGGGGACTTACCCACAGCTCCAACAATATCTCAGCATACCTGATGAAACAGTTCGGCCCGGAGGCAATGGTCAACATGTGCCGCAAGCTCGGCATCAGCAGCTACATCGATCCTGTTTATTCCCTGTGCGTGGGCAGCTGCGACATGTCGGTCATCGAGATGGTATCGGCCTACAACACTTTCCCGTCACGGGGCGTGTTCGTCAATTCATATTTCGTAGAACGCATCGAGGACAATTCAGGCAACCTGCTGTCCAGCTTCACCACCCGGAAGCGCGAGGCCATCAGCGACCCTACGGCCTATTTGATGGTGAACCTCATGCAGGGAGTGGTCAATGAGGGTACGGCCGGGCGAATCCGCTGGAAATACGGCATCAGCGGCGCGGCCGGCAAGACCGGCACCACCAACGACCAGAGCGACGGATGGTTCATCGGCTATGTACCGCAGCTCACGGCCGGTGTATGGGTAGGCGCTGAGGACCGCCAGGTGCATTTTGAAAGTCTCACCTACGGCGGAGGTTCCTACATGGCACTGCCCATCTGGGGTATCTTCATGCAGAAGGTGATGGCAGACGAGAGCATCGGCATCCGCAACGGCGAGAGTTTCGTCCCGCCGGCAGGCTGGAATATGGATCTGACATGTACGGGAGGCGACGAGGACCTTTCTTCAGGTGGAGAGAGAGAAGCAGAGGATGATTTCTTCAATTAAAGCATGAAAAAGAAAATAGCAGTCATATACGGGGGCACGTCCTCCGAAAGGGAGATATCGATACTGAGCGGCAGATATGCGGCGGCTTCCATCGACCACGCCAGGTACGATGTTTACGAGGTGCTTTTCAACGCCGACAACTGGCTGATGGTGGAGTGGGAGAGCAGCGATGGAGACGGGATGAAGGTGCTCGGCACCGTGGACAAGGGCAGTTTTTCGTGCAACGGCGTCAAGTTCGACGTGGCCTGCATCATGATTCACGGCGTCCCCGGGGAGAACGGCTTGCTGCAGGGTTATTTCGAGATGATGGGAATCCCCGTGACCACCTGTTCTTCTTTCGTGTGCACTGTGGCTTTCAACAAATATTCCTGCAAGACCTTCCTTCGGGACACCGGAGTGAAGATGGCCCAGGATGTCTTCCTGCATTCGGGAGAGCCGTATGACGTGGATGCTATAGTCTCGAAACTTTCCCTGCCCGTTTTCGTCAAACCTTCCGACGGTGGCAGCAGTTTCGGTGTTACGAAGGTCAAGAAAGCCTCTGACATACCTGCGGCAATCGAAGCCGCGTTCAAGGAGAGCGACACGATACTGATTGAAAATGCAATTACAGGTCGCGAGGTGACACAGGCCGCCTATACCTCCAAAGGCAGGGTGGTCGCGCTTCCCGTCACTGAAATCATCACCGAGAACGAATATTTCGACTACGAGGCAAAATATCTCGGCAAGAGCGAAGAGGTCTGTCCCGCAGACATTACCGAGGCTCAGAAGGCTGACATAAGCTTTTGGACTGAAAGGATTTACCGCCATCTGGGATGCACAGGCCTGGTAAGAATGGACTACATAATGGCAGAAGACGGAATCTATCTGCTCGAAATCAACACAACTCCCGGCATGACCCGCATGAGCCTTGTGCCCAAGATGGTCAAGGTGGCCGGGATAGACATCAAGGATTTCTTTACGGAACTGATAGAAAGCGCAAGGTAGCGCCATGACGGTAGGCGCCTTCATAAAAACCCTTGCCGGAAAGCTTCAGCCGCTGTATCCTGCGCCTGAGGCAAAGGCCATAGCGGAGAGCGTCGTGTGCCACGTCCTGTCCATCGAAAGATACAAATGCCTCAGCGAGCCCGGTAGGGAGATAAGCGCTGAGCAGATGGAACGGCTTGATGCCATGGTAGGTGAGCTGCTCGAGTCAAAGCCGCTGCAGTATGTCACCGGCAACTGCTTATTCGCAGGGCTGCGCATCAAGGTTCGCGAAGGGGTGCTGATTCCCCGTCCCGAAACCGAGCAGTTGTTCTCCCTTGCAGCGGATGATGCGGAAGCAGTGATGGAAGCCAGCGAAGACGACGCTTTCAACGTGCTGGATGTCTGCACGGGTTCGGGCTGTCTGGCCTATGCTTTCGCTTCCGAATTCCCTGACGCTCAGGTGTACGGTTGCGACATAAGTTCCGATGCACTGGCGGTGGCATGCAGGCAGAGGGTGAAATGCATCAGGCCGGTGTTTTTCCTGGCCGACGTTCTGCAGGCTCCGCCCGCAGGTCTGCCGCAGTTCGACGTGATTGTAAGCAATCCGCCCTATGTCCGGGAGAGCGAGAAGGCGGCGATGCGTGACAATGTGCTCAAGTGGGAGCCCGCGCAGGCCTTGTTCGTGCCTGACGAAGACCCGCTGCTGTTCTACAGGGCGCTCTCTGCATGGGCCGGGGCTCTGCTCAAGCCTCACGGCGTGCTCTGGATGGAAGTGAACGAGGCTCTCGCAGGCGAGACTGCGGCGCTGTTCCCCGGAGCGGAGATTTTAAGGGATTTCAATGACAAAGACAGATTCATACGAGTATGGCAAAGGTAAAGACGGTCTGGTATTGCACTTCGTGCGGCAATGAATACCCGAAGTGGATGGGGCAGTGCCCTGCATGCGGGGAGTGGAACACTATGGTGGAGGAGCCCAAGGCCGCCCCGACTGCAAAGGCTGCCGCTCCTTCCCGTTCGAGAGCTTTTGTCCCGGCCGGCAAGGATTCGGTGCCGCAGCCGCTTTCACAGATAAGCATGACTGGGGAGAGCCGTTTCTCGATAGGGATCGAGGAGGTTGACAGGCTGCTCGGCGGGGGCATAGTCAAGGGGGCTATGATACTTGTGGGAGGTGAGCCGGGCATTGGCAAATCGACGCTTGCCCTGCAGATACCCATGGGCTGCCCTGACATAAAGACTCTCTATGTTTCCGGCGAGGAGAGCCTGCGCCAGCTGAAGCTGCGGGCCGAGAGGCTTGGCAGCGACGGGAGCGACTGTCTGGCTCTGAGCGAAACTCTGCTTGAGAATATCCTTGAAAGGGCGCAGGAGGTGAAGCCTGACCTGCTGATCATCGACTCCATACAGACCATTTACAGCGATACAATAGATTCTTCAGCCGGGAGCGTGTCGCAGGTGCGTGAATGCGCCGCAGCGCTGCTGCGCTACGCAAAGGAGAGCAATACTTCGGTCATTCTGATTGGACATATCACCAAGGACGGCGCGATAGCGGGTCCGAAAATTCTGGAGCATATTGTGGATGTGGTGCTGCAGTTCGAGGGGGACACCCGAGGCTCGTACCGTATCCTGCGCAGCATCAAGAACCGTTTCGGTTCGACCGCGGAGCTTGCGGTGTTCGAGATGACGGGGAAGGGGCTTCGCGAGGTGAGCAATCCGAGCGAGATGCTGATTCCGATGCATCAGGAGAATTTGAGCGGCATAGCGGTGGCTGCCATGATGGACGGCACGCGCCCTCTGCTCATAGAGATTCAGTCGCTGGTAAGTACGGCGGCCTACGGTGTACCTCAGCGCAACGCCACAGGTTTCGATGTTCGCAAGATGAACATGCTGCTTGCAGTGCTGGAGAAGCGGGCCGGGTTCAGACTTTCCGCCAAAGATGTTTTCCTGAACGTTGCGGGAGGAATGCGCATCAGCGACCCTGCCTGCGACCTTGCAGTGATTGCTGCGGTCCTTTCGTCGAATTTCGACATTTCAGTGTCTGCAGACAGCTGCTTCTGTGCAGAGGTGGGGCTCAGCGGCGAGGTCAGGCCTGTCAGTCAGGTCGAGCGCCGTATCGCCGAGGCCGCGAAACTCGGCTTCAAAAAGATTTACGTCTCTGCTTTCAACAAAAAGGATTCTTTCGCCGCCCGGGACGATATAGAGGTTGTAGCCGTCAGCGACGTCGCCCAGCTCACCCGCCTGCTTTTCAAATAGAAGCACAAAAATACCGTGCGCCGGGGGACCAGTCTCCAAGGACTATGAGTTCGCCGCCGCTGGGGACGGCGATTCTGGCTGGGGTATGGATATGGCCGAAGATGTAGAGGTCGATGCCGGGTTCACCAGCCGCTGCGCGATTGCTCCCGAATTCATCGACGAAACGGAAAAGGCCTGTAGAGCGGACGTCCGCCACAGACCCGGGATGGCTGTTCCGGCTGCCTGCGGACCATCTGCGGGCCAGGCCGAAAACAAAGCGGGGATGCAGGCTCTTGAGCACAGCTATCCAGAACCGGCTGCGGAAAAGGCGGAAAAGCAGCTTCGAGCGGAAGTCGGAAGCTCCCGGCATGTCGCCATGCCCGACGCAAATCCGCTGTCCACCCAGTTCAAGGACTGAGCAGCACTCATGGACAATCTTCACTCCGAGCTCCTTCTCAAAATAATCAGTGACCCACCAGTCATGGTTGCCGGGATAGAAACGCACGTCCACCCCTCTTTCGACCAGTGCGGCCAGGGCTGCCAGCACCCGCACGTGACCGCGCGGCACCACATCGCGGTAGTCCACCCAGAAGTCGAAGATATCTCCGAGAAGGAACAATCCTTTCGTGTCTTCCGGCAGCGACTGCAGGAACTCCACGAAATTCCTCTCCTTGACACCGTCAGGGTCTGCCCCCATTCCCATGTGGACATCAGCAGTGAAGTAATATTTCCCTCCGGTGGCAGCCATGTAAGCTTATACTAAAACGGAAACGATGCAGGCCAGCCCGACAAGCACGCAGTAAAGGGCGAACCAGCGCAGGCGCGCCTTCTTTACAAGGGCAATCATAACCTTGCAGGCGAAAAAACCCGAAATGAATGCGGCCACGAATCCTACGGCAAGCTGGAGCCCCCCGACGCTGCTGGCCGCAAAACCGCCTCCCACAACATCCAGGAATGCCTCGCCGAGTATAGGAATCAGCACCATAAGGAAAGAGAAGCGGGTGACCTCAGAGCGCTTGACTCCGCACAGCAGGCCGGCTGCAATGGTAGAGCCGCTGCGTGAAAGACCCGGCAGCACTGCAACAGACTGGGCGAGACCCATCCATATGGCGGACTTGAAGCTCATCTCACTGCCTGTGCCGTCCTCACCCGCCTCCGCTTCTTTCGCCGCACGCCGTTCAGACAGGGTTTCCGAGAGAAAAAGCAGGGCGGCGGTAACAATCAGACAGCAACCCACGACCATAAGTCCGCTGCCGAAAATATCCTCCACGCAGTCCTTGAAGAAAACCCCGACGATGAAGACCGGAATCATCGAGAACAGTATCATGAGGATGTATTTCGTGCCGTCGTTCATCTTGAACCTGAAGAGATTCTGCAGCAGAGCGAGGATATCCTTCCAGAAGACAACGATGGTGGCAAGGACGGTGGCGGCATGCACTGCGATTTCGAAGCTCAGGTCGGCGGTCTCGACACCGAAAAGAGCCTTGCCGATGGCCAGGTGGCCGCTGCTGCTCACGGGCAGGAACTCAGTCAGCCCCTGGACTATGCCGAGTAACAAAGCTTCGAACCAGCTCATGGCCTGCAACTATTCTTCATCCTTGCCGGCGGGACGCTTCATGATGGCGATGATGACTATCACTATGCCGAGCACTACAAGGACGGGCGAGGCGACCATGCGCCTGAAATCGAACATGGCGTCGTTGAATACAGCCGGGTCCGAAGAACCGCCGCCGATCATCAGGATATAGCCGCAAACCATCAGTATTAGACCGATGAGAATAGTTCTGACGCCTTTCGGTGAAACTGAATAATTATCTTTCATGACTAATAGTACAAATCATCTTTTGAAGTATAGGCCAGACGGCCGACAACATACCATGCCGCGCAGATGCAGAGCACAATGCCCACTGCGAAAACAACAGCGCACACAATCGGGACGGTTTCCTCATATATTGACAGAGCTACCGTGCCGATGCGTTCCCGCGCATAAATCAGCAGCCCCGCAAACAGGGCGCAGGCTATCGCGGCGGAGGCTACACCCTGCCAGAAAGCCTGCCATACGAAAGGCCTGCGGATGAAGCGGCGGTTGGCTCCCACGAGCATCATGGTGTGTATGGTGAAACGCTTGGCGTAAATGTTCAGGCGCACGGTGGTGCATATCAGCGCGAAGGAAATAATCATCAGCAGCAATATGGCGACGCCCATCACGAGAGCAATCTTGCTGAGATTCTCGTTGAGGGTCTCGATGAGGGACTCCTGATAGGTGACTTCGCGAACCTTCGGCAACTGCTGCAGCCGTGCGGAAATCATGCTGAGTGAATCCTTGCTGAAATATTCGCTGCGGACGTTGACATCGACGGAATAGGGTATGGGATTGACCTCGAAAACCCGGAGGAAATCCTCTCCGAGAAGTTCCTGCATCTGACGGGTTCCGTCCTCCTTGGATATATAGCTGGTCTGGAGCACGAAGTCCATTGCGTCGAGCTGCTCCTGCAGGGCCAAAGCGTCAGCTTCCGTGGCATTCTGGTGCATGATGACGGAAATGACGGCATTCTCCTTGAAATAGTCGGATACCTTGGAGGCGTTGATGACGAGGAAAGCGGCTACGGCGATGAGGAGCAGCACCAGACTGATGCTGATGACAGAGGAGAAGTATGACTGGACCAGCCTCCTGGCGATTAAGCTTTTTTCCTTCGAAGCCATTACATTTTTTTTCAGCTTCAAAGATAATCAAAAAAAAACATTACCTTTGTAATGAATTTGCCCTAAAATGTGTCATTCAAAATGAGCGAACCTGTCAGAGTTCTATATGTCAGTTCAGAGATATATCCATACTCGCCGGAATCTCCTGTTTCGGTAGCGGGCAGGTTCCTTCCCCAGGGCGTTCAGGAGAGAGGCCGCGAAATCCGTTCGTTCATGCCGCGCTACGGCACTGTCAACGAGCGCCGGCACCAGCTCCACGAGGTCATCCGCCTGTCCGGCATGAACATCATTGTTCATGACATAGACAAGCCTCTGATAATCAAGGTGGCTTCCATTTCATCCGCCAGGATGCAGGTTTACTTCATCGACAACGAAGACCTCTTCCGCCGCAAGGCTGTCTTCTGCGACGCTGACGGCAAATTCTTCGATGACAACGACGAAAGAGCCGTTTTCTTCGCCAGAGGAGTGCTTGAGACAGTCAAGAAGCTTCGCTGGAAGCCCGATATAGTTCATTGCCAAGGGTGGATTTCGCACATCCTTCCCCTGTATCTCAAGAAAGCATACCGCAATGACCCTGTCTTCTCGGACAGCAAGGTGGTTCTGTCCCTTTACGACGAACCGAACTATACCTTCAAGGCAGACCTTGCTGCAAGCATCCCGATTCCGGGTGTTGAAGCCGGGGATATTGACAATATCAAGTCCTCCGATGGCATAAATCTTGCAAAATTGGCTATCCGCTACTCGGACGGAATCATTTACGGAGCGAAGAACATAGCGGCGGAGCTTAAGCAATATGTGGCGAAGCGCGGGCTGCCGGTTCTCCAAAGTTCTGAAATATCTCTGGAAGACACCGGGTACATACAAGATTACAATGATTTTTACGAAACAATCCTTAATGCAAATGTTCAGGAATAAGATAGGGTCGGCGTCGGAGCTTCTGATCGTGCTCCTTTCAGTTGTTGTTTTCCAGTCTTGCATTGAAACCAATTATACTTTGGGTGACGCACTTGTGCCGACATCCAACAACTTGTACGTAGAATCAGCTTCAATCGACCTGAAGGTCGGCATGAAATCCGCGGCAGACATGCAGTCCTCGTCATATTATTATGACATGGGAAGTGTATACAGCGAGCAGTTCGGCCTTATGTCGGTCGACCTGGCGGCAACTGTAACCCCCAGCGACACGGGCATCAATTTCGGCACGGACCCGAGATTCATGGAAGCCTATCTGATTCTGCTCAGGGACAATGTCCAGACCTTTACAACCGGGCAGGACAACATAACCCAGAACCTCTATGTCTATCCTATGGCGCATGCCATGGACTCGACTATGGTGACCTGCTCAAGCCTCGGCGAGGACGATTATATACACACGCCTGTCGGGCAGGCGCTCCTGACTTCGCAGGATACTGTTATCATTCCTCTCGACACCGAATGGGCCTCAAAACTTATGGAGGCCACAAGGGCCGAGCTGGACAGCATGAGGCTTTTCATAGAGAAGCACTTCGGCCTGTATTTCACCACTGACAGCCCTATTGAAGGCATTGTAGGCGGAAGGCTCAACAACTTCGAGTCGATTGACATCAAGATGATAATAAGCTCCGTCAACTATAAGAACCTCCGCAGGGACACCACCATCACCTTCAATGTCGGCAGCGTTTATAACGGCCTGTCCACCCAGATATTCAAGCACAGCTCAAAAGACCTTGAAATAGACCCCGACAACAATGAAGAAGTGCTTTACTACGAAGGCCTTGCCGGCATAAAGCCCTTCATCGACGCTCGCATCCTCAGAAGTTCAATCGAGGCATGGGCACAGGAGAGCGGAATCGACCTCAAGAAAATCATGATTACCAGGGCTACCTTCGAGCTTCCGTTCGAATTCCCTGAAGATTACAAGGCGGTGGACAACTATTATCCCCAAGGTCTCTATCCCGCAGTTTACGGCTATGAAGCCGACAGCATCAAGCGCTACACGCTGCTCGGCTCCGTCTATGACGATACTTACGACAAGGGCGGAATCAACCGTTCGCTGTTCTGCTACCGTCCGGATGTCACTTATTACATCCACGCCCTTATCAATAAGGAAGAGCTCAGCGAAGACGACGACATCTGGCTGATTGCTCCGTTCGAATATATCGAGACAACCAGCAGTTCATCGGGCAGTTCGTATTACAATCCGTATTACTACAATTCATACTACAACCCGTATTCTTATTACGGCGGCTATGGCGGTTATGGCGGCTACGGCTACGGCGGTTACGGCTACGGCTACAACGACTACTACAGCAGCCTTTACTACAGTTCCCTGATGAGTTCAGCATCGTCATCGTCCACTACTTATTACTACGTGGACTACATGAACTACGCGATAGGTCAAATCAATGGAAATGGCGCTGAACGCCACCCCAAACTCAATATTACATACGTGCTGCTGGAAAGATAACGGCGCCCCGCCCCGCTATTTCTTCTTTTTCTTCTGCTTGGCTTCCTTGCGGGCTTCCTTGCGGCTGACCTTCGTATCCACTGACATATAGAAGGGCTGCTGGAACTGCTTCGGGACTATTATTTCGGGCCTCGGCTTTCCGAATATGTAGATATACAAATCGTCGAACTCTCCGTCGTTCCAGTATCTGACCAGTTTTTCAAGATCCTGATCCTCGCCCAGCGGGTCATACTTCCTCTTTATGTCACCCTTGAGCATTTTTGCCACTCCCTGCCAGAAGCCTGCATTGATATTGCCCAAATACTGCTGGAGAATTTCATAGGGAGTCTTGCCTGTCTCGCGGTCTATCAGCCTTATCATCATCATACCCTGCTTGAGCGACAGTTTCCGCATGATGGGCTCGAAGCCTTTGAGCAGTTCCTCCTTCATTATTTCAGTATAACGGTCCTGCTCGCGTTTGGTGTAGTTCCTGGCGATAAACACACTGTCGGTCTCTTTAATTGTATTTGCCACGAACAGGGCATAGGGATAGGCCTTGCTGAAATTATGAACCCTCTGGTAGTACTTAATCCACTCGTTGCGGCTCATGTAATCCCTCGGATGGATGCGGGCAGGGGGCAGCACATCTACATAGACGGTGTCGCCGTCAATCACGACATACTCCATCAGCGTGCCTTTGTTGCTTTGGGCATGCGAAGAGAGCGTGGCGATAACCATCAGCACTATTGCAGCGATCTGTCTTGCAGATTTCATCCGTCATTCAAAATTGGCACTCAGATAGTCGTCGACGACCTCGGGGAAATGCTCCTGCTCGAGGAGGTGGATCTTTGCAGCGACGTCAAGAGCGGTGTCGCAGGGCAGCACTTCGCACTTTGCCTGGAAAAGCGTCTTGCCGTGGTCGTACTGTTCATCGACAAGATGTATCGTGATGCCGCTTTCCATCTCCTTGGCAGCCACTACAGCCTCATGCACATGCATGCCATGCATGCCTTTTCCGCCATATTTGGGTAGCAGTGCGGGGTGTATGTTGATAATCCTCCGGGGCCATCCGTCTATCATGTGCGGGGGGATTTGCATCAAAAACCCGGCCAGAATAAGTGCGAAGGCGTCATATTGGTGCAGGATGGAGGTGACGGAAGCTTTGCCGTCGGCAGTGAAACCGTCGCTGCAGAGCAGCTGGCTGCGGTCAAACACAACGGACGGCACCCCGAGTTTCGCGGCTCTCTGCAGCACGAAGGCATCCGGCCGGTTGCACAGCACCACGGCCACTCGGAAACGCGGATGAGCGGCGAAATAATTAATCAGGTTTTCGGCGTTTGTGCCACTGCCCGAGGCGAATATGGCCAGATTCTTCATACTTGGGATTTTGGCGGCGAAGGTAGATAAATTTGGTAAAATGAAGAAAAAATACTTACTTTGCGCTTCGTTACTAAAAACTAAAGAAAAACATGGAAGACATTACTGCTAAAGTAAAAGCCATCATTGTTGATAAACTTGGTGTTGACGAGAGCGAAGTTCAGGAGAGTTCAAGCTTTACCAATGATCTCGGCGCAGATTCTCTGGATACAGTAGAACTGATCATGGAATTCGAAAAGGTGTTTGGAATTTCTATCTCTGACGATGCTGCTGAAAAAATCACCACTGTCGGTGACGCGGTCTCATACATAGAGCAGAACGCTAAGTAGTTTCGGAATCCTTTGGAAAATAACACCGTCGGCCTCATTACGAAGCCGACGGCGATTTTTTATATATGTGTGAAGCTTAGCTTCTCCAGATTCTGGCGGGATATTCGCCGGCTTCTATCAGGGCGTTTATCTTTTCAACGGTGAAAGGTCGGTCTTCCTTGTAGGTGACGCCGAACCATTTGGCGTCGCAGTCCAGCACCTTGAAAGAAGCAAGGTTGTCGCGTATCAGCCTGTCGGCAATGTATGGGATGAAATATTCGGCTTTGGGGTTGGCGCTGTTCTCGTCGAGGAACTCTTTGAAAATCCTTTCGGAATGTTTGAAATAGTCGGGCGTGAAACCCCAGAAGTTCATGGAAACATGGCTTGTGGGGTTGAGTTCATGCTTTTTCTCGTCCTCTATGTAATAAACCATTCCACCGCTGCGGGCAATGGCCGTGCGCTCGGTCACAGCAGTAAGATAGTTGTCCTTGTCCACGCCGCATATTCCGCGAGAAACCGTGCCGAACTCTGAAAGCGTATTTTCGAGATGGTATCCCACAAGTGAATATTTACCCTCGGTCCCCTCTACGGAACGCAGGTATGCTGCCATCGTCTCATATCCGGAGCGGCCGTAGAAATCGTCGGAATTGATGACTGCAAAGGGCTCGTTGATTACGCCGGCGGCCATCATAACTGCATGGTTGGTGCCCCAGGGTTTCTGGCGCCCTTCCGGGACTGTGTATCCCTCGGGCAGACAGTCCAGCTCCTGATAGACGAATTCGAACTTTACGTCATCACCGAATTTCTCGGAGCGGAAATGCTCCTTGAAAGTGTCGGCGAAAGAGTGGCGGATAACAAAGACCACCTTCCCG
>Ga0265299_10002893_pt1 | contig 17132 bp, 15 predicted proteins | sample AusTroGonzalo_MG_4_FD_193485 | JGI IMG/M metagenome (GOLD analysis project Ga0265299, IMG submission 193485) | Bovine rumen microbial communities from tropical cattle in Woodstock, Queensland, Australia - Gonzalo_02 | ecosystem: Host-associated > Mammals > Digestive system > Stomach > Rumen ... | reverse complement strand
ATGCCCTTCCGAGATGCCTATAAACAGGTGGGTCTTGACATCGAGGCTGGTCGTTTCAAGGCCGACCATCAGATTCATCATACCCATGAAGGTTCTATTGGTAACCTTTGCAACGACCAGATTCAAGCCCTCATGCAGGAGACATTTGACGGTTTCCACTTTGAGCGCATGACTGAGGCCGAACGAAAGCTCCTGGGAAGATGAGGAAAACGCTCGTTTCCTTCATACTACTTGTTCTTACGGCTTGTACGGCCGATGAGAGTATTAGCCATAACTATCGCTGTAGCTTTATCTTTGACACAACGCTCCACCCTCTGCCTTGTCAGTTGACGGGCATATTGGGTAATAGCGGCCATTTCTGCAAAGTCTCTACTAGTATCTCTCAGGGTGTCACTCATCTGAAGACCACCCGCAATTACGACGGTGCCACTGAGGATATTGCCCTTTCCACCGCCAGGGAGAGTCAGATCAACTTTGCTCTTGGCGCAAACAATAGTCTTATTATAGGCACCAGCACCTACGATTTTGCCCTTAAGGCTTACGACGGTCAATGCCCTAACTGTCTCAATGACTATAGCGGAATTAATTATCCCCTTACGTGGAAAAACAATGGTCAGCAGCTCTATTGTGCCAAATGCGGTCGTAGCTACGATGTCAACAACGGAGTGGTGGCTGATGGTGCTTCTGGCCGACAACTTTTCATGTATATGGCCTCCTATGATGGCAGTGTTCTTCGTGCTTGGAACTGATTTTTCCTAAATAATATCTAAAATATTTGGCTATTCCAACAAATAGCCGTAATTTTGCAGCTGGTTTGCCGCAATGGTGGAATTGGTAGACACGAGGGACTTAAAATCCCTTGACCAGAAATGGTTGTGCGGGTTCGAGTCCCGCTCGCGGCACTAATACAAGAAAAACGATCTGATAATAGATATATAATATGAATAAAAAAAACTATCTCCTGTTGTCTGCCGCATCTCTGATGCTTTTTTCTTCGTGCTCTAAACTCGGTGCACTCTCTGCAGACAACTTCACTGTGACCCCTAATCCACTGGAGACCCAAGCCGGTACAGTACCTGCCACCATCAATGGACACTTCCCTGAGAAGTACATGAAGAAGAAGGCTGTGGTGACCGTCATCCCGGAACTGCGCTATTCGAATGGCGAGGTGGTGCAGGGTAATACCGCCACATTCCAGGGTGAGAGTGTCGCTGGTAATGACCAGACTATCTCATACAAGTTGGGAGGTAACTATACGATGAAGACCAACTTTGCCTATACGGGCGACAACAAGGCAGATATGTACCTCACGTTTAACGCCCGTCTCGGTTCTAAGCAGGTTGATGTTCCAGCTGTAAAGGTAGCTGATGGCATCATTGCCACTTCTGAACTTTATAAGCGTACTATCACCTCTGCTAATGCTGCCTTGGCGCCCGATGCCTACCAGCGCATTAATAAGAAGAAGCAGGAGGCCAATATCCGTTTCTTGATTCAGCAGGCTAACCTCCGTAAGAGTGAGCTCAAGAATAATTCCGTTCAGGAGTTTGTCCGTATGCTCAAGAAGATCAACGACGACCATGAGGGACTTAATCTCGACAATGTGGAGGTTTCTGCCTATGCTTCACCCGATGGTGGTTTCTCTTTGAATGATAAGTTGGCCAATGAGCGCCAGAAGGTGTCGGAGAACTACGTGAACCAAGAACTGAAGAAAATCCGTATGAATGCCCCCGTCGATGCCAAATATACGGCTCAGGATTGGGAAGGTTTCCAGGCTCTTGTTCAGGCCAGTGACATTCAGGATAAGGACATCATTCTGCGCGTACTTTCGATGTATAAGGATCCTCAGGAGCGTGAGCAGCAGATTCGTAATATCTCTGCAGCCTTCCGTGAGTTGGCCGATGGCATCCTGCCCCAGTTGCGTCGCTCACGCCTTACCATCAACTATGAGACCATCGGTCGCAGTGATGAGCAGATTCTCGACCAACTCAAGGCTGATGCCACCAAGCTGAGTATTGAGGAAATCCTTTATGGTGCCGCCTTGAAGGAAAATCCTGCTGAGGCTGAGGCCGTTTATCAGTTAGCCACGAAGATTTATCCCAATGACGCTCGTGCTTATAATAACCTTGCCACCCTTGAATATGCCAAGGGCAACTACGAGGCAGCTAAGACCTATATAGAAAAGGCTTGTAATGTCAGTGCTAATCTCCCTGAAGCTCAGGCCAATCTTGGTATGCTTGCCTTGCAGAAAGGCGATGTTAAGACAGCCGAACAGTATATCGCCAGTGCTACAGGTGCCAATGGTCTGGCAGAAGTGTTGGGTAACCTGAACCTGGCCAAGGGTAACTATGCACAAGCTGAGCAAGACTTTGCAGAGATCTATTCTAACAGTGCAGCTCTGGCCCAGATTCTCAATAAGAATTATGCCTCGGCTGATGTCACCCTGCGCTATGTAAAGCAACCAGATGCCATTACCGATTATCTCAAGGCTGTGCTCTTCGCCCGTTTGGGTAATCTCGATGATGCTGCTCAGGCCTTGCGCTCAGCTGTCAGCAAGGATAGTTCATTAGCAGCCTATGCTGCCAACGACCTTGAACTCGCAAAGGTAAAGAAATGAAGAAATCCCTCTTACCTTTTTACTTTCTTACCTTTTTATTGTTAGTTACCGCTTGTAGCGGCGACAGGATTAACTTTTTAGCCGAAGGCGATTTTAAGGGCTTCAACGAGGGTGAGTTGTATATCTATGGTAATGAGGGAACCCACGCACTTGATACTGTTGCAGTGGTCAAGGGACATTTCCATTATGAGATTCCTCTCGAAGACACCACACTTTTTGTTATGGTGTTTCCTAACTTTACGGAGTTACCATTTTTAGGAGCCAAGGGAGCCACTGTAAAGGTTGAGGGCGATGCTACTCACTTGCGCGAAACCTCCATCAAGGGCATTCGCGAAAATGAAGAGATGACAGCTTTTCGTAGCAAGACCAGTGGGCAGACACCTCCCGAACTCGCCCGTTCTGTGGCTACATTCATTCAGGAACATCCTGCTTCGCCCTTTGCCACCTATCTGATACGCCGTCACTTTGTCCAGGTACCCAATCCCGACTATCAGCAGGCTGTTACGCTCTTACGGCTTGTCCAGAAAGCACGTCCTGATCAGAAGCAGATAGCAACCCTCATTCAGCAGCTACAAGGCCTTCAGGCCCTGAAGGTTGGAGGTAAGTTGCCCACCTTCACTGCTACAGATGTCAATGGTCGTCAGGTGCGCTCGTCTGATTTGAATGCGCAGGTTAATGTCATTACCGTCTGGGCCTCTTGGAACTATGAGAGCACTGCCCTCCAGCGCCGTCTGCAAACCACCTATAATTGGCATAAAGACCAAATCAAGGTGCTCAGTGTCTGTCTCGATGCTGATGCCAAGGATTGTCGCCGTCGTGTAGAGCGTGATTCTGTCAAGTGGAGCACCATCTGCGATGGTCGTATGTGGGATACCCCTCTGCTACGCCAGACAGGTTTGTCGTATCTCCCCGACAACATCATCATTGATGCACAAGGCAAAATCATTGCTCACACACTTAACAACAATGATCTCAACACTAAAATCGAAGAACTCCTCAAGAAAACGCCATAATCATTAGTTTTTAACCACTGATACTATGCTTGTTAAGACGTATTCTGCCGAAGTCATGGGGCTGGAAGCCACAACTGTGACAATTGAAGTAAATCTCACCAGAGGTATGATGTTCCACCTGTCTGGGTTGGCCGACACTGCCGTTAAGGAGAGTTATGACCGTATTCGTGCTGCCATTACTAACATTGGTCTCAAGCCGCCTACAGCTGATATTACCATCAACCTCAGTCCTGCCGATATTAGAAAGGAGGGTAGTGGCTATGACCTTCCTTTGGCCATTGGCCTCCTCGCTGCCCACGGTAAGATTAGTGACGCCAAACTTCAGGATTATATGATGGTAGGTGAACTGGGTCTCGACGGCACCCTTAAACCGGTCAATGGTATTCTTTCCATTGCCATACGCGCCAGAAAGGAGAAGTTCAAGGGACTATTCGTACCTCGTGCTAACGCAAGGGAAGCAGCAGTCGTAAACGACCTCTTGGTCTATGGTATGGACAATCTGACGGACGTCATTAGTTTTCTGAATGATGTTGGCAACTATGAACCCACCTTTGTCGATACGCGTAAGGAATTCTACGAACATCAATACTCCTATGATCTTGACTTTGCTGACGTAAAGGGACAAGAGGGCGTTAAGCGTGCATTGGAGGTGGCTGCCGCTGGTAGTCATAATATGATTATGGTGGGGCCCCCAGGAAGCGGAAAGTCGATGATGGCCAGGCGGTTGCCAAGTATTCTGCCTCCCCTTTCTCTGGCAGAAAGTCTGGAAACCACACAGATTCATTCCATAGCAGGTAAACTGGCGAGTGGTACATCGCTTATCTCCCAGCGTCCGTTTCGAAGTCCTCATCACACTGTTTCACAGGTAGCCCTTACAGGAGGTACAGCTAAGGCAATGCCAGGTGAGGTGTCTTTGGCTCATAATGGTGTCCTCTTTCTCGATGAGTTGACAGAATTCGCAAAAAGCACCCTTGAAGTGCTGCGCCAACCTCTTGAAGACAGGAAAATCACCATCAGTCGTGCAAAATATACCGTCGATTATCCCTGTTCTTTCATGTTTGTGGCCTCAATGAACCCTTGCCCGTGTGGTTACTATGGGGATCCGACACATCACTGTACCTGTACTCCAGGCCAGATTAGTCGTTACCTTTCTAAGGTCAGTGGGCCGATGCTCGACAGAATCGACATCCATTGCGAAGTGCCTGTAGTACCTTTTAAACAGCTCTCTCAGATGCAGTCAGGAGAGGCGAGTGAGAAGATACGTGAACGAGTCATTAAAGCTCGGAGGATACAGGAGGAGCGTTACAAGGATGCAAAGGGTGTCTATTGCAATGCCCAGATGACGGAACGCATGATTCACCAGTATGCCGACCCCGATGAACAGAGTCTCGATATGCTTCGTATGGCAATGGAACGGCTCAGTCTTTCTGCCAGAGCCTACAATCGGATTTTAAAGGTAGCACGTACGATTGCCGATCTCGAAGGCTGCGAGCGCGTACAGAGTCATCATATTGCCGAGGCCATTGGTTATCGTAGCCTCGATCGTAGTGACTGGGCAGAGAGGGGATAATGATTAAGTAGGGAGCGGCAGGATGAACACGAAGCGTGCCCCGTTGGTATAGGCGGTGTCGAGCACAATGTCACCACCTAAGCGGCGGGCAATGCTGCGGGCCACCGTGAGACCGATGCCTGTTCCGCTGTAGTATTCGTCGAGCTGTACGAACTCGTCGAAGATGCGTTCGGCCTCCTCTGGAGGCACACCAATACCAGTATCCTCAACGGCGAAGGCAATCTGTTTTTCTGTTGTCAAAGAAACTCGTAGCATCACGTTGGCTTTCTCCGTCACGGCAGCGACTCCACCTGCAGCTTCATCTGGATGGGTGAACTTCATGGCGTTGTCTAAAAGGAGTGACAAGGCATGGGTGGCCTGGTGCAGGTTGGTGTGAAGCATGGTCATATCAATACCCTCGGCTAAATCAATGTCGAAAGTGAGGTGAGAGGCTAAAGTGATGCGGCTCTCATCGGTAGCCTGTGCTGCAATCTGTACGGCAGGCACGTCGTCATTGCGTTCCAGTTCATCACTGCTTTTGGCATCGGCCAATTCCAACATCTTATTCACCAGCGATGTGATGCGCTCGGTATTCTCGCCGATACCCTTGGTCACCTCCTCCTGCGTGGCTTCGTCCAGCTCCATGCCTGGCATGGTGAGAACCTGTGTAAAACCATTCAAGATGTTAAGTGGTGTCCTGATTTCGTGTGAAATCTGCTGGATGAAATTGGTCTTCATACGCGAGACCTCCTCTGCCCGATGACGAGCTATCTCTAACAGTTTGTTGGTTTCTTCCAACTCATGATTGGATTCCATCAACTTGTCGTAGAGTAGGAGCGACTCCTGATAGCCTTCCGACATAATGTCGAAATTATGCTCCAGGGCTTCGTAGTCCTCGCGTAACTGTTGCAGTTCCTTGCGAAGTTGGTTACCGTCATCTGTCATCGGCTATGCTTACTTTTGTTATTTATTAGCTAATAGATGGTGCAAAAATACGAAAAAAAGTAGAAAGCACAAAACTTTCTCCCTTTTTTTCACATTTCTGTGTTATTTGAGAAAAATATCGTAACTTTGCAAGCGATGGATAAGAAAGAAAAATATAGTTTGCTGACGAAGCAGATAAGTGCCCTGATAGAGGGTGAGACGGATAGCGTGGCAGTGATGGCTAACGTATGCGCTGCCATTCATGATGCGATGGGATTCTTTTGGACGGGATTCTATCGGGTAAAGGATGGAGAACTGGTGTTGGGACCGTTCCAGGGGCCTGTGGCATGTATGCATATCGGCTTTGGACGGGGTGTTTGTGGAACAGCATGGAAACAGCGCGAAACGATTGTTGTGCCTGATGTTGAAGAGTTCCCAGGACATATTGCCTGTAGCAGTCTGTCTCGATCAGAAATCGTTGTCCCTGTTTTTTCCAAGGAAGGAGAAGTAGAAGCAGTATTAGACATCGACAGCAAAGAACTGGCAACATTCGATGATATTGATCGTCAGTATCTCGAGGAAATCTGCAAACAATTGCAACTAACCCCATAAACCCAGTTTGACTGGAAACTTAGACATAGGTCAAATTCTGTTGTGTTTTGATTCTTTTTTTGTTAGGTTATGTCTTGAAACTGATTATAATTGCGTACCTTTGCAGCCGATTCATAAGAATTAGGCTTAAAAGATGACAGAAGACAGAAAGAATGATTTCCGGCATATCATACCGCTTCAGATACGTTTCAACGACGTTGACAAGTTCGGTCACGTGAACAACACCGTTTATTTTCAGTTCTACGACACGGCGAAAACGGACTATATTGCCACTGTCTGCAAGGGCGTTGACTGGGAACGGTTGGCTATCGTAGTGGTGAAGATCGAAGCAGAGTTTGTCGCTCAGATTAAGGGCGATAGCCATATTGCCGGACGTACACGTGTAGTCAAGATTGGCAACAAGAGTTTCCATCTGGAGCAGGATGTCATTGACATCGATACGCAAGAAGTTAAAAGCCGATGTTTCTCTGTGATGGTACTTTACGACCTGGAACGTCAGCAGACCATACCGCTTCCAGATGAGTGGCGTCGTGCCATCAGCAACTACGACGGACTTTAAAACAATTTGGCCACACTATTCATAGTTCCGTTTGCTTATGTATGTTATGGTGGCAGCAAATTTTAACCTCATTCGGATATCTTGAAATCCTTTGTACAAAGGGCAGGAGGTGAGTGAGGTTGAGCGGGTTTAACCTCACTCAAACCTCACCTGAACCTCACTTCAATCTCACGCAACCTTGAGTGGTATCACTTTATAATGGGCCACGTGACCGCAATCCGTACTTTCGAAACCAAGTGTCCGCATGGCCTTGCCCAAATACACCTTCGTGCCGTGAGTAACCTTGACTGAAGGATACTCCTTGGTGATGATCTGCAACAGCCTGTCACAATTCATCGACTGTGGCAACTCGCCAGGTTCCGGTTTGCGGAAACAGATGCGGATGATGTCTGCTATATCCTTCTGCTCCAAATAGTTCTGGTTTAGTTGCTGGATACGCGCCACCTCGTCGTTGTTGAACCAATAGGGTGATTTTTGCACCCTCAGTTCATAGAGCACCTGAGCATACAACTGATTGTAGTCAATCTCACCCGTATTGTCAATATATTTACCCTCAGGAATCGTCAGGCAGATATAGCGACGCGAGCCTGTGACATCCGTCAGTGGATGAGGATTGTTCGTTGTAGCCACAAACGAAGCATAACGGGCACGATCTTCCTGAGAAGCACCATAGATAGGACGTCCGTTCACCTTATTCTTACTGAGTGTCTGCTTCAACGATGCGTGCTGACTGGGACGGATGGCATCCAGTTCATCGAGGTTCACCAGCAGATTGTTCGTCAGTGCCATCTCCTTGTCAAACTTGTTCGATAAGTTCAGATGATCCAGATAATACTCGCGCAGATGAGGAGGCAGCAGGCGCACAATAAACGTTGTCTTGCCACAGCCCTGAGCACCAATCAGCGTTGGTACACATTCGTTGCCATGAATCGTATCCATCTGGAGCCAATGAGCCACTACCGAACGGAGCCAAGTGGCCAGATACCCTTGAAGTTCTGAATCCACCCCAGGCAGACGATTGAAAAGCTTTGCCACATGGTTTTCTCCGTCCCACTGAGGCAGATGCTCTAAGTAGTCGGCAATGGGGTCAAACATATCCACCTCGTCAGAATTGACATACTCCACGATGTCAGACTTCGGTGAGCCGTTCTCGCAGACACAGTCGCGCTTAGCTCGGATGATGATGCTGTTGAGAGCACTCTGTGTCAATGGTTTCCACAAAGGCTCTTGTCCCTCCGCAGTTTTCACTGCGAACTCCACCTTGCCATTCAGCACGTTTCTGCGGAAGAGATAGCGAGTAATGAGGTACAACTCAATAGCGAGCATTCCTTCCTGAGAGGCTCCAAGAGTCTCTCCGTTAATGAGAAGATTTTTTTCCATAAAAAGATTTTCCAGTTAGATTTTACAGTTCCTTTTCCTTGATTTGTGTTTCCTTTCCTTTTTGTGCATGCAAAGGTACAACATTTATTTTGCGGTTGCAAGTTTTTCCTCAAAAAAGACACGCATTTAACAATTCAAATGAGGTAAAAGTGAGGTTCGAGTGAGGTTGGAGTGAGGTTAAAAATTCCAATCTCACTCGCCATAACCCCTTTATACAAAGCATTTTTATCCATTATAGTGAGGTTAACCCCCAAAATTGCTACATTTAATGCTAACAATTGCTACTATTAATAGTAACACCCAAAACTATTAATACTTTTTCTATGGTCATCAGGTATTGCATATTTATCCACCGTTGCATATTTATTCGTACGTCTAAGAACAATTTCCAGTAGGCCTACCAGAATTTGCTGCTTAGTTAGGGAAAAATTACTTCTTAGTTAAAGAGAAACGTAATCTCGCTATCAACGATCCGTAACCTCGTTACGCTCCCAAGTCGCATAAATATACACACAAGGTTAAATTTGATTTAAAAACCACCTTATTATAATTAGATATGGGATTAATTATGTATCTTTGCAACAAGTATCGCCGATACATCGTAAACGGTGTAAGCTAAGGCTGATTCCCTGAGTGCAGGGTGGCGATATGACTTTTGTGGGTAAAATAAACAAAAAAGCATTCGCTATTATTTCGCGTTCAGCCAAAAGCCTCGGAAACTTCTTGGAAATAAAACGCAACGAGATAATACGTTGTGAGGTGTTTCGTAAAGGGATACCTAACAGTTAGATTTTAGCAATGCATTCACACCTTGGTGTGATGCATACTTGTATAACTGTTGGGGTTTCCATCCGAGGCTGCCTCATAGCTGAACGCAAAAGGTGCATCACACTTTTTGTGTCTTGGCGTGTTTGATAGTTGGGTGCATAAGATAATTATCAATCAAAATATGGCAGACAGCATCAAGGATTTATTATTTAATGGTCTCGATTTCTCGAAATTGAGAGATAATCATGAGTTCAAAGAAGATAGTGTACGAGAAGTAATAATCTTGCCCATCCTGGAACATTTAGGATATAATCCCAATAACATTGTTCGAAGCAAGTCATTGAAACATCCCTTTTTGAAAATAGGATCTGACAAAAAACGATCTATAGAACTCATACCTGACTATGTGATGAAGGTTGATGAAAATTATGCATGGGTGCTTGATGCAAAAGGACCACGAGAAAATGTTTTAGATGAAGATTATATAGGTCAAGTCTATAGTTACGCCGTACACCCTGAAATATGCAGCACATACTTTGCACTATGTAATGGTTTAGAGATCGTGGTTTTTCGAACAAATGGCAATAATGAACCCATTCTCTTATTTCAACTTGAAGAGATTGACCATTATTATGGCTTACTGCAGAGATTGTTATCACCTGATAGTTTTCATAGTGGTAAACAAGTATATATGAACCACAAAGAAGTTCTGAATTTAATTATCTCACACAAAGTTTACCAGATGAAGTAGTGGTTCATAAACAGTCGGCTAAACGTCATTATGGTGTTCATGCCTATTTTACTACTCAATCATGGGATATTGTTCAAAGGTATATTAAGAACTTTACCCGTCCAGGCGATTTAGTACTAGATCCATTTGGAGGAAGTGGAGTAACAGCGATTGAAGCAATGATGACAAGGAGAAGGGGTATCAACGTTGATATCAATCCTCTTGCGATTTTTATGGTTGATGCCCTAACGACAAATGTAAATCAGCAAGAATTACTTATAGCATATAATGATATTAAGGCAAAATATTTGAAAAATGAACCCAAAACAAAGGAACAAGTGCAAAAAGCAATCTTAAAATATCCACAACCAAAACCCATAAAACTTCCAGAAGGATCCGATGTCCCAACTGCAGACTTACTTTTTAGTGACAGGCAAAAAGCTCAGTTGGGATTATTGAAGTATCTTATTCAGAAGCAAAAGAATGAGAATGTTAGAAAGACTCTGATGCTCATGTTTTCAGGTCTGCTGACGAAGATAAACCTTACATATCATCCATCAGGCAACAGAAGTGAGGGTCGCGGTAATGCTAGTGTCTTCGCTTATTATAGATATAGAATTGCTCCGCGTCCTGTTGAACTGGAACCAATGAAATATTTCGAAAAGCGTTTAAAGAGAGTTCTGGAAGCGAAAAATGAAATGCGTCTCTTTATCAATGAAGGAACTAAAAAAGATTTGCAGATAGTAAAAGGTTCTGCTACAAACTTGAAATTCTTGACAAACGAGAGTGTAGATTATATTTATACAGATCCACCTTATGCAGACAAAATACCCTATTTGGATTTATCTACTATGTGGTATGCATGGCTGGACTTGAATGTCTCAGAGAATGACTATAAAAATGAAGCTATTGAAGGCGGTGACCACAAAAAGTCGAAGGACGAATATAAAACCCTAATAGCCAAAAGTATTGAGGAAATGTATCGAGTCCTAAAATTCGATCGATGGATGTCATTTGTCTTTGCTCATAAGGATCCAGAATTCTGGCATCTTATTATTGATACTGCAGAACGTTGTGGATTTGAATATGTTGGTGCTGTTCCGCAAAAAAATGGTCAGTCGAGTTTTAAGAAAAGGCAGAATCCTTTCACTGTATTAAGTGGTCAATTGATCATTAATTTCCGAAAAGTAAGAAATCCTAAAACCATTATGAAAGCTCATCTAGGTATCGAGATGGCAGATGTTGTCATGCAAACTATAGAAGGAGTTATTGCGAAAAATAATGGTGCAACACTTGAACAGATTAATGATGAACTGATTGTAAGAGGTTTAGAGTTAGGCTTCTTGGATTTGATGAGAAAAGAATACTCCGACCTAACTCCGTTGTTGACGAATAATTTCGATTATGATGAGAAAACTGAGACTTTTTTTATCCGAAAAAATACGAAATTCACGACACATATTGATGTCAATCTACGAATCCGATATTATCTAATTAGTTTGCTGCGCCGAAAAGAGAGAGAAGGGCAAAACATCACATTTGATGAAATTGTGTTAGAAATATTACCTTTACTCAAGAATGGAACTACTCCCAAAAGCCAGACCATATTAAAGGTTCTTGAAGATATAGGGCAACGAACTGGCGATAATTATTGGACACTTAAGAAAGTTGAACCGGATTTGTTTGGCCAGATATAATATAATAAGTAACAGAATCGATGATCAAGTCGGTGGACAAAGTATTAAAACGGTGATAATTCTGAACGCAATATAAACATTATAACTGAGTTGTATGGATAAAGATATTAGAGAATTCTTGGATCGGGCAGAGCATAAAAGGCTCTATGAGGAAAAGCAGAAACGCAAAGAAAAACGCCTTGCGAACCAGATGAAACGTCAGAAGAGAAAAACTCACAGAAACACTGCTCTAAATGGCGCAGATCTTTTGTTTGGTGAATGTATTGAAGGAGATAACGAACTACGCCAGTTGGCTGATAATGGAAGAGATTATAGCAAAGTGGAGAAGGTCAGAACAAAACAACGTACTCCTGAGGGACAAAAGAAATATGATTGGGAGCATAGACCTCGCTTTATTTCTGTTCCAATGGGTGGACAAAACAAAAAATACTAATTCTGAACAACTAACATTCAAATTATATAGAACTCCTCCCTTAATAAAGAGCAGACTGCTGAGGGAGGAGTTTCGCTTGTGTGTCAGTTGATGAAAATTAATTTGTTCTCTTTCAAGTCGTACTTGACTAGACGGGTAAAGGATATTTTTTTCCATCATAAACTGGGGAGATGTCGATACCACGACGGATGAACTCATCCATAAGGGCTTGATTATTATGGGCTTGCATACTGGACCAGCCTCGTTTTTGCACTTGGGAGTTGAAAACAGTTACTAACTCTAGGATCTGCATGTCTACAAACTGCAGAGCAAACTTGATGTAATAAATGTTTTGTTGCATAAATTGGATTTTTAGAAGTTTATTAATTTTGCTTCCACATCGTACTAACCACCGTAGCTCCAATAGCTCGGTTGGTGAGTCCGCCCGAAGGTGACTGCTCTTGATGCTTTCGGGTGCAAAAATACGAAGAATTCGTGAGAATGCAAACAGAAAGAAAGGAATTATCGAGTGAAAATGCAAAAAAGATGCAGAAATATTTGGAAATTTGTAAAAACATGTATAATTTTGCTGCCGTTTTTCAAATCTATGTAAATTAAGAGCAATGCTTCAACAAGGAATGAACATATCAACACTGTTACCACTCCAGGGCAAAGAATGCTTTGGAGGATTCTGTTATGTTCATACGACAAACTCGATGAGTATTGCAGCACGTGACTGGTACACGAACACTTTCCAACGAACATCATCATATAGAGAATCTGACAGGACGGCATAGATGCAGCCGATCATCAGAGCATAGAAGATAACGAGACCGTTGGAAAGAGTTTACCAAATTTTCCAACGGTTTTTCGTTATCTGTGTGTCCATTTCCCGTACTTCTCCACGGCCTTAGCAGCTGGGCATACGCTAATCACAACAATATTAACCGCGCAGCGATGTGCACAAAAAAGAAAGAAAAATGAGAATACAATACATGAGTGATCTCCACATGGAGTTATATGATAATTCGCGGTATATCAAAGCGAAAGAGTTTGAGGCAAATGGTGATGTGTTGGTGCTCGCAGGTGATACATTCTACCTGCGAGACATTATCGCACCACAGAAAAAGTTTTGGAACTGGGCCTCGAAGAACTTCCGTCAGGTGCTGATGGTGCCAGGCAATCATGAGTTCTATGGCAATGGCGATGTCACCAAACGTGGCGATAGTTGGCAATGGATGTTCCGTGAGAATGTCGGTTACTATTATAATAAGGTGGTTCACATAGATGACACGGACTTTATCCTGACTACGCTTTGGTCAAAGATTCCCGAAATGGATATGTTCTACGTGTTAAGAGGGATGAATGACTTTCGCCAGATTATGTATGATGGTCGTCGGTTTATGCCTGAGGACTTCAATCTTGAACATGAGAAATGTCTCAGATTCTTGAAACTGGCTGTCGAAGAGAGTACAGCTAAGCATATCGTTGTGGTTACTCACCATCTGCCTACTCTGTCGATTGTAACTGCACGGCACATGGGTTCTGTCTTGAACGGAGCATTTGCAACGGAACTTGGCAACTTCATTGCTGACAGCCGCATTGATGCATGGATTTACGGCCATTCGCATACGAACATTGATACTATTATTGGGAACACGAAAATCGTATGTAACCAAATGGGGTATGTGTTCTCAAACGAGCATCTGATTAACGGATTTGAATCTGGCAAAGTAATAGAATTGTAGAAAAGAAAAATTTATCTTGGTACCCAAAAAGAAGAAAGGAATTTATCATGAGTGGAGGTGCATTTGATTATAGACAACACTTCATCGAGTATATGGCCGATGAGATTGAGCAAAGAATATTGAAATCTGGCCGTGAAATACCCCAAGAGGTTTTAAGAAGGGACCCCTGGATTGGATATTGTGACGATGATTTTGATGTTCCAAGGTTTTATCCCCAATACAACCGTAAGACAATAGACATAATGAAAAGGGCTGTCTATGTATTGAGAATGGCTTATATCTATGCCCAACGTGTAGATTGGATGCTTTCTGGTGATGATGGGGAAGACAGTCTTGTTGAACGCTTAGAGGAAGAACTTGAAGAACTCAAGACAAAATATCCAAGTGGGAAGTTCACATTTAAGAAAAATAGAGTTCGATATGATGACGACTACGGAGGCTTCCGTGAAATGCCACTTGTTAACAATTGAAACCACATAAGCGTTTTCAACTTGTCAACAATAGAACTTGACATCGCTCTGCAAAGATTCTTTTTTGCAGGATTAGTGGCTACAGGTTCTGCCGGCTACAAATTTGAAATGCGAGAAAAAGAAAAGTCCCGTAAGCCATTGACCTACGGGACTCTTTCTTTTGCGCTTCAGGATGGGCTTGAACCAACGACCCCCTGATTAACAGTCAGGTGCTCTAACCAACTGAGCTACTGAAGCAGGTTTTGCTGTTAAGCGGGTGCAAAAGTACGGCGAAAAAATGAAACTACCAAACTTTTAGGCGAAAAAATTCAAGGAATCTTTATTTTTTTGTAAAAAATGAGCAGAAAAAGGTAATTTCTTCCAAGAAACGTGTAATTTTGCAGCACAATTATGTAATGGTTAAATAGAAAATAGATCAAGAAGTGAAAATGAGAAGATATATCGTACCGTTGTTCTTGTTTCTGACCCTGTCGCTCACGACCCAGGCCCAAAAGAACAGTGATCATAATTTCGAGGTGGGTAAGAACCTTGATATTTTCAATCAGGTGTATAAGAACCTGGAACTGCTTTATGTAGATACGCTGAATCCGAAAGAGACTATCGGTACAGGTATCAATGCCATGCTTAGGAGTCTGGATCCTTATACGGAGTATTACGCTCAGGATGAGACGAAGAACCTCAGAATGATGCTCACAGGTAAGTATGCCGGTATTGGTGCCTTGATTCGTAAGCACCAGAAAATTGACCGTGTGGTGGTTGATGAGCCTTATGCCAATATGCCTGCTGCAGAAGTGGGACTGAAGAAGGGCGACGTGATTCTGAGCATCGACGACTCGATGATGACTGATAAGGCAGTGGGTTACGTCAGCGAGCATCTGCGTGGTGAACCTGGCACGAGTTTCCTACTGAAGGTCATGCGTCCTTCAACAGGTAAACTGATGAGTTTCAAGATTACCCGTAGGAATATCAAACTTCCCGAACTGCCTTATTATGGTATCAGAGAGGGAAATATCGGCTATATCAACCTGAACTCGTTTACAGAGGGATGCTCCAAGGATATGCGTCGAGCCCTTATTGATCTGAAGAAACAGGGTGCCACCTCGCTGATTCTTGACTTGCGTGGTAATGGCGGAGGCTCTGAACAGGAGGCTGTGGATATCTTAAACCTCTGGTTGCCGAAAGGAATTACCGTTGTGGAGAATCGTGGCAAACTGAAGCAGGCCTCGAAGGAGTATAAGACGCATGTGGAACCGCTCGACACGGTGATGCCGTTGGTGGTGCTCGTGAATGGTGAGACGGCTTCGGCCAGTGAGATTACCAGTGGTGCCATTCAGGATCTGGATCGTGGAATAGTATTAGGTACGCGCACATACGGGAAAGGGTTGGTGCAGGTTCCTATCGATCTGCCCTATAACACCAATATGAAGGTGACGACCTCGAAATATTATATACCCAGTGGTCGTTGCATTCAGGCCATTAACTACAAGCACAGTGGTGGTGGCTATCGGGAGCATATCCCCGACTCGCTGACGAAGGTTTTCTATACCAGAAATGGTCGGGAAGTGCGCGATGGTGGTGGTATCAAGCCCGATGTAGAGGTGAAGGCTGATACAATCCCCAATATCGCCTTCTATCTCTCTGCCTCTGGACAGGATTCTACGGAGGTGATGTTCGACTATGTGGTCGATTATATCGCCAAGCATCCGACTATCGCCCCTGCTACAGAGTTCCATCTGACGGAAGCTGATTGGCAGGAGTTTAAGGAACGTGTCATCAAGAGTGGTTTCACTTACGACCCTGTTAGTCAGAAGCAGTTTGCCGAATTGGTAAAGACGGCAAAGTTTGAGGGTTACTATGAGGATGCCAAGGGCGCCTTCGATGAACTGGAGAAGAAACTGAACCACGATGTGGCTACAGATTTGGAGAAGCATAGGGAGGTATTGACGCAAGTGCTCGAATCGGATATCATTGCAGCTTACTACTATCAGGCGGGAGCCATTGAGGCAGGACTTAATTACGACCGTCAGTTGAAAGAGGCCGTCCGTCTGCTTCAGAATCCTGAAGAATATCAAAAAATACTGGCTCCCCAGAAGCCCAAAGAGACCTCGTCAATTATCAAAATTGACCAGAAAAGAACAGAAAATATCTCCTTGAAACAGAGAAAATTAGAAATATTCAGTGCAATTGCATAAAAAACTGAAGAAATATTTGGTAGATAACGGGAAAATGCTTAACTTTGCACCCGTTCAGCGGAATGAGAGGCTCGAAAGAGTCTCTCATTTCACATTTAAATGACTGTAGATGATTAATAAGGAAACGATTAAGACATTGACGGAAGAGTGGTTAAAAGATAACGACTACTTCTTGGTGGACATCATCTTTGCGGATGGTGACAGAATTGTGATTGAGATTGACCATGCCGATGGTGTGTGGATTGAAGACTGTGCCGAACTGAGCAGGTTCCTGCAGGAGCGTCTGGGTGACGAGCTTGGGGAATATGAACTCGAAGTGGGCAGTGCCGGACTGGGCCAGCCGTTCAAAGTGGCTCAGCAGTACATTAATCATGTCGGAGACATGGTGGAAGTACTCGACCTCGAAGGTAAGAAGATGCAAGGAATCCTGAAGGCTGTTGATGGTACGCAGTTTACCGTCAGCG
>Ga0265299_10002887_pt1 | contig 17148 bp, 17 predicted proteins | sample AusTroGonzalo_MG_4_FD_193485 | JGI IMG/M metagenome (GOLD analysis project Ga0265299, IMG submission 193485) | Bovine rumen microbial communities from tropical cattle in Woodstock, Queensland, Australia - Gonzalo_02 | ecosystem: Host-associated > Mammals > Digestive system > Stomach > Rumen ... | reverse complement strand
GGATTCGCAAAAGTGAAAAACAACGGAAAATACAATTATTTGAGGTCAAGTGATTTCGATTTACTTCTTAAATCACCTATGGATTACATAACTGATTTTTCAGAAGGACATGCTTATGGCAAAGACGATGGAGTATGGTATGATATCAATATAGACGGAACAGTTTCAAAAATGGACGAAGAACGTCAGAAATTCTTTGACAACATCCACCTTGATAAAAAAAGAAATGAGTCACTGGACAGGAAAGTCTTTAAAATAACAGAGTCGCAGGCAAATTCAATTATAGACGAAGAAGAGAAAAAAGAGGAACGGTTGTATTCACTGTTGAACGAGTCTTTCCACCCGAAATCCTCAATGGTTTTAAGAGTGAAAGAATACCTTGACAGAAATTTCAAAAAAGCCTCCGTCAATGATATAGACAACAACGGATACCCGTCAAAAGAGAAAGTTGTCGTATGGATAAACTCTGATGGAGAGGCTGTAAAAACCATAAACATGAGCGATTTGCTGGATTTGCTGGACGACATGTTCCATGATAACATAAAAGATGACAGAGACAGAAAGAATTTCCTCAAAAGCGTGATAATAGACTGGTATAACGGAGACATAACACTTGACGGACTTCTTTCAAAAAACACAATAGCTTAAAATTTTATTTTTATGGCAGAAAACAACACAACAATATTCCAAAGGCTGACACAAGTTTTCGGCGGAGGAAGCGCAATACCAGAATCACCGGTGAAAAAAATAAACTCATACGGTTTTTCCGGTACTGAACCTATATTCACAACCAAGGACAGGGCTGAATACGAGAAGAAAAAACTTGAGCTTAGACAGCAGAACCTTCTTGCGAAACAGTGGATAAAGGCTAATCAGGAGATTTCAACAGACAGCCTTATAGGACTTAGCGAAACAAGGATAATGTTCAGGGACGCTGACCTTATGGACGCATTCCCCGAAATCGGAGCGGCGCTTGACATAGTTTCAGAAGAGGTGTGCCAAGTGGGAAAAAACGGCTCACTTGTGAATGTGTATTCAAAATCCGACAGAATCAAGGCGATTCTGGAAGACCTTCTGGTTAACAGACTCTCAATCACAACAAATCTTCCTCTGGTAGCGAGGGCCACATGCAAATACGGAAACGAATACATGTTGTTGAACATTGACGCCAATAAAGGAATACTAGGATGGCGCAGGCTTCCGGTTTATGAAATGGAAAGGTATGACACGAAAGACGACAATCCGTACGCGAAACAAATGGCTTCGAAAACGAATGTTTACGAAAGGGGTGACGAGACGGTATTTGTGTGGGTAGGAAAAAACAGTTTCGTACCTTACAGAAACTGGCAGGTTGCGCATTTCAGACTTTTATACGACTCTCTGTTCCTTCCTTACGGCATGTCATTCCTAAACAAAGGAAGAAGGCATTTCAGGATGCTTTCGCTCATGGAGGATATGATGTTGCTATACAGACTCGAAAGGTCAGTGGAAAGAAGGGTTTTCAAAGTTGATGTAGGCTCGATAGACGAACAGGATGTTCCTTCATATGTACAGCAAATAGCCGATAATTTCAAAAGAACACCGCTTATCGACCAGGCTACAGGACAACTTGACTTAAGAAAAAACATTTTGAATAATTCTGAAGATTTTTTTATCCCGACCAGAGACCCGAACTCACCTAACCCTATTGAGACACTCCCTGCGGCGCAGAACCTGACCGCTCTTGATGATATAAAATATGTACAGAACAAACTGTTCACAGCCCTTAGGGTTCCGAAACCTTTCCTTAATTTTGAGGAAAACGCGGGTGACGGGAAAAACCTTTCGTTACTTGATGTAAGATTCACAAGAACTGTTAACAGGATACAGCAGATGCTTCTCATGGAATTGAACAAGATTTGTGTCATACACTTGTATCTTCTCGGTTTCACAGACGAGTTGACAAATTTCACACTTACGATGAACAACCCTTCATCACAGGCGGAAATGCTTGAGCTTGAGAACATGTCAAAGAAGATAAGCGTAATCAGAGACGCTGTAAGTGACCCTGGACCAGGAATACCGATAATGTCAATGACAAACGCCTGGAAAACAATAATGGGTTGGTCAGACAGAGAGGTTTCAGAGAATCTCGACCAGTTGAGACTTGAGAAGGCTTTGGCTAACGAGCTTGAGAAAACACCGGAGATTATCAAAAACACAGGTCTTTTCAAGTTTGTGGACAATCTATATGGAGAACCTGGAGCGAAATATTCCGACCAAAACGGTGCAAATGGAGGAGAAGAAGGCCCGGCTCCGGGAGGCGGAGGTGGAGGCGGATTCGACTTCGGAGGCGGAATGCCTGACATGGAAGGCGGAGAAGGCGATATGACAGGCAATGAAGGCGAGATACCTACTGAAGAAGGCGCGCAAGAAGAGGCTGAACTCGGAGGAGGTCCGCAGCCTGAAACGCCCACAGGCGGAGAAACAGAACCTCCGGTTGGTGAAAACCTGGCTACTAGAGCCACAAAACCGCTTCTATATGAAAACAACAAAAAAAATCCGCTCCATATTATAAACGAAGGAACTCTTTTGGAGAAAGCGACGATTTATGACAAAAATTTCATTATCAATGAAGAACTTAACAAAATAGCCTGTAACCTTAAAAACTTGGTAAATGACAAAACGGTCACTGAGAAAGAGGTTAACAAAACCGTCAAAAAGCTGAAAAAAGAAAACCCAAAAGCACGTAAGAAAAAATAGCCTTTTCTTAATTAATTTTCACACTAAACAAATAGGTTTTATCACTATTTATTAAAAAAACTCAACATGCTATACTACGGAAACAATCTTGTTACACCAGGAACACTCAGGACAGGAGGAGGCACAGGCGCCTCATCCCTGAACGATTTGAACGATTGCTCAATTTCACAGCCGGCAAACAACGATGTCCTTGTATACGATTCGTCTGAAAACGCTTTTGTGAACACTCCGTCATACACCCTGGCAAAGATACCGGTTGAAACGGCTACACCGCAGGCGTCTGTAACGATAGACCCTTACAAGATGTATTCATTCGGAACACTTTCCAGGTCTCTTACAATAGTATTCAACACGTCAGCTGAAATACAGGGATATGTGGCACAGTACTGCTTTACATTCACATGCGGCACAAACGGGGCGATAACACTACCGCAAACATGTCTGTATAACAACGGAAGCGCACCAGAGCTTGTCGCTGGCAGGACATATGAGTTCAATATTTCCAACAATCTTGTTGTTGTTGGTGAGTTTTATTAAAAAAACAAATTCCTATGATTTCGTTAAGACGTGCTTTGTTGTCAATTTTTCGAAGAGTACCTGTTCAGCATGTCCTTGACATAGAATGCTCAAGTTCATACACAGGGAGATATTTCTACCTTACATCGACTTATGACGGATTTACTGTTACGCCTGAATGGTACATAACTGCAGGTTCCTCATACGCCACAATCAACCAGAACGGAAAAGTCGAAATAGTTGAGAATACCATAAACCAACCTATAACAGTACTGGCGTCATACAGGAACGCTGTTGCGACTGCGAATATCACGGTCACATACGACAACCAGCTTACCATAGAATGTCCGTCCGAGATAACCGGTACATCTGGAAACGCTTTCGCGAGATTCAACTCCACAGTGGTACAACCGAGCTGGAGCGTTACAAGCGGGAGTTCACACGCAAGTATCGCAAACGACGGAACAATCACAATCACATCAACAGGCTCAATCACGCTTTCAGCGACGTATAACGGATATACCGCAACAAAAAATGTGGATGTTGTGTATTCACAAACAACAGATACACAAACTGAAATCGACACAGAGACGGGAACTATAACCACCACAACAACAACAATTGAAAACATTCCTGAAACTGGGGAAACAATAACCACAGAAACGATATCAACATTATACTCTGACGGCTCGTCAACACAAACAGTAACAGAAACGACTGACAATCAGGACGGCTCGTCAACATCCACATCAACAACAACGAACAATGACGGTTCAATAACCGAAACCACATCAACTACATCAGCGCCAGATGAACACGGAACAACGGTGTCTAATTCCACAACGGAAAACTATGACGAGAACGGAAACCTTTCGACAACATCGGTAAACACAACAACCGAAAACCAGGACGGTTCATCATCGTCAACAACAACGAACTATAACTCTAACGGTGATGCGACAGACATAACCAACCAGGATGTTGATACAGAAGGAAACAACTCGACACAGCAGATTGTGTATAACGAAAACGGGGAACAAGTTGTCACAGGCTACAGCATAGACACATCAGATAACCCGGACGGTGAAAAAACATTTGACGAAGACGGTGTGAATACGGAATTCTACGGTTTTGACACAGTTGAGGGTTTCATTCTGCACATGCATTTCACTATCGATTTCACTGACCAACCAGCAAACCAGCAGGAGAACCACCACCAGATACTTTCAATGAAAAGGGCGAGTCCTTCGCCTTGGTATGGATTCCAACTTCGACAATCCGGAACAAACAAATATATACAACTTGGTACGCAGTTTGAGTTCGGAAGCAACACAAACACAACTATACAACCGAACTGGATTGTAACAAACCAAATCGCCGAATACGACATTGAGATAACATACGACCCAACTTTGTTCTCAAACACATTCGTGTGCAGGGAACTTATAAGCGACACAACCGTGTTCACATCCAGCTACACATTCCCAGACCTTCCGGAACTCAGGTATCTGACGGTCTGTATAGGTTACGGTCTTGACGAGAACGAGGAACCTTACAGATACTCAAAAATAAACGTTATAAACTTCTCACTTTCAAAAATCCCGCAACCTCTGGCATCACCGGTCATATCATGTGACGGACAGCAGATAACGATAACATGTGCGACTATGGGAGCGAGTATATACTACAAACTCGGTCAAGGCGGAAGTTTTACACGGTACACGAATCCGATAACAATAAATTCAGATACAACTGTTTACGCTTATTCAGTCCTTAACACGAACACAAGCGAGACTGTTTCGCAAACATGCATATACGATGACGGAATAGAGGAACCCGTCATAACATGTGATGGTGAGTATGTCGAGATAAACTGCGCCACTCCGAGTGTGGATATCTACTATAGGTTCGGCCAAAGCGGGGAATTCTTGCTATACGAGTATCCTATGGAAATAAACGCCACGACTGTTGTTCAGGCGTATTCTGAAATTGACGGGAACAGGAGCGAAACTGTGACAGAAACATGCACCTACGTCCCAATAGTTCTCTCGGCACCGGTAATATCTTGCAGTGACAATCTCGTCACAATAACGTGTTCAACAAACAGGTCGCAGATATACTACAGACTTGACGGAATCGGTTCGTTCGCACTTTACTCATCACCGATACTGATAGTCGCGGACACCGATGTAGAGGCATATTCAACATACAAGAACCAGACAAGCACAACCGTGACACAAACCTGTTACTACACCCCAGACCATGATTACAGTCAGGACTACCTGTCGTTCAGGGCAATCACTGGCGGAACAATAGTATGGAAGGCGTTCGGCAACCTTACGAAAACAATCTCATACAGCGTAAACGACGGTGCGTGGACAACGCTCACATCAACATCAAGCGGTGTGTCAATAACAGTAGCAGCGGAGGATGTTGTAAGACTAAAGGGTACAGACTATCCATATGCGACAAGCAAATCCGCTTATTCTGGCTTTGAAGGAGGAACGGCAACGTACAATATTGAGGGTAACATAATGAGTCTTATCTACGGCGACAACTTCGCGAACAACACGACTCTCCCGAACTCAACATATATTTTCTGCTCAATATTCAAAAAATCCAACGTTATTTCAGCAGAAAACCTAATATTGCCAGCGACAACATTGAGAAACTATTGCTACAGGGCAATGTTCAGTTACGCTTCATCGCTGACAACACCGCCGGCACTCCCCGCAACAACACTTGCGCAGGGATGTTATTGGTATATGTTCGAGGCGACTTCAATAAGCGAAGCTCCTGTGCTTAACGCAACGACACTCCTCAAGGAATGTTACGGACACATGTTCACCGACTGCCATAACCTTTCGCTTATACAATGCTTCGCCACAACAGGGTTCGGGGCACAGGACTGCCTCATAGGATGGACAACGAATGTGGCGGCGTCAGGTATGTTCGTCAAGGACGGCAACACAACGACTTGGACAACAGGTGTCAACGGAATCCCGACAAGTTGGATTGTGTGCAACGATGTCCTGATGTACCCGCCAGAAGTTTCGTTCGACGGGGAAACCATTGAACTGCTTTGCGACACCGCAGGTGTTGATATATATTACAGGCTCAACCAAACAGGTTCTTACACAGTATACAGCACACCTATATCTATACTTTCAGACACTATTGTTGAGGCTTATGCTTCAGACGGAGTGCATATAAGCGCTACAATAAGTGAAACTTGTGTTTATGTTCAGGAAACCCCGTTTGAGTATTCAAACAAAAATCTTTCTACTTGGAGATACAACGGACAGACTATAACAACACCATACTCCGTAAACGCGGTAGACGGCCATTCTTCAAACTATGCGAAGGGGACTTTCAACTTTGAAACATCTGTCAACCTCCATGACCCTCAACCGACATACCTGTGGTTCCAGCACGCAGACCAGTCCGCAGACATCTATGTGGACAATGTCAAGGTGGAAACCCACTGGGGTGGTTACAATGCGTTCTTCTCAGACATATCCAACTATGTCCACAGGGGAACGAACAACATAAAGGTCGCGCTTTGCAACACGACAAGGAACACACTCGCCCCCGCCGCAGGCGACTTCAACTTCAACGCCACATTGGGCAATGTCAAGCTGTTCACAAGTCCTTGTCTTCCGGACAAACAATACGGTTATGACGGTTTCCACATCACTTCGACAATAAGCGGCACATCAGCAACAATAAATGTCGAAACAAAAGTACCATCCGGAGCGGATGTTTATCTTTACATAAAAGACAACAACACAACATTATACACAGACAACAGCACTAGTGACGGAACGGTAATGACCTTCACAACAACACTCTGAAACATAACTCTATGGAACGGAACAGCGAATCCGAAACTGTATGATGTGGTTCTCGAAATCTACAAAAACGGAGACCTTTATCACAGTTATACAAGACCTTACGGTTTCAGGTATTATGAATATGTGATTAACGAACCCGGAATACTCCAATCCGGAAACTATACAGGTTTCCTGTTGAACGGACAACCCTATTACTTGAGGGGTGTCTGTATGCACGACGACCTCGAGAACAAGGCAAACGCACTCACGGACGCGGACTACACACAGGAATTCTCAATCATTCAGGAACTCGGTTGCAACTTCATAAGACTTGCGCATTATCCGCATACGAAAGAGGTGTATGACTGGTGTGACCGACTCGGTATCATCGTTCAGACCGAGGTCCCATGCGTGAACAAGCTGCAGTCAACAATGCCACAGGACTACTATGACCACCTGACAATCCAGTACACCGATATGGTCAACCAGCATTACAACCACCCGTGCATTATGTTCTGGGGTTTGAGCAATGAAACATCAACCGACAACAAGGCGTTCGGAAAATCAAAGATTGAGGAATACACCACACTCATCAAGGGACTTGATTCCGAGAGGATGGTGGGTTATGTGATGTCGCACAGTTACACCAACCCGGCAAGTTACTACAACGACCCGAATGTTGACTGGTTCGGCGGAAACATCTATGTGGGCTGGTATATTGACAAGACGTCAAATGACCCGACTTCGCAACTCAACACCCGTATAACAAACACCATAACAAGACTCAGCAAACCTCTCGCTTTCTCCGAATACGGTTGCGGCGGAACACAGCACTGCCACTCCGACGATTTCAGGAACACCACAACGACAGGAAACTACGCTCGCCATGACATTGAGTACCAGATGTGGTTGCACGAAGGACACATTGCGGCAATCAGGAATTTCCCGCAACTTCTCTTCACGGCACAATGGCAGTTGTTTGACATCGCGGTTTCCAACAGAAACGAAGGTTACACGGTCTGCCTTGACGGAGAGAACACGTCGACAGACGACAACCTCAGAAGACTTAACAACAAGGGGCTTGTCGAGCGTGACCACATAACAAAGAAAGACACATTCTATATCTACAAAGCGGAATGGAACACAACACCGTTTGTTCACATATGTGGAAAAGATTACACCAAGATGACACAAAGAGTTATAAAGTGTTACACAAACGACGGGAACTCACTTTCACTCTATGTTAACAACCAGTTTGTGGAAACCGTCAGTGTGACTAACCATATAGCTACGTTCACAGCCGCGAACTTCAATTCGGGTGACATAATAAGGGTTAACGGCGCGACTACAAACGACACGTTCACATTCTAATAGTCCATGTCATTTAAAAAACAAAAAAGGAGGCTTGAAAACCTCCTTTTTCTTTGTCATTCCGTTTTTGCGTCACTCTATTTGCTGATTTCCTTTGCTCTGTTTTCCAAAACACTGGCTTTGGCATTCCAATATGAAAGGATTATGTTTGCTTTGGTGTAACCTTCTGACATTGTGGAGAAAAACGCGCTCACCATAAGGATTCCGTCCCATTCAGGAATACCCCTGTAAGTCATGTTGTCAAGAGTTTTCACGGTCTTGTCATAAAGCGTGAAAGGTATTTCATCTTTCGGCTCGCGCCAGTATTCCACAATGCTTTTCAGTGTTGGAATCTCGTTAAAATGGACCGACTCCTTTGTCATGAAGAAAACAATCTTGTCTCCTACTTCCTTCCTTGTGCATTCTTTTCCGTCATAAGAAATTTTTTCCGGCACTTTGTAATTCACGAGTTTGAGAGACTCGGCGTACTCCGTCCTTCTCATCTTTATCTCATCGTAATCCTTACCCATCTCTTCAGTGTCAAACGCTTTCTCAACATACAGTTCATATTCATCCACGTCTTTCTGCAATCTTGACCTCAGCTGTTCCGCGGTCTCTTCCTGCGAAACAACAACATGTTTCTGTTCGGCGTGTTTGAAAGCGGGTTCTTCTTTTTTCTCTTTTCTGGTTGTTTTTTTCTTTGTCTCTGTTGTGTCGGTTGTTTTTCTAGCCGCCATATTGTGTTAATATTTTCAGTTTATTTTAATCGTTAAGCAGATTCACATCTTTTTCTTCGCCATTTTCCGCCATTTGGCAAATTCTGACGATATCCCTCATCAGGAGATAAGCCTCGTCGTATGTGACTGCCTGTCTCCTGATAAGGTCACAAACCACTTTGAAGCCGTCTGTGTACATCTTAGTTTTTGTTTTTGTGCTGGAAGCAGTACGTGTCTGACGGGTTTACCAATCTCTCGCACTGGGTACCTTTCTTTGTAATCGCGGCGCACTGCACAAGTGTGTCGACAGCGTCAATGCCTTCCATAACGGCAGTGTCAGCCTCTTCGGCAAACTCGTCGATAACGGAGTCGGTCTCGGCTACAATGTCAGTGTTGTCGGTTTCACCGTCATAACTTACTCCGTCACAAGACCACATCATGGCTGCTGCGGCCACGAAAATGAAAAACAGTTTTCTCATTGTTGTTAGTTTTTTTTGTTATGTTATAATTAATACTTAATATTGTAAGCGTCTTTCTCGTTTTCATCCGAACTGAAACCGTCTGTTGGCACATGTTTAACCTGTTCAGTATGTTCATCACATTTGGTTAAAGGAAAGATTGTTAATGGAAATGTGATTGTAGGGCAACACTGGAACAAGTTCTCGTATGACGCGCTTTCAAACAGTTTTGGATTCGGGGATTTTGACATTTTTATTAGTTTTTAATGTCACAGTGTTATTAGTTTTTGTTGTTTTCGTCATCAGCTTCAACCTCTTCTGAGATATATTTCTCAATTTCCGAGATGCGTTTCAAACCTTCCTCAGCGTCGGCTTTCTTGTCCATTATTTCAGACATGCGCCTGATTACATCTTTGATATTCCCTTTACCGCAAGATTCACCCATCGACGCGATTTCAGCGTCAATCAGTGAAGAAGTCTCAAGAATATCATCCTTGAAACCAAGTCTCGCGTTTTCCAGCATGTTTTTGAAAAGACCGATTTTGTTCTCCACCATACCGTCTTTGAATTTGCCTTTGAGGATAGCCTCGATTTTTGTCATTTTCGCCATAATTTTATTTGTTTTTAGTGTTATTTTTTTTTTTATTTACGTTCATGTATATTTTCCTCTATATAATCCAGAATCCACTCTAAAGCTTTGTATTCACCAAGTGACATCAACTGTTCATGTGTCCATCCGGCAGTATCGGAGTAAGCGTCAGGGAGTTTTTCCCATAGTTCATCCAACCTTTCGTTTATTTTATCCAACACCCTGTGTATCATACTGTAAACCTTATGTTTATTTTCCTTCTTCTTTTCACACAGAACAAAGGCTCGTCATCACAAACAGGAGACGTGTCGTAATTATCATCATAAACAGTATATGTTATCGGGTTGTAAGTCAGTGGATACTGATATGTACCATATGAGTTGTCAAGAAATACTTTCCATGACGAATAATCGTTCCCCGATGAGCTATCAATTGAAATAGTACAACTGTTATCAATACCTGAAATAACGTTGTCAGAAGTTACGCAACAAGACGTTAAAGAGTCATTTGCCGTAAACACACAGCTATGCGTATCAGAAGTAATATTATTCATGGGTGTTTGCATATTGTTTTTTTTAATAAATTATCATCGCCATTATGAGACCTAGCAGTGTGACAGAATACTCCGTCAATGCGTTGTTCAACAGAAACGGGTACAGAAAAGCCTCTGTTTTAGCCCATGCAAGATAACACTTTGCAAGAGCTGTTTCAAAAAAACCGAAACTTTTATCCTCCACCATTTCTTTTTTTATTTAAAATGTTTTTGAGCCGCTGCAAAAAAACAATATGTGTGTTTTTTTTTGAAAAAAACTGTCTCCCGATGAGGATTTGAACCTCAATCCTAGGTTCCGTAGACCTAAATTCTAATCCATTGAACTATCGGGAGTTTTAAAAAATTAGTCCGGATTTTGTTTGTACGCTGTTCCGGAAACAGTGTTTTTTTAAATAGTGTGTATCAATGTTTTGCAAAAACAAAATCCCGGGAACAAACTCATTGAACCAGGGATTCTCATTCAGAAAAAGACGGCAAAAATCCGTTTGCCTAAAAACACCAAGCCGGCTGGAAGCGTGTGGCACAATGTCAATAACAAAGGCAACGACCAGGACCTTGCTCCGGGCACAAAGACCAGGACTTCCTCCGCGGACTCCTCCGCTTCATCGGACAAACTTTTGTTTTCCCCGGCGCAAGACATGGATACAGCGGAATCACCCGTATATCCATCTGTAAGCAATGCGCTTTAATGCTTTTTGTTATTTAAGAATAAAGCCGCATGCGACCAGCCGTTCGGGAGGGTTTCGGCAAAACAGCCCCAGTCCCTCCCTACAGGATGCTATTTCTTTTTACCCAGCTCTGAAAGTTTTTTATAAGTGCCCTTCAGGTTGTCAGGAATCGCAATCTTAAGCGACTGCGTCTCCTCAAGACGCTCGTTATGGTATTTCTGCGCTTTCGCCATGATTTCCCTGATTGCCGCGTTGTATTCCTCCATGGCTTTCACATACTCGCTGTCGATACGGGACGTCTCAGTGTTGATTTTCGTCTCGATATCGTGTTTCATTGAGTTTAGCTCGGCCTGGTAAGAGCGGTATTTGTCCTGCAATGAGAAGTACAACTCGTCAACGGATTCCGGTGACACTGTGGGTTCTGATGTATACAGGATAGCGTCCCTCCCGGCTCCGTTAAGCTTGCACGGGTTCTGTATTGTGTCCGACAAATTTTCCCTTGCGACCGCAAGATAACCGTCAGGATGTATGTATTTACCTATGGTTGAGCATTGTGTGTCGAGCCAAAGATAGCGGTTACGGGTTTTGATGTTCCATTCGGCAACCATATCATCCCATGACGGATAGGGTTCTCTGACGGGTTTTTCCGGGACCTCGATTCCAAGCTCCCTGGCTGTTTCAAAGTTCTCTTTGTTCTTGGCTTCCCTGACAAGGCGCTCTTTTTCCTTTATCGCCTCGCGGAACCATGCTATCAGCGACTTAAGTCTGGCCACCTCTTCCAACTTTTCCGGAATCCGGTCGATGTTTGAAGTTCCAACACGCAGAACCTTCTCCTCGCTGGAGTCGATGAGTGACGCTTTGGTCGTGTAGAACCTGATTTGCGAGAGCTCTTTTTCTATACTCATATACGACTCTTTTGCCAAATTAGAGATATGGTTGGCGCTTGTCGTGGTGATGCCGTTCGCATCGAAAAATACACTGTTCTCCATAAAAAAAAACGTTTTGGGTTAATAATATGTTTGTTACATGGTTTTATAATCCTTGTGTCTCCAGAAGGGCTATAATATTGTTATTTTTTTGTGGGCCTGGAGGGACTTGAACCCCCAACTTACTGATTATGAGTCAGTTACTCTAACCAATTGAGTTACAGGCCCGGTTTTCGCACGGAACGGAAAAAATTTGAGTTTGCGTAACATTGGTTTAGTTGCCGCGCCGCGCGATATTTTTCGTTTCTGTACGAATGTGCCATGGTCTGAATTACAGCTCATCTACGTCAAACCGTTGATTTTGATATTATCTCAGGGTTACTGACTTTCAGGCACTACTATTAACCATTTTTCGTTTCATAGCACTCCTTCGTACAACCATTAAGGATATTCACCAAATTTAGGAGATTCCGCATAGGGTTTTTCACGCCTATCGTCCGGTTTCCTGTTCATTTCATGTCAAAGAACTTATATTTTGTTATAACGTTTTTGTATCGTTATATATGTTATCTATAATGAAGCAAATTTGAATATAATATATTGTAATTCATTTGTTTACTATTGAAATACCAAACCTAGTCCAGGTAAATGTGCTAGCCAACTTAATCTGGACATTTTTCGTACCCCCACCCTGAATCGAACAGGGATTTATTCTTTAGGAGAGAATTGGTTTATCCGTTAACCTACAGGGGCTTCTGAGCGGCGTATCGGGCTCGAACCGACACCTCAACCTTGGGAAGGTCGCGTGCTGCCATTGACACCAACACCGCTTCTTTATCTCTAATTAATCCAATATGTCAAAGAGCTTTTTTGTCCTTTTTGTTTGACGGTGCAAAAATACGAAAAATTTTTGAATCGTGCAAATTTTTTCGATTTTTTTTCAAAATTATTTCCGGTTTAGTTTTGTCGAGAACTGTTTTTTGTCAACCTGATGTATTTTGTCGCTCGGTATGGTCTGTTCTGTGTAGATTCCGATTGCGCTGTTCGAGTCGTAATACAATCTCACGTTATCGCCAACATTTTTGATATCAACAGCCAAAAGGACATATGAGCCGTTGTTTTTCGGGTTTCTGTTCAACAGGCATAGTTTCTGCCCCAAAGACAACATTTCCCTGTCGCCGCAATCCTCTCTCATGAGGTATGTTCTCGGAGGATAGTTGAAATAACTGTTTTTATGCGACGGCACAAGTCCTTTTGACAAAACGCTTTCCATATTGTATTCAGGCGTCCAGTGGTATAATGTGCCATACATTGACTTGATATTGTCTGTCTCGTCGTTTTGCATCTGGCTTGTCGGCTCGAACTGAAGTTTGACAAACTTCATTCCTTCTATAACGTAAGTTTTTCCCACAAGTCCCAGGAAATAACCCATCTTTTCCATGTCGGTTTTGATAAGGTCTACGTTTTCGCCGATTAAAGCGACAATTATGTATATGGATATTTTGTTGTTGGCCTCAACCTTCTGCACCAACTGTGTGCTAATCTTGTATTTTGTGGAAATCTTTCTGACAACATCATCCGGTGAAAGAATATCGCCGTACGCCTCGTTTACATATGCCGGAAATGACAAGTCATCGTCAAAAGTCACAGGTACCGGCGTGAGACGCAAATCCCTGTAAGCCTGTTTCAACACCTTGATGTCAATCTTTGAAATATCGATTCCCCCAATATCGCCGGTATTGTTTTTGTCCGCTCCGGCCAAAGCTTTTCTAACTCTATCCTCAACAAGACTACAGAATTCGCCCTTTGTAAGTTTCACAGTATTCTTTGCAATTCTATATTTTTTTTGAAGTTTTTGTTTTCTCAGCCGAGTCTTATCACGCCTTCCTTGTACAGTTCGTTCTTGTACTTCCTAAGGCGTTTGATGGACTCGTTGTGCTTTTGTCTGTCGTAGTACCTTCCGTCGGCTCCGAGCTCCCTTCTCCTTTGCCTGCATTTCGTTTCAGTGTCCGGATTGCAGATAAAGATAATCAGGCGTTTGCTGACATTGTACGCTCTCGCCAACTCGTTGTAACTGTGGTTATGGACTCGTCTGATTAGGCGTATCTCGTCACGCTCGTCCTCTGACAGTTTCACTGTTCTTTTTAGCTCCCTTGGAAGTCTCGCTTTCTCTGATTTGTATGGCATAGTTTGTATGTTTTTTGTTTCACGTGGCAAAGATACGGAAAGTTTCTGGAATGCGCAACATTATTTTTAAACAAATTCACCTTTACTGTCAATGTATTTCCATTTCCCGTCGAGCTTGACCTTTGCCAAGCCTTCGGAGAAGTACCATGCGTCATCGAACCACTGTTCTGTCAACAGCTTCCATTCGGTGTTGATAAAGTTCCACTTTCCGTATAATTTAACCTTTGCGAAACCTTCACAGAAGCTACATGCGTCATCGAACCACTGGTTTGACATCAGCTTGCCTTTTGTGTCAACGAAGTTCCACTTTCCGTTGTCATGAACCGTTGCGAAACCTTCGGAAAAACCCCATACTTCATCAAACCACCGCTCTGACAATGGGTTTCCTTCGGCGTCGATGATATTACATTTACCGTCGAGTTTAACTATTGCTAAACCTTCCTGAAAACCGCACGCTTCATCGAACCACCGCTCTGTCAACAGTTTGCCTCCGGTGTCGATGAAGTTCCACTTGCTGTCGAGCTTGACCAATGCGAAACCTTCGCAGAAGTACCATGCGTCATCGAACCACTGTTCTGTCAACAGCTTGCCTCCGGTATCGATGAAGTTCCACTTCCCGCCTAGTTTAAACGCTGCGAAACCTTCGGAGAAACTATATGCTTCATCGAACCACTGCTCAGACAACAGTTTTCCATCTGTGTTGATGTAGTTCCACTTCCCGTCGAGTTTAACCCTTGCGAAACCTTCGGTGAAACTACATGCGTCACCAAACCTCTGCTCCGACAACAGTTTTCCATCTGCGTTGATAAAGTTCCACTTCCCGTCGAGTTTAACCCTTGCGAATCCTTCTGAAAAGTTCCTTGCACCATCATACCATTGTTCTGAAATGAGTTTGCCTTTGGAGTTGATGAAGTTACACTTCTCGTCGACTTCGACTATTGCGAAGCCTCCCGAGAATCCACACGCCCTGTCAAATCTCGCAACGACATCCATGCCGATTTCTTTCAAAAGTGTTATCTCAGAGCAGACGAACTTGCCGTCACCGTCTTCCGACTCTATCATATCGCCTCCGCACTCAACCTCGTAATACGCCGTTTTCCCGTTGTTCGGGTAAAACGACCATGTCTGCCACAACTCATGGCATGCGTGGAAACCGCTCTCGCAAAGTTCGATTTTTCCTTCGTGCTTGTAGGTTTTGCCGGGCTCGTAGACGAAACCGCGGCATGACAATGTGCCGTCCTCATTTCTGTTGAAACCTTTGTAAGCTTTCATAATATGTATGTTTTTTCTTTCACGCCGCAAAGATACGGAAAGTTTCTTAATCACGCAAGAGTTTTTCTAAACAATCTCACCTTTTGTGTTGATAAAATTATATTTCCCGTTGAGTCTAACCTCTGCGAAACCATAGTGGAAATTCCATACGTAATCAAACCACTGATTTGACAGTATCTTTCCTTCGGTGTTGATGAAGTTATATTTCCCGTCGAGTCTAACCTTTGCTAAGCCGTAATAAAATCCTCCAGCGTCATTATACCACTGTTCAAACAATATCTTCCCTTCTGTGTTTATGAAGTTATATTTACCGTTGACTTTAACCACTGCGAAACCTCCGGAGAAACTACCAGCGTAATCGAATCTCGCGACATCAGTCACGTCTATTTCTCTCACGAGCTTGATTTCCGAGCAGACGAACTTGCCTGTGTTGTCATCACTCTCGATTATATCTCCTCCGCATTCGACCTCGTAATACGCCGTTTTCCCGTTGTTCTGGTAATACGTCCATACCTGCCACAACTCGTGGCATGCGTGGAAACCGCTCTCGCAAAGCTCAATTTCACCTTCATGTTCGTAGGTTTTTCCAGGCTCGTAGACGAAACCGCGGCATGACAATGTGCCGTCCTCGCTTCTGATGAATCCTTTGTATGCTCTCATTATTTACTTGTGTTTTGTTTTGACGTTGCAAAGATACGGAAAGTTTTTTAAACACACAAGTTTTTCTTTAAACTTGGTTCGGACAAAAGTTTTGCGGGTCAAACAGTGGTGTATCGTCCATTACACCGTAACTTTTTCTGACAAAATTTTTCACAAACTCATCGTCACAAGTCATCAGCGTTTCTTCTCCAAGACTGTCAATGAACAGCATCGCGTTAAAGACATAGTCTGACAAGTCGTTGCAGCCTATGAAATAATTCTCTATCTTATGGTATTTCTCACTCTCTATTTCATAGCACTCGCGCGAATATATATCGGCAATATGCAAGACTCTTTCGGACCTTTTTTTCGCCTGCGGCGACAAAGTGAGAACCGTTTCTTTTTCTTCACTACTCATTTTCCGCTTTTTTGGTGTTCAGTTTAAGATACAGTTTGTGGCTGTGTTTGCGCCAGTACGGCGAGAAAGCAATGCCTCCGTACTTGTTGAATACAGCAACGGTCTCGTCCGGATACTCCAACGCGTACCAGTCTGGGAAATTGGAGAAAGTCCAGCGTTTCAGCTTTCCGAACCTCACATTGTGCTCTGAACACATTTTCTCGCCGTCGTCGTTGTATACCGCTTTCCAGACCTTGTATTCATCCCTGTCGTGCAACTGCGGCAATTCCCTGTAGAAAGTC
>Ga0265299_10002886_pt1 | contig 17153 bp, 16 predicted proteins | sample AusTroGonzalo_MG_4_FD_193485 | JGI IMG/M metagenome (GOLD analysis project Ga0265299, IMG submission 193485) | Bovine rumen microbial communities from tropical cattle in Woodstock, Queensland, Australia - Gonzalo_02 | ecosystem: Host-associated > Mammals > Digestive system > Stomach > Rumen ... | reverse complement strand
TATAGTAACCGTCGCCGGCCTCGTCCACCACGTTCGATTCGGAGTGAACGCCGGCGATGCGGCGTGCCTCGATCATCGGTTTCAGTTGCGCTTTGTACTCGTACCAGTAGGGGTAGAAGACACAGGGCACGCCCGGCATCGCAAGGATGTAGGCGTTGGCCATGATGACCTTCGAACTGTCGCCGATGGAATTCGGTGTGCCGCACAGGTTGTAGTACTCGCGGAACGTGTCGTGGTTGTCCACGAAGGTGATGGTGTAGCGTTTGTAGTTGTAGAGCATAGTGCTTGTGGCGTTGCCCAACAGCTTGTAGTAATTGCCGTAACGGATGCCGTCGTTCATCACCTGGTATTTGGCGGGGAAGTCGAACAGGTAGGTGTTGTACTTCGTGTCGCGCAGAACGCCAATCTCTTTGTTGATGTCGCCGTCGAAGACCTCGGCCACGGAGAAGACCGCGTTGGATGCTTTGTTGTAGTCGTCCAGGTGCGAGCCGTGGATGCCTTTGGCAAAGTCGTAGCGCCAGCCGTCGTAACCGATATACTCCTTCATCCAGGTCAGGTAAGCGCGGCACATCTCGCGCACCTCTTTGTTCTTGTGCGACCAGTCACGCGAATAGACGCAGTTGTACTCGGCATAACTCCACTGGCACTGCACGTCCGTTTCGCCGCAGCTGTAGTCGTTCTCGTCGCTGTAGATGCCGGGATCGTTACCGCATTCGCCGGCCTGCTCTTTCATGCCGGCGTTCATACCCTGCGGATAGCCGGGCACGTCGTAGCGTTTGTAGCGGTCGTCCGAAGCGCTGATATACATCTCGTCGTCGTTGGCTACCCAGCCTTTGTTGGGGTTGTAGATGCCGTACTGGCCGAAGTTGAACGGGTCCCAATCGCAGAAGCCCTCGGCCGCATTCGAGTGGTTGATGACGATGTCGGCCACCACTTTCGAACCCGCAGCATGCAGGTTACTAATGAGCGTCTTGAGTTCCGCTTCGGTGCCCCATACGTTGTTCTGGTCAGAATAGTTGATGGGCAGGAAGCCCGTATAATCCGCCGTCACAGCTGAAGGAGCCAACCATACAAGGTCGAAGTACTGCCCCAGCTCGGCGGCCTGTGCGTTGAGGTCGGTCCACTGGATGCCGCCGTAAGGGATCCACCGTGTGGAGTCGTTCTCTTCATGCGCCCAGTAGTATGCCTGGATGAGCACGTCGCCGCATTCCGCAGGAACGGAGGTGGTGTTGATGGCTTCCGGTGCCAGTGCGTCGGGGTAGGTGACGCTGAGCTTTTTCTCGAGCGTGTCGAAAGTGAACACATATGTGCCCGCGATGGTTGTCGCCAATGCAGCGTTCGGACCGTCGGTGCTGAAGTCCACGTTCGTGCAGGTTGTGCGCGTCAAGGCGACACCGGCGCTGTAGTTAGACTCCGAAGCGCCTTTCAACGAAGCCAGCTTGAAGTAATACTCTTTGCCAGCCAGCAGATTGATAGTGCATGTCAGCGTGCTGCCTGTGCCCTGCAACTGGTAGTAGTTCCAGATAAGCCCGCCGTCCAGATCGCCGAACACATACCACGATTTCTCCGTCGTGAACGGCATCCAGGCCGTGCCGTTGAACATGTAGTTGTAGCCGGGAATATGCAGGCTGATGGTTTGTTCGCCACCGTTGTTGTTGAAGATGACTGAGTCGGGGCAGTCTGTCCAGTTAATGTCCGTATAATAGACAGGGCGTCCGTAGTACAACTCGTTCTCCAAAACGGTCATTGTCTGTCCCGGCCAGGACGGGTAGACGTTCGACGTGCCTGTCCACGCCCAGATGTTCGGGTTGCCATAGTTGCCCGCGTAGTAGATACGACCTGCCTCAGCTTGCAGCGCTACAGCAAGCACCGCACCAAGAAGGGTCAGTTTGAGTAGTTGTTTCCGATTCATACGCATTAGATATTTTGTTGATTATTAATCACATTGGGTCTACATCGAGGGTGATCAGCGTCCCCTTGCACGGGCCGAGTCCCTTCACGTAGCGGAGTTCTGCCTCTAACATCTCTTTGGCTTTTGCGTACGACGCCGAGGCTTCTATCTTCAGAGTCAATTGGCGGATGTAGAGGTTCTGTACGCGCCCCACTGCCGGCACAATCACCTCCGAGCAACGGGTGCCGAACACCTGTTTCAGCCGGTCGTGCAGTGTCCGGGACGCGGCCTCCAGACGCGACTGTTCGCGGTGTCTCAGTGTCATCCCGATAATCCGATAGAATGGGGGATACCGGAACGCTTTGCGCTCTTCAATCTGCTCCGCATACATGGCTTCGTAGTCGTGCCGTTGGAGGTGTTTGAACAGCGGGTTGTCGATGTCTGACGTCTGCAGGATAACGTGTCCTTCCGTTCCTGCTCTGCCTGCGCGGCCAGATACCTGTTCCAGCATTTGGTACGCTCGTTCCTGTGCCCGAAAATCCGGCTGGTTGAGCATCGCGTCGGCTTTCAGTACCGCCACCAGGCTTACATCCTTGAAATGCAGTCCCTTCGTGATCATCTGCGTGCCGACGAGGATATCGATCTCGTGGTCGGCAAAGCGCCGGATGAGTTTCTCGTGCGCGTCCTTGGCGTGCGTCGTGTCAGTGTCCATGCGCGCGATGCGAGCCTCAGGGAACAACGTCTTCGCCTCCTCTTCTATCTTCTCCGTCCCGAACCCGCGGTCCACGGGCTCGCCCTTTCCGCATTCGGGGCAGACGCTTGGCGCGGGGATACTGTAACCGCAGTAGTGGCAAACCAGTCGGCTTGGCAGGCCTTCCGCCACGGGCTTGTGCTCCGTGAGCGAGATATCGCAGTTGACACACTTGGGCACGTAACCGCATTCCGGGCACTCGATGAACGAGTTGTACCCCCGTCGATTCTGGAAGAGGAGCACCTGTTTGCCGGCCTCCAGTTGTTCGCGCATATGCACCACGAGCGGCAGCGACAGATGGCCTTCCATCTTTTTCTGTTTGTACGCCCGCTGCAGGTCCAGCAGATGAATGGCAGGCAGATCCAGCCCCGCATAGCGCCGTTTCATCTCCACCAGTCCGTATTTGCCCTGCAGGGCGTTGTAGTAGGTCTCTACAGAGGGTGTGGCTGTCCCTAACAGCGTCCTTGCGCTCCATATCGAGCCCAGCATCAGCGCCACCGTTCGCGCATGGTAACGAGGTGCAGGGTCCTGCTGCTTGTACGACGTGTCGTGTTCCTCGTCCACGATAATGAGCCCCAAGTCCCTGAAGGGCAGAAACAACGAACTCCTCACTCCTAACACCACGTCGTAGCGGTCACCCGCCAGCACGTTCTTGTATATCGTCTCGCGTTCGCGGTCGGTGAAGCGCGAGTGATACACGCCCAACCGTTCACCGAACACCCGGCGCAACCGGTCGGTCAACTGCGTCGTCAGTGCAATCTCAGGCACCAGGTACAGCACTTTCTTCCCCTTACGTATCGTCTCTTCCGCCAAGTGTATGTACACCTCGGTTTTGCCCGATGATGTCACTCCGAACAGCAGCACCGTGGGTGTCTTCTCCCAAGCCTGGTATATCTCTTCAACGGCGCGCGTCTGCTCTTCATTGAGTGCGTTGGCAGTCTGTTTTTCTCCGATTCCATCGGGAGTTTTGCGTCGCCGGGACTCTTTCTCCTGCCTCAGACTGTTCGGTAGCGCCGCCCGCATCACTTCGCCCAGGGAGCACATGTAATAACGCGCTATCCACTGCCAGAGTTGCATTTGCTCGGCCGTCACCAGCGGGCCCTCTTCCGGGAACCGAAGCACCTCTCGGAGTACACCCACCTCTTCGTCTTCACGTGCCTCGCGAACTGTCTCCACCACGCCCATCACCTCTTTTTTCTTCCCCAGTGGCACTACTACCCGCTGCCCAACCTGCACCTCCGGCTCCTTCTCAGAGGCCGGCAACAGGTACGTGAAGCTTCCTTCAACGGCCAGAGGCAATATGACGTCAACAACTCTCAATTGCTTCGTTGTAGCAGTCACGGCACAGCGGCTCGTAGTTCTCTGTCTCGCCCAGCAACACCTGTTTGCTCGAACGAACCAATCGGTGCGAGAACGTCGCCAGATTGCCGCAGCGGACACAGATGGCGTGCGCCTTGAACACGTCATCGGCGATGGCCAGCAGCGAAGGCATCGGACCAAAGGGCGTGCCCTTGAAGTCCATGTCCAGACCCGCCACAATCACGCGGATGCCACGCTTTGACAGCTCGCGGCACACGTCCACAATGCCCATGTCGAAGAACTGCGCTTCGTCGATTCCCACCACGTCCACGTCGGACGTCAGCAGCAGGATGCTCGACGACGAATCCACCGGCGTCGAGGGGATGGCGTTGCGGTTGTGCGAAACAACCTCCGTCTCCGAATAGCGTACGTCGATGGCGGGTTTGAAAATCTCCACTCGCAATTTGGCGAACTGCGCGCGTTTCATACGGCGAATCAGTTCCTCCGTCTTGCCGGAGAACATGCTTCCGCAAACCACTTCGATGCAGCCCCTTCGCTGCATGGGACTCTGACGATCTCGTTCCGAATACATCTTATTATTTCTAACTTTCTTAAAATCTGTAACCCTTAACCTGTAACCGTTAACCTTTACCCTTGATATCCAGTGCCTGCATCTGAATGGACGTCATGCCGTTGAAGTGGTTCTCGTCCAGTTCATAGCACACGTCCGCCGGATAGCCGTTCTGGAAATGGGTGGCGAAGCTGCCGCGTCCGAAGGCGATACCCGAGATGGACGCCGTCCTGTCCGTCAGGTCCAGTTTCAGGTGTTCCCCCATCTTACCCACGCGCTTGGTGTAGCGATAGTTGATGAGGTTGCGCGTCACGAAAACCGGCCGCGGGTTGCCCGGACCGTACGGCTCCAGACACTGCAGGATGCGGAAGAACTGCGGCGTAATGTCGTTCAGGGCTATCTCCGCTTCCACCTTGATAACCGGCTCCTGCTGCGCCGGTGTGATATGTGCCGCCACGTATTCCTCGAAGCGACGCTTGAACTCGGGCAGGTTCTCCTCGCGCATCGACAGACCTGCGGCAAACATGTGTCCGCCGAAGTTGGTCAACAAATCACGGCACGAGTCGATGGCTGAGTAGATATCAAAGTCCGACACGCTTCGCGCCGAGCCCGAGATGAGCCCGTCTTCCGAACCCGTCAGCACGATGGTCGGACGGAAGAAACTCTCCGTCAGGCGCGAGGCCACGATACCTACCACTCCCTTGTGCCAGTGCGGTGCGAAGACCACCGACGTGTATTTGTGTGCGTTCTCGGGGTCGGCCTGCAGCTGCGCCAGCGCCTCTTCCGAGATGGATTTGTCCATGTCCTGACGCGATTTATTGTAGTCGTTCACCGCTTCGCTCATTGCCGAGGCCAGGTCTGCATCTTCCGTGATGAGCAGCCGCACCGCCTCCGTGCCCGACTTGATGCGTCCGCAGGCATTCACACGCGGACCAATCTTGTACACCAGATCAGAGATGGTCAGCCGTCCGGGATGGATGCCTGCCAGGTTCATAATACTCTGCAAACCCACGGAAGGCTTCTTGTTGATTTCGCGTAGTCCGAAGAAAGCCAGGATGCGGTTCTCGCCAGTCACCGGTACGATGTCCGACGCGATGCTCATCGCGGTCAGTTCCAGCAGCGGCAACAGGTCGTAGAACGCCATCTCGTGACGGATGGCGTAGGCCTGCGCCAATTTGAATCCCACGCCGCAACCGCACAGCTCGCGGTAGGGGTAGGTGTCGTCCTCGCGGTGCGGGTCCAGCACGGCCACTGCCTTTGGCAGTTCGTCACCGGGCATGTGGTGGTCGCAGATGATGAAGTCGATGCCCTGTTGGCGGGCGTACTCCACTTTGTCCACCGACTTGATGCCACAGTCCAGCGCGATGATAAGCTTGCAACCATGCTCAGCCGCGTAGTCGATGCCGCGGAACGAGATGCCGTAGCCCTCCAGATACCGGTCGGGGATGTAGAAATCCAGGTTGTCGTAGAACGTATGGAGGAACTTGTACATCAGCGACACGGCCGTCGTGCCGTCCACGTCGTAGTCGCCGTAGATGAGAATCTTTTCGCCCGACTCAATGGCCCGGTCGATGCGGTCCACGGCTTCTTTCATGCCCAACATCAGGAAAGGATCGTGCAGATCCTCCAGGCGCGGACGAATGAAACTGCGCGCCATCTGAGCCGTCGTCAAACCTCGACGCACGAGTATGGATGCCGACAACGGACTGATTGCCAGTTCGTCTGCAAGTCGGGCGCAAATTGCATCCTGCTCAGCCGACAGCGGTTCTATGAGCCATCTCGATTCTCTCATCTCAAAATCACGTGCAAAGTTACAACTTTTTTTTCAATTATGCAAGAGCAATAATGCAAAATTGTTAAAAATCGTCCCTTAAAAATGCATAAAATGATAAATAATTGGTGAAAATTGATAAAAAACGCTCCAAATGATATTTTTTTTTAAAAAATAGTTGCATGAATAAATAATTTGTTGTAATTTTGCACCCAGAATTGACATACTGTCACTTCATAGCGATTAATAACAACAAAATGAGAACTGACAAGCAACGGGAGCGTAACGAACCGGAGATCGTTTACTCCCATTCGATTAAAGCAGGCAGGCGCATTTATTATGTTGATGTGAAGAGGGACCGCAATGCTGACCTGTTTATTTGCATTACTGAAAGCAAACGGACTGCGAATGAAGGAGAGGAAACACCCACGTTTGAGAAACACAAGGTGTTCCTTTACAAGGAAGATTTTGCCCATTTCATGGAAGGGCTGGAAGATGCAATCGCCTATGTAAAACAGCAGTTGGGCGACATCGAAGACCGCCGCGAGCGGGCGTTGGAAACCCCGGAGGAAACGGCCGACGAGCCGGAACGCTCTATAGAAGAACAGCCAAGAAGACGAGGCCTGTTCGGCTATTTTAAGTAAAAAAACAAGGTACTACTTCAGTGCGCGATAGAGTCCGCCGGGCAAAGAGCGAACCAGTCCGCGCAACTCCATTTGAAATAAAAGGGAAGAGGTGGCTGCGTACGGCATACGTGTCTCTGCAACAAGCGAGTTGACATGTATGCCATCCTCGTTTTGTCGCATGATGTTCAGCAGCATCTGCTCCTCGGGCTCCAGCTCCGTAAAGAGTTGGTCGAGAGTGGTCTGATAGCCGTCGTCGCCTGCCTTCTTGGGCTCCCAGCGCATGGCGGCAATCAGGTCGTCGGCGCATTCGATGAGTTCCGCCTGGGCGTATTTGATGAGTCGGTTACATCCGGCCGAGTTGGTGTCGGCGGGACGTCCGGGATAGGCAAAGACGTCGCGGTTGTAGGTAAAGGCGATGTCCGCCGTGATGAGCGACCCGCCTTTGATGCGGCTTTCCACAACCACCACGGCATCGGCCATGCCGGCGATGATGCGGTTGCGCGCCACGAAGTTAGGGCCGATGGGCTCCGTTCCGCTCAGGTATTCCGTGAGTATGCCTCCTTTCTCGAGGGCTTGCACCGCCACCTGGCGATGCAGGTGCGGATAGATGCGGTCGAGTCCGTGTCCGGGAATGATAATGGTGGGAAGTCCGGCTTCCAGTGCCGCGCGGTGTGCCGTGACGTCGATGCCGTAGGCGAGTCCGCTGACAATGGTCACATCCGGCACTTTCTGAGCCAGGTCCATAATAAGGTCGCGGCACTGTTGTTTGCCGCGGTCGGATGGCGACCGTGTACCCACGACAGAAACGAACTTTCCTTCGTTGAGTCTCAGGTTGCCTTTGCCGAACAACAGCAGCGGGCAGTCCGGACACTGCGCCAGTCGCTGCGGGTAATCGGCATCTTCAAAATACCAAGTGCTTAGGTGATGCTTTTCAATGAACTCGAGTTCCTGATTTGCCCTTTCCGTTGCGGCTTGGATGCCCGCAAGCTTATGGTCGTTCTCAAGCGCAGCCTGCGCCGAGCCGTAATGACGGATGAGGTCTTTCGCTTTGCGGAGACCTACACCCTCTATCAGCGGGAGCGCGATAACGGCGCGCAAGGCATCGATGTCAGTGTCGAGTTTCATGACGGAAGAGTTTGTCCGGCGGGCAGATACGGTAGAACACGTCCACGAGCACGAATCCGAGCGCTACGCCGGAGAAGTCGGCATACCAATCGAGCCATTCACCTGCCCGCGGCGGAAAGAAATACGCCTGCAACAGTTCGATGATGCCTCCGAAGACAATCGGGAAAATAACCGCCCAAACGACCCGCCAACGGAACGGCACGCCGTTGCGCCACAGGTCGGACGTGATACACATGGTCCAAACCAGATACGCCACCAGGTGGGAGAACTTGTCGGGGTTGTCCACGTCCAGATGCAGTGAAGCGGCATGGAAAAGCGACAAATAGACAATACCGGCTCCCACTATCAGTGAGGGCCAGTACGCTATCAGAAATTTGAGCAGACGCTTCATGTTGTGGTGTCAGAGTTTTTCGCCAAAGCAGAGGTCGCCTGCATCACCCAGTCCGGGCACGATGTACTTGTGCTCATTGAGATACGGGTCGATGGCTGCTACCCAAAGGGTAGAGTCTTCCGGCATAATCTTCTGCAGGTAGTCGACGGCTTGCTGTGAAGCCACGACGCAGGCAAAATGTACGGCAGAGGGCGTCCCGTTCTTGAGAAGCGCCTTGTATGCCAACTCCATGGAACCTCCGGTGGCGAGCATCGGGTCCGGCAAAATCAGCACCTTGCCTTCGATGGACGGCGACGCCATGTATTCGACCACGATTTCCACGTTGGTGTGGTTGTCGTCGGTATAGCGGCGATATGCCGAGATAAAGGCATTCTCCGCTCTGTCGAAGCAATGGAAGAACCCGTCGTGAAGCGGTATTCCGGCACGCAGGATGACACCGAGGACCACATGGTCGATTCCCACGTTCACCTCAATAGGAGCCAAAGGCGTAATCACCGTCTTCGGCTCGTAGTGGAAGGATTTGCTGATCTCATACGCCATGATCTCCCCGATGCGTTCGATATTGCGGCGGAAGCGCATGCTGTCGCGCTGAATATCAACAGAACGCAACTCCAGGAGATACATGTTGATGATGGAGTTCTGTTCCGAGAGGTTAATGACCTTCATGAGCGATTGTTACTTCTTGGCCGTTGCTTTGATTTGGTCTTTGATGTTCTTGATCTGGGCTTTCACCATAGCCATCTGCGACTTGCTCTGTACGGCAAGGTTTTCCAGACGTGTGGTCTTGTCGTTGAGCTCGATAAGGTACTGGCTGAGCGTCTCGTACGAGTCGTCCAAGCCCTTCTCGTCTTCTCTCGTGATTTTCTCAATCATTTCGGCACTGTGGGCTTTGCGCTCGTTGCAGTCCTGCTCCAGGTTGTTGAGCAGATTCAGCTGGTCCTGCATCGCCACACTCGACACGTCTTTCATGTTTTGAATCGTCGTGCGCTGTTTCTGGATGTTCTTCAGCTGGGTGTCATAGTTCTTGCTCTCGCCCTCGTAGTACTTCTTCTCATTCTTAATCATGTCCTTGCGGCCTTTGAGGAAATCGGACTGAATGTCGTAGAGTTTCTTCTCGGCCTTGAGGTTTTTCTGTGCCTCGGCGATGTCCTTGTCCTGTCTTTCGATATCGGACTGGAGGTTCTCCAACTGGGATACATACTGACTTAGATTGTCACCGCAGGAAGCGCGCATGCCGTCCAGGTCGAACTCAACCAGTTTCAGCGTGACGGGAGAGATGTGCTTGTATTCGTCAGCATTGATTCCCATTACCATGGCAGCCATCATGACTGCAGAAAGAAAGATTTTTTTCATTGTCGTATTATTTTTAAAAGTTGATATGATTTCCTTTTATTTGAACAGTTTGTACAGTGTCTCGTCATCCGGCGTGCGCGGCGTTGCCAGTTGCTCCATGACCGCGTCCATGTAGGTCTTGGAGACGGGAATATTGGGTATGCCCGCAATGTCGAAGTCAATCATCAGTCCGTCGTTGGAGCGCTTGAGCAACTTGACGCGCGAGAAGTTGACGATATAAGAGCGGTGCGTACGTCTGAGGCCTACGTTCTGGAACTTCTCCTCGATGTCGCGGAGCGTGGTGCGCAGCATATAATGCTGCAGTTTGCCTTGCCCGGTGTAGTGAATCTGCACGTAGTTGTCCGCAGCTTCCATGTAGTAGAGCGTGTCGGGACGGAGCGAGAGTTTCAGTTCGTTTTTCTCGTCGTAGAAGTTGAACATGTCCGGTAACGGATTGCTTAAATCCTCGTCCAGCCCGTTTTTCTTTGCTTCCATCGCATCCAGCTGCTCACGGTAATGCAGCAAAATCAGTGCCAGAATGACAATGGCATACGGAATGAGCAGGATAAAGAAGCTGTACAGCGCCGCATTGCCCCAGGTGGACAGGAAACGGTTGGCACTCTCGGGGTTGACGATGATGGGGACAACCGCATACACAAGCGACATGGCCGCAATCTCGCACACCACCCAAAACGCGTAAATCATATAGGACATCGCATGCTTTTTGCAATAGTAGTGCATGATAATACGCGAGACGGCAATCACCGCCATGGCAATGAGCACAACGAAGGTGCCGGAGATGAAGTATTGCAACTCGTTCATCGCGGGCATCCATTGACGGGAATTGAAGGGCTGGTAGATGGTGATGAACAGCCATGCGTAAAGCGCGGTCCAAAGCACCAGACGGGTGAGGTTCTGGCGGGAGGTTAAGTAGCTTGGTATGTATCTTGTCACGGTCATTTTTTCCCTTGTTGTATGAAATCGGCTGCAAAGTTACAAAAAAAATTCCATTCTACCAAATTTTTTTTTGATATATCAAAAATTTTTTGTAACTTTGCACCCGATTTCGTGCCGACACACTATTTTATGGAGAAAACGGCCCGAATTTGTGGTATGAAAGAAAACACATTTGTACATAAGATTGACAAAGAAACGGTCAACGATATGCCGGTTGTGGCGTTCGAAGGGGAGACATATGTCATCAACAAGCCGGAACAGGTGGCGGAGGCGATGAGCTATCTGAACCGCCAGAAGACGGTGGGAGTGGATACGGAGACCCGGCCTTCTTTCGTCAAGGGGCAGCATTTCCCCGTGGCGCTGGCGCAAATCGCCACCGAGGACCGTTGCTATCTCTTCCAGCTTAACCGCATCGGCATGCCGGAGGAACTGGCGGATTTCTTTGCCAATCCCAAGATACGCAAGGTGGGGCTGGCTTTCCGCGATGACCTGAACGCCATGCGCAGGCGGCGGAACTTCAACCCCCAGAACTGTATCGACGTACAGCGAATGGTGGGACAATACGGAATCCTGGAACTGGGACTGCAGAAGATTTTCGCCATCTGTTTCGGCAAGAAGATCAGCAAGAGTCAGCAGCTGACCAATTGGGAGAATGTGGAACTGACACCGGAACAGGCCCGTTACGCTTCGACGGACGCATGGGCTACGCTGTTGATATACAAGATGTTGAAAGACACGAAAGCCCTCCCTCGCAAAGAGGCGGAGCGTCTGCATCTGGACGACCTGCATCAGCAACAGATGCACCAACAAGAGGTGCTGGCGGCGCGTCAGGCCGAGGCGGCTGCCGCAGAAACCTCCGCAACGGATACTCCGGAAACACCCCAAACTCCTGAAACCTCTCAAACGCAACCGTCATGACAACCATCATTCTGAACAAACATAAAGAAGAATCCCTGTTGCGGTTTCACCCCTGGGTGTTCTCGGGCGCCATACGCAAAGTGGTGCTGGACAAAGACCACGAAGGCGACGCGCCGGAAGAAGGCGAACTCGTTGCGGTACAATCCGCTGACGGTCAGACGCTTGGCGTCGGTCATTGGCAGGTCGGCTCCATTGCCGTGCGAATCCTCGAGTTCGGCGTAGACCGTTTGCCGGAGGATTTCTGGAAAAAGAGGGCCTCTTTTGCGTACGGGCTCCGAACAAGCTGCGGACTCTCTCGCAAGGACAACAACACGTACCGCCTGGTGCACGGCGAAGGTGATTTTCTCCCGGGACTGGTGGTGGACGTGTACGACGATACGGCGGTTATCCAGGCACATAGCGTAGGCATGCACCGTCACCGGATGGAGATTGCCGAGGCCGTGTGCGAAACGGTGCCCGCGGTAAAGAACGTCTATTACAAATCCGAAGGCACACTGCCCTTCAAAGCCCCGATTCCATCGGAAGAAAAGGCGGATCAGTACCTCATCGGCGGACCGACATCTTGCCTCGGGATGGAGAACGGACTGGTGTTCGGCATCGACTGGCTGAAGGGTCAGAAGACGGGTTTCTTTGTGGACCAGCGCGAGAACCGTGCGCTGCTCGAGCATTATGCCAAAGGACGCAACGTGCTGAATATGTTCTGCTACACAGGCGGATTCTCCGTCTATGCCCTCCGCGGCGGCGCCCACCTTGTCCATTCCGTGGATAGCTCGGCCAAGGCCATCGAACTGGTGAACGAGAACGTGCAGCGCAACTTCCCGAACTGCACGAACCACGAGGCGTTTACGGATGACGCCTTCCATTTCCTTGAGCATGCAGATAACTATGATCTGATTATCCTCGACCCGCCGGCATTCGCCAAACACAGAGATGCTATCAAACATGCGCTGCAAGGATATAAGCGGCTGAATGCCAAAGCGTTCGAGAAAATCAAACCCGGAGGCATCCTTTTTACCTTCAGTTGCTCGCAGGCTATCGACAAGGACATGTTTCGTTTGGCGGTATTCTCCGCCGCGGCTATGTCGAAGCGTAAAGTGCGTATCTTGCACCAGCTTCACCAACCGGCAGACCATCCCATCTCCATCTACCATCCGGAAGGCGAGTACCTGAAGGGCCTGGTGCTGTGGGTGGAATAAAACAACGACAAAATGCGTTTTCGGACAGAAGTGGAAATAGAAAAGCCCGACTGGGGGATCGGACACGGCGACAAGCTGTTGCTGCTGGGTTCGTGCTTTGCCGACAACATCGGTGAAAAGCTGGAGCGCGCGGGTTTTGACACATTGACGAATCCGTTCGGGACGCTGTACAACCCCGCAAGCGTGGCGGGCGCCCTGGAGCGCCTTCTGGATGCGCGACCTTTTGACGAGAACGACTTACAGGACTTCGGCATCGAAGGGTGGGGCGTTTGGGACGCACACAGTCTGCTCTGCAGGCCGAAGAAAGAAGAGGCGTTACAAGTGTTGAATGCCCGTTTTGCCGAAGCGTCGGAACAACTGCGTAATGCGTCGGTACTGATTGTGACCTTTGGCACGGCATGGGTCTACCGGCTGAAAGAGACGAACACCATTGTCGCCAACTGCCATCATGAACCCGCCTCGCGGTTTGTCCGTGAGAAAATGAGCGTGGAGGAGATTATCGGATTGTGGACACCGTTGCTGGAGCGCCTCCATACGGCCCATCCTGCGCTGCGCGTGCTCTTCACCGTCAGCCCGATTCGGCATCTGAAGGACGGCGCACACGGTAACCAACTCAGCAAGGCAACGCTGTTGCTGGCTGTGGAAGGGCTAATATCCAAGGCCGAAGGTCCACAGCTTGCATACTTCCCGGCATATGAGTTGGTGCTGGACGAACTCCGGGACTACCGGTTCTACGCCGACGATATGGTGCATCCCTCGCAGGCTGCCGTCGGGTTCCTCTGGGAGAAGTTCAGCGACACCTTCTTTAATACGCGTACGCGCGAAGAAGCGGCCAAGGCTGAGAAACTGGCCAAAGTGCGCGATCACCGTCCGTTGCATGCTACAACAAACAACATTATATTAACTTTAAAATCTTAAGGCTTATGAAACTATGTAACAAGCTCAGTGCCGAGTTTTTGGGCACATTCTGGTTGGTACTTGGCGGTTGCGGTACCGCTATCTTTGGTCACGTTGGATTCCTGGGCGTTTCGCTCGCCTTTGGTCTGACTGTTCTGACGATGGCGTATGCTATCGGTCACATCTCCGGCGCACATCTCAATCCCGCCGTTTCGCTGGGTGTGTTTGTGAACGGAAGAATGGGTTTCAAAGAGATGCTCGCCTACTGGTGCGCACAGATTCTGGGTGGCATCGTGGCCGCTGCTGTTCTGTTCGCCATCGCCAAAGCTGCCGGTATTGCTATCGGCACGTTCGCTGCCAACGGCTACGGTGATTTCTTCGGCGCAGCTGACATCGCTGTCGGTTACCAGCACATCTCCGCCGGTGGCGCGTTCCTCGTGGAATGCCTGCTGACCTTCGTTTTCTTGATGGTTATCCTCGGCGCTACGGACGAGAAGAACGGCTGCGGCAAGTTCGCCGGTGTGGCTATCGGCCTCTGCCTCACGCTGATTCACCTCATCAGCATCCCCTTGACGAACACCTCTGTTAACCCGGCCCGCTCGATTGCACAGGCTATCTTCTCGGAGAACGCGCTGGCACTGCCGCAACTGTGGCTCTTCATCGTGGCTCCGCTGGTAGGTGCTGCACTCGCAGGTCTGGCATACAAAGGCCTCGTTTGCGTGAAAGAATGCAAGAAATAACAAACAAAAATGACTCCATATACACATATCGTTCGCTACTATGAATGTGACAGGATGGGCGTAACCCATCACTCCAACTATGTGCGTTTTATGGAGGAAGCCCGCATTGACTGGATGGACCAACTCGGATACGGCTTCGAGCGTATGGAAGCCGAAGGGGTGGTCTCTCCGGTCATGCAGATTTTCCTTCAGTACAAGCGAACGACGACGTTCAAGGACGTAATCAGCATCTCGGTCAAAGTGGCAGAGATGTCGGCGCTGAAGATCTCGTTTGAATACACTATGCGCGTGGGCGAAGACATCGTCTGTCTGGCCACTTCCACGCACTGTTTCCTCGAGAACGGCAAGCCCGTCGTGCTGGAGAAACGGTTCCCTGAACTTTGCGCTATTATTAAAGAATCACTATGACAATCAATCAGGTATATACCATCTTGTTTGGAGACGGGCAGTTGCAGGTCTCGGCAGAAGAGTTGAAACGGGTGGAGGCATGTCACCTCTTCCTCAAGGAGTTTGCGGTGGATAAAGTCATCTACGGCATCAACACGGGTTTTGGTCCGATGGCGCAGTGGCGCGTGAGCGACGAGCATCTGCAGGACCTGCAGTACAACATCATCCGCTCGCACAGTACCGGCGCGGGTGAACCGCTCAACGATGTGCAGGTGCGCGCAGCGATGCTGGCCCGCATGGGTTCGTTCCTGCAGGCCAAGAGTGCCATCCATCCCGAGGCAGTCACGCTGCTGCAGGCGTTCATCAACAGAGGTATTTACCCCTTTATCCCCAAGCATGGAAGCGTAGGCGCCAGCGGCGATCTGGTACAGCTGGCCCATATGGCGCTCTGTCTGATCGGAGAAGGCAAAGTACATTACAACGGTACGTGGCGTCCGACGGCAGAAGTGCTGAAAGAGTGCGGTTTGCAGCCGCTCCGTATCCATATCCGCGAGGGGCTGAGCATCACCAACGGCACGAGTGTGATGACCGGCATAGGTGTTGTCAACCAGTACTATGCGGAGAAACTGCTCCGTTGGGAAACGCTGGCTTCGGTCTGGATGAACGAGATTGCGGCCAGTTACGACGATTTCATGTCCGAGCCGCTGAACGAATGCCGCCGCCACGAAGGACAACAGCAGATTGCCGCAGAGATGCGTCGTCTGAGCAAGGGCAGCAAGCGGCTGATGAAACGCGAAAACACCTTGTACAACCCTGCGGAACAGCAGGAACAGGTGTTCACGCACAAGGTGCAGCCCTACTATTCGCTGCGCTGCATCCCGCAGATCCTGGGTCCGATCAGCGAGACGCTGCAGCATGCACGACAAGTGCTGGAAGAAGAACTCAACTCCGCCTCGGACAACCCGATTGTGGACCCCGAAACGAAGAACGTGTACCACGGCGGCAATTTCCACGGCGACTATATCTCGCTGGAGCAGGACAAGGTCAAGATTGCGCTGGTGCGACTGGCGATGACGGCGGAACGGCAGCTCAACTACCTCTGCCACGACCGCATCAACGGCATCCTGCCGCCGTTCCTGAATCTGGGCACGCTGGGCTTGAACTACGGCTTGCAGGCCTGTCAGTTCACCGCCACCAGCACCACGGCAGAGTGCCAGACTTTGGCTATGCCCAACTACGTGCACTCCATCCCGAACAACAATGACAATCAGGACATTGTTTCGATGGGAACGAACAGCGCGGAACTCTGCGGACAGGTGGTGGATAACTGCTACCAGGTGCTGTCGGTGCTTTTCCTCGCACTGGCACAGGCTGTGGACTGTTTGAAGATTGCAGATGAGTTGGCTCCGGCTACACGCGAAGCCTACGAAGCGATTCGCAGAATCACTCCGGCCATAGTGGAAGACAAACCGATTTATGAAACGTTAGCCGCTGTCAACGAGTGGCTTCGGCGTTGAGTAACGGCGCTATTTCCTCCTCGAAAATACGGCGTTCGATGATACGGTAATGCGGATGATACGCATTGCGGTACGCATCGCTGTGTCGCACCGCGTGGTTGAGGTGTGCCGCCTCCGTGAGTTCTTCTAATACTTCCTCTTCGGCGGGAAATCCCAAGTCAACAGCGGTTTGTGCAAGTTGTGCCCATTCTTTCGTCCAGGTCGAGTCAGCTTCGTCCACCGGCTGCGCGCTGCGGAAGAACGCACTCAGCAGCTGGTCCGCCGTGATTTTGCCTTCGTTCACACAGCGTAGATAGACGCGTATATAGCGCCCGTCCGCACCTGTCGGCTCGAAGTACGGATTGAGAACCGAATCGGCAGCCGTTTCTGCAATCTCCTGCAGCGACCAGGCCCGCACCGAAGCCGTGTCCGTGATGAGATGGCCGGGGCCGAAATGGTTCTGAAAGAACGATTTGTACACATCCTGTACCGTGGCGGCAGGGAACTCAGCCTGCATCTTCATGAGGGCAGTGCGCGTGGCATCTTCGCCTTTGCGGCAGCCGAGCAACAGCGCCGCAGCCAAAAGTATCAGAGCAATTTTCTTCATATCTATTCCGTTAAGAACCGTTTGCGAAGCAACTGGATATCGTCGTGCGTGAGGCAGAGAATGTTGTGCAGATACTCGGTCATGCCGCCGAACTCGTTGTCAATGATGCCGAGTGTGCGGATGAAATTGGCAGTGCTGACGCCCATAAATGCGTGAATGACAGCCATCTCGTCTTCTCCGCCTCCGCGTGCTAAGACA
>Ga0265299_10002884_pt1 | contig 17155 bp, 13 predicted proteins | sample AusTroGonzalo_MG_4_FD_193485 | JGI IMG/M metagenome (GOLD analysis project Ga0265299, IMG submission 193485) | Bovine rumen microbial communities from tropical cattle in Woodstock, Queensland, Australia - Gonzalo_02 | ecosystem: Host-associated > Mammals > Digestive system > Stomach > Rumen ... | reverse complement strand
AAGGAGCGTTTCCAGAACTGGATGAGCAAGAAGAAGCAGGCTGACTTCATGTTTGTGCAGCACATGATTTCAGTGCTGAAAAACAGCGGTCGCATGGCGGTCGTGATGCCGCACGGGGTGCTTTTCCGTGGCGGCGAGGAGCAGAAAATGCGCCAACGCCTCATTATGGGCAGCGAAACAAACCCGACTTGCATTTTGGAGAGCGTCATTGGTCTGCCGCAAGGGTTGTTTTATGGCACGGGCATTCCGGCTTCTTTGCTGATTATCAACAAGGCCGATGCCGCCAAGCGTAAGGGCGTGTTTTTCATTAATGCCGACCGCGAGTACAAGGAGGGCAAAAACCAGAACTCGCTGCGTCCCGAGGACATCGAGAAAATCAGCTTTGTCTATCACAACAAGAAAGAGATTCCGGGTTACAGCCGTTTGGTGAGTAAGGAGACATTAGCTGCAGAGGACTATAACTGCAACATCCGCCGATATGTGGACAATTCCGAAGCACCTACACCGCAGGATGTGAAAGCGCATATCAACGGCGGCATTCCCGCCAAGGAAATAGACGAGTTGAAGCCCGTCTTTGATTGCTATAAAGGTCTGCAGGACAAACTGTTTACGACAGCAACTGATGGTTATGCCAACTTTACGGATGCCGTTGCTGAAAAGGCTGACATCAAAAACATCATTGCCGAAAGCAACGGCAAAAAGCAGGTGGCGGAAGCCTACAGCAGGGCGATTGATACGTTCTGGAAAGCTTCGGATGCAGACTTGAATGCCCTGCACGGCGGCAGTCTGTTCGATTTCAACCACAACCTCACCGACCGCTTTGTGCGTGAACTCGCCAAACTTTCGGTGCTCGACGAATACCAAATTCGCGGCTCTTTCGCCCATTTCTCCGACTCGCTCAAAAGCGACTTCCGCAGTGTGCAGTCGAGCGGCTGGACGGCGGAGCTCATTCCCGACGACGAGCTGATTGCCAACGAGTTCCCAGATGTGCTGGCAGACCTAAAACGTTTGGAAAGCCGCCGCGACGAGTTGGATGCCAAGTTTGCCGAAATCGCGGAGATGGACCCCGAGGAGTGGGATGCCGAGCAATACGAGGTGATGCCGAAAACCATCATCAGTGAGATCAAAGGTGAAATCAAAGAGTTGAAGGCGCAGAAACGGGAATTGACCAAGCAGCAGAAAGCTCTGGATAAACGCCGCAAATCGGGCGCGGATGTAGAGAAGGAAATTCGAGAATGTGTGGCAAGCATAGTCGTTTTGGATATGCAAATCAATGAAAAGGAGGCTGGAATAGCCAAGCATATAGCGTTGGAAAATGAATTGAAGGACTGCCGCAAGAAGATCCGAGAGATTGAAATCAGCAAGGAGGCGTTGGCCGACAAAGCGCGCGAGCAAATTTCCGATGACGATGCCCGCCGGCTGATTACCGCCCGTTGGCTCAACAGCCTGCACGACAACATCAACGTCTATCTCGAAGCCCACGCCCGCCGTCTGCAGCAGCGTGTCGAGCTCATCCACGACAAGTATTCCGTCACTCTCAGTACCCTGATTTCCGACCGCGACAAAGCCACGGAGGAGTTGAATGGGTATTTGAAAGAGCTGGGGTATTTATTATGAAAAATGTACAATGCACAATGTACAATGAATAATAAATTGTATCTTTGCTTTTTGATTTGAAGAAGACAAAATAGAAAAAATGACAGAGACAAATCGCATAGAATTCAAGAGAGAACTGACGCGCGAGCTTGATTTGGAGCGCGAGGTGGTGGCATTTCTCAACTACCGGGAAGGCGGAATCATCTACATTGGGGTGGATGATGACGGGAAAGCGGTCGGGGTGAAGGATATTGACGGGGATATGCTGAAAATCAAAGACCGCATCCGCACGGGGATTTCACCATCGCCTATGGGATTGTTTGATGTCAAAGTTGAGGAAATCGACAACATTCCTGTTATCAAGATTTTTATCGCCAGCGGAAGCGAAAAACCTTATTACAAAACACGTTACGGCCTTTCGGAAAAGGGATGTTTTATGCGTGTGGGCACTGCGGCCGACCCAATGACGAAAGAACAAATTGAAGATCTATTTGCCCGCAAAGTGCATAACTCCCTCAAGAACGTGGTTTCGCCGCGCCAAGATTTGACCTTCGCGCAACTCAAAATCTATTACACCGAAAAAGGGTTTCAGCTCAACGACAATTTCATCCGGTCGCTCGATCTGATGACCGACGACGGGAAATACAATTATGTGGCATACCTGCTCGCCGATGAAAACGGTAACTCGATGAAGTTGGCGAAATATGCAGGCAAAGACCGCTGCGACCTTATTTCAAACAACGAATACGGTTATTGCTGCCTGATTACCGCCACAATGAAAGTGCTTGACAAGCTTGACGTGGAAAACAAAGTGTCATCGGTGATTACTTCCACAAGGCGCATTGACACCCCGCAATGGGACAAAATCGCAGTGCGTGAGGCGGTTATCAATGCCGTGGTCCACAACGACTATATTTATGGAGCACCCTCCAAAATCGAACTATTTTCCGACCGTTTGGAAATCACTTCTATTGGCCGAATTCCGTTGGGACTCTCCAAAGAGGATTTTTTCAACGGGGTGAGTTTGCCCCGCAATAGAGAGTTGATGCGGGTGTTCCGCGATGTGGAGATGGTGGAGTCGCTTGGCTCTGGCATGAACCGTATCATGAGCAAATACAATCGCGACAATTTTGAGTTCGGCGACAACTATGTGCGCATGATTGTGCCCTACAATTGGATTCCCGAAGAGGGAGAGTCGGACAATGGCAATGTCCTAGAAAAGGTCCCAGAAAATGTCCTAGAAAATGATATGCAATTGACTGAAAGACAAAAGAATATTATAGCTCGGATGAAGGAAACTGGCCAGATAAATGTCCTAGAAAATGTCCTGGAAAATGTCCTGGAAACTTCGGAGTCTTTGGCTGATTGTTTTGGGGTGAATGAAAGGACTATCCGGCGTGATTTGCAATATCTGCAAAAGCAAGGCCTCATCCGTCATGTAGGCCCCGACAAAGGCGGCAAATGGCAAGTCATAACTTCAACAAAAAACGAATAAGCATGGCAAATGCAGACGGACATAATGTACAATGGAAGAAGGTGCGATTTGACGAGTTCTTCTCGATGCTACCGACAAACACCTTGTCAAGGGATAAGTTGAATAGCCAGAGAGGAGCTTATCAGAACATTCATTATGGTGATGTGCTGATTAAGTACCCTTTTTGTCTCGATTGTGACAAATACGACATCCCATACATTAATGAAGACGTAAAATTCAATGCAACCGAAGTTAAGGATGGAGATGTGATATTTGCTGATACGGCGGAAGATGATACGGTTGGAAAATGTGTTGAAGTGTTGAATGTTGGAGACAGGAAAATCGTTTCTGGCTTACACACTTATTTTTGCAGACCAAAGTATAAATTGGCTTTAGGCTATTTAGGCTTTTTTCTGAACAGCAATCACTTTCACGACCAATTGTTGCCATACATTGCTGGTTCAAAAGTTTCATCAGTAAACAGAACTTCCATTGCTCGCACTTACATTTCCTTTCCAGACTCTCTTCCCGCCCAGCGCCGAATTGCCGCCATCCTTTCCGCCGCCGACAAGGTGATAGAACAGACGCGGCAACTCATCGGCAAGTACAAGAGCATCAAGCAGGGCATGATGGAGGACTTGCTGAAACCGAAAGAGGGGTGGAAGAAGGTGAAGTTGGGGGATATGGGTGAATTTTATGTCGGGGGCGATGTTGATAAAAATTGCTTTAGCCCATATCCAACAAGAGAATGTAAATATCCAATTTATGCAAACGCATTGGTTAATGAAGGATTATATGGCTATAGCAGTAAATACGAATTTGATAAAGAGGCGGTTACGATTACAGGGAGAGGAGATGTGGGAAAAGTGTTCTATAGAAAACCCTATTTTTCCACGATTATTAGATTAGTGACATTGATTCCCAAAGATTCAGATATTGATGTAAAGTTCTTGTCTTATGCTATGTCAAGAATCAGTTTTATCATTGAATCAACGGGTGTTCCCCAATTAACGGCACCCCAAGCAAAGAAATATGAAGTTTTTATCCCAGACCTTCCCGAGCAGCGCCGCATAGCGAAGATTTTGTCGGGGATAGACAGGAAGATAGAGGCGGAGGAGAAGGTTTTGGAGAAATATGAGAAGATGAAGAAGGGGTTGATGGAGAGGTTGTTAAGAAAAGAATAATAATTATATAAAATGGATGAAACAAAGAAATATTTAAAAGGAACGGCTCTGGTTGTTGGTATTAATAATTATGAGAAAGCAACCAAATTAGATAATGCAATATTTGATGCTAATAGTATTGCATCATCTTTAGAAAAACTATCGTTCTATACATTGAAATATTTTAACGTGACTATAGATGAGTTCGACGATGCGATCAGCAAATTTGTTGAACAATTGAATAATTTTGATGTTGGCGTTTTCTACTTTGCAGGACATGGTATAGAAATAGACGGCAAAAACTACCTGTTGGCACAAAATACACCATGTGACAAAGTCGAATCCGTAAAACGATATTCTATGGAGTTACAACACATCGTTGATGAGATAAACAAAGCATCTTGTAAAACAAAGATTCTTATTATAGATGCATGTAGAAACAACCCTTATACATCTTCTCGTGGGTTTGGAACAATAAATTTAGCTCCAATATTTGCTCCCCAAGGTACTATTATTGCATATTCGACGTCACCTGGTCAAACTGCACTGGATGGAGGAATAGGGAAAAACAGTATTTATACTGGTGCTTTGTTGGAACACATTGATGAGTTAGGACTTCCGATTGAAACTTTTTTCAAAAAAGTTAGAACGACTGTGTATAATTTGTCTGAAGGAAAGCAAACGAGTTGGGAGCATACTTCGTTGATAGGGAATTTCTCATTTAATAGTGGCCAAATGATCCATTCTCTCAACATGCCCTATTCGACGGACGTTGTTGTTGATAAAGATTATGATTATTATTCGGATCCTAAAATCGCCAAGATTATAGAAGGATTTAAGAGTTATAACTTTTATGTGCAAAATGATGCATTAAAGAGTTTTGAAAAAATCGACCCCGTAGATCTAAACAATGATCAAATTTTTATTATAGGTCGTAATATTTTACAAGCAGCGAGCGGCGGTGCGTGGGATAGTCAATATTTGATAAATGATCCACAAAGATTAGCCAATTATACAATTCAAGGGAACAATCATCTATTGAATGGAATCTTCTTTGAACTGTATTTTAATAAAGAAAGCCATTTGCGCGATAGGGTGAAGTCACGAATTATTCTTTCTAATATTTTAGAATACCACTCGAATCCGAATCTACAATGTTCTTTTGAATTTATTAACAAACTGTTGATGCCTTTTGAGCAAAGATTTCTTCAAATACCGTCTGTGTCGATGAATAGTGTCTCTTTGGATGTGAAAATGGAGAAAGAAGTGTACAAATACCCTTATAACAGTGAAGAATCAGAATATTATATTGTTAAATCAATAAAGAAAGACAATGTAGAATTGTTAGTGGATGATGACCAAATTAGCAGATTTGATGTGAAAAACATGGATTATCCAATTAAGTTTTTCTCAATTGATGATTTGAGAATACGACTGAGTGAAATTTTTGATTTTCCAGTTAAATACATAAAAATAATTTCTAATATTCGAAATCCTGACTTGATTATTTTACTTAATAAAGGTGTTTCATTGTAAATCATAAATAATAATTGTTTATGTCAAGTACAAACAGTACATATCTGGTACTCATCTCTTTGCAAATCCGAGGTGATACACCGACATGGATTGATAAAGGCAGCTGTCGTATTCTTTAGACATATAACTGATGAATCCAGAATAGAAGAGTGAACAAAAGCAGTATAAAAACAATATTGAAATTTAATATTAAATCAACAAATAATTAGATTATGGAATGGATATTTGATGGAATCGGAACAGCTTTTGTCTCAGCCATTATCGGTTTGATAATTGGTGTGGTTGGCGGATACTATATTGGGGTCAGAAAAACAAATAAGATGAAACAAAAGGCTGGCGATAATGCAAGTCAGACACAAATTGGTGAAATAAATTCAAATGGAGATGGATATACAGAAAGCAGGAAATAATTCAGCCCAAGTGCAAGCGTCTGTTATAAATGTCTACAATGGAATAACAGAAGAACGAGCTAGAGCAATCTATCAAGAAGAATTTGGAAAAATAAAGGAGTTGACTCGTGAGGCAGAACAAACTGCAATTCAAAGGGTCAGTGAATTAGAGAATCGTGTCATTCCAAAATTATCAAAAATAGATAAAGGATTAGAGTTTTTCTCAAATCCTGATTTCCAATTTTTGTTGATTGAAGCCCAAAAAGCAGCTGCGAAATCAGAACGCCCAGCCGATTATGACCTACTATCAGAGTTGTTGATGCATAGGGTGAAAAATGATTCTGATAGAGAAAAGAGATTAGGTATAAAAAAAGCCGTTGAAATTGTTGACAGCATTTCTGATGAAGCATTGTTGGGGTTGACTGTGTTTCACGCTGTTTCAAGTTTTTCACCAGAAGCAGGAGATTTGGAAGCAGGATTAGACAGGTTAGATTGCCTTTTTAATAAAATCATTTGTAACGAGCTCCCAGAAGGGAATCACTGGATAGATCACCTTGCTTTATTAGGAGCAATTCGAATAAATCCTATAGGAAAGTTAAGGCCTTTGCTTGAGCATTATTACAATATGTTAGGTGGATACGTTTGTGTTGGTATTCTTAAAGAATCTGAAAACTATTTCAAAGCAATTGATTTACTTGCAAGCATAGGTGTATCAGATAGTTTTCTCATCGATAATGTCCTTAATCCAGGCTGGGTTAGATTAAATGCTCCTCAACAAAACTCATTTGAATCAATAAATAAATTAATTGCTCCAAACGTAATGATTCCATTATCAACGAAGGAGAAAGCAATCCTTAAAGATATTGTTTCATTATACAATAAAGACTGTCAACTCCTTCAAAATGTAAAAAAAAGTTTTTCAGAAAAATGGAAGCTGAGAAAATCTCTTAACCAGTTAAATAATTGGTGGGAAAAGATTCCATACGCATTTACGCTCACTGAGATGGGCATTGTGCTGGCTCATGCAAATGCTCAACGATGTGATAATTCATTACCTGCCTTGAATTAAAAGTTTAGTTCAAAAGTATGTTCTCGTTCCTTATAGCAACGCCCCTTCGCTCCAAAATCGCCGGAAAATAAGAATATGGAAACATCAAAGTACAAATCGTTGAAAAATTGTATTTTTGCAGAATAAAAGAAGATAATAAAACGTACTCGCTATGAGCAGGATAAAGATAAAAAACTTCGGACCAATCCGTGAAGGATTCGTTGGAAATGACGGATGGCTGGATATCAAGAAAGTGACTGTGATGATTGGTGACCAAGGGTCTGGGAAAAGCACGGTGGCAAAACTTATCTCTATGTTTTCGTGGCTCGAAAAGAATATTATTCGTAATGATTTGTCAGTAGAGCAATTGAATCCGACTATTTTTAATAATTTATGTGTCCAACAGGAACTCGGGGAGTATTTTTTTGAGGACACTGTAATTGCATACGAAGGAGAGGGATACTCTTTTGAGTATGATGAAAAAAAAGGCTCTTTCACAGGTGGAATAACCAATACAGAAAAGTATAGAGAATATGTTTTGCCAAAAATCCAATACGTTTCTTCTGCAAGGAATCTGCTAACGATTCTGTATAATATATCTTTGCAGAATATCATTGACAGAAATGGCAACATTGTTGATTTGTCTTCAAATATCCCATTCATGGTTAAAGACATGAACAAGGAATACACGAAGGCTTTGGAAAAACTTGCCCGAGCGGGATTCTCGTTGCCGCTTAACGATACAAGTGTCTATTACCAAAATTATAGTACGTTCATAAAAGCAAAAGGTAAAGTTGTATCGATGTCGGCGGCTTCAAGCGGAATCCAATCTATTACGCCGCTTTTGCTCGTCAGCCGATATTTGTCAGATGAAGTTCAGAAAGATGTACTCGATAAGGTTCAAAACATAGATAACAACCTGAAGAATCGAATTGAGGGAGAATTTGCAAAAGAAGAGGGAGAACTGTCTGAAAGATTCAAGCAATTATATTCATTTGGCAAAGAAATTTTAACGAAGGAAGAAGATGTGACGTTGCTTAAAGAAAAACTAAAACGATTCATCCCGTCATCGTTTGTCAACATTGTGGAAGAGCCCGAGCAAAACCTGTTCCCCTCCTCTCAGCAAAAGGTGATAAACCGTTTGCTCGAATACAACAATGCTTTAGACAGAAACAAACTGATTATCACCACCCATAGCCCTTATATCATCGGTTATCTGACGTTGGCGGTGAAGGCGATGGAGCTTTACAAAAAGGCTAAAAAGGAGAAAGTGAAGGCGCAAATAAATGAGATAGTCCCTCAAAAGTCAGCCATCAGCCATGATGACCTTGTTATCTATGAGTTGGATGAGAAGGACGGCAGCATTCACAAACTGGACACCTACAAAGGAATCCCTTCGAGTAAGAATTACTTGAACAGAGAGTTGTCTGAGAAAAACGAATTGTATGCACAACTGTTAGACATTGAGGATTTATGCCGATAGATTTTTTCACACAGGGACAAAAAAGCACTTCTGACAAAGAATTGTTTGGCATTTGTGATGACACCATTGGACGTGACAAGACACCTGCTTATTTGGATGAATCTAATCTGGATAATTGGATTGCGGAAGTGCACAATGGCAGCAGGAAACACATTGATTTTTATGCAATAGACTGTTGTGTCGTTTGGTGTCTGAACAATGGTGACTATGCCAATGCTTGTGACGGCATGTTGGCATATAACGACAATCACAACATTGTGTTTGTGGAATTAAAAGACCGTAATCCTCAATATAAACAATGGAAGATTAAAGCTGAGAAACAATTGAAAAGTACCATTGAATGTTTTAAAAGCAACCACAACACTAATGGTGTTTTGATAAAAGCGTATGCTTGCAACAAGCAGGCTTTGTTTGATGAAGGTGTGGAAGAATATCTGGAACGATTCAAAGACGAAACGGGCGTAACCCTCCGTGTTTTCAGAGAGATAGAAATTCAATAACATCAAAACATATCCCTGTAATTGTTCATTGTACATTGTACATTGTAAATTGTTAATTGACCATGTCCGAATACACCAACGTTGAGCATCCCTTTCTCGAAAAGCTTCGGGAGATTGGCTGGCAAGTGATTGACAAAGGCAGCGGCGGCATCCCGCAGGACCCGACTGAGACCATGCGCACCTCTTTCGATGAGGTAGTGCTGAAAGATGAGTTCTACAAAATGCTCGGCGAGCTCAATCCGTGGATTACCCAGGAGCAGAAAGATTACTGCTACCAGAAGATTACCACCGTCAACAAACCTTTGGTGGATGCCAACCGCGAGATTCACAACATTCTGTTGGAGGGCGTCCATCTGCTTACCAAGAACGAACAGACCGGAGAGGACAACCCTACAGCAAAGATCATCAACTTCGACAAATACGACAAGAACTCCTTCACCGCCATAAACCAGTTCCGCGTCGATACCCACAACACCAAGCCGTTCATCATCCCCGACATTGTCTGTTTTGTGAACGGATTGCCACTCATCGTGGTGGAATGCAAGGACGAGGACGTTTCAGAACCGATGAGCGAGGCCTACGACCAGATCAAACGCTACGCCAACCAGCGCGTCATTGACGATCCTTTTGCCGACGGCATAGAGGAAGGCTGCGAAAGGCTGTTCCATACTAATTTGTTCAGCGTCATCACCCGTGGTGTGGAGGCGCGCTGCGGCACCATCTCCGCCGATTTCGACTTCTACCTCAACTGGAAGGACATCTTCCCGGAAGAATACGCCGAAGATACCAACATCAACCCTGCTGAGCGTCAGGAAATCCTCGTCAAAGGTATGTTCAACCACGAAATCCTGATTGACATCTACCGCAACTTCACGCTGTTTATGCAGAAGGGCGACATCACCAACAAAATCATCTGTCGCTACCAGCAATATCGTGCGGTGGGCAAGATGATCCGCAAGTTGCAGAGCGGCACCGATTGGCGCAGCCGCAGCGGTGTGATATGGCATACGCAGGGCAGCGGAAAATCGCTCACGATGGTGTTCTTGGTCAAGAAGATGCGCCGCATTGCCGACCTTCGCGACTACCGCATCCTCATGGTGGTTGACCGCCACGATTTGGAAGACCAACTAGCCGAAACTGCCGAATATACGGGCGAGTTGCGTCACGACCCGAAAACCAAGAAGGTGCAGAATATTGTGGAGAACCGCCAAGCACTCGTGAAACTCGAAGGTGACACCGCCGACCTCAACCTGGTAATGATCCACAAGTTCGGCGAGAACAAGGAGTATTCGTTGGAGTCGCTGATAAAAACGGGCATCGTTCCGAAGTACGAATCATTTCCCGTCATTAACGAGAGCAGTAAGATTCTCGTGCTGATTGACGAGGCGCACCGTTCACAGGGAGGCGAGATGGGCGACAATTTGTTCCAAGCCTTCCCCAATGCGGCGCGTATCGGATTCACCGGAACCCCGCTCATCACCCCAAGACACAAGGCCACCACTTGCGAGCGTTTCGGACAATCGGCCGGCGATTTCATCGATGTCTATAAGATGAACGACTCCGTGAAAGATAATGCCACGGTTGACATCAAATACATTGGCCGTAAGAGCGACGACGACATCCCATTCAAAGACGAGTTCGATGCCGATTTTGAGCGGACTTTCGCAAACCGTACACAAGAAGAACGCATTGAGATTCAGAAACGTTACGGCACCATGATAACTTATCTCGAAAGTGCCAACCGAATCATGAAGAACGCCCGTGACATCCTTAAACATTACGTTTCAGAAGTACTTCCCAACGGATTCAAGGCGCAGGTGGTGGCTTCGTCTATTTTGGCGGCAGTGCGTTACAAAATCGCCCTCGAAAAGCTGATTCCCGAATTTATCGCCATGGAAGAGCGGAAATCAGACGAAGAACGCGATGATGTGATGCTGCAACGCCTGAAGATGCTGAAAGTGCGGGCGGTGGTATCAAGCAGTGGCAACAACGAGGCTGCCATTATCCGCAATGCAAGAATGGAGGCTTACACAGACGATGCCATTGTCAACTTCAAAAAGGATTTTGACGTGGAGAACCCGCTTTCGGGTATTGGTATCCTTTGCGTCTGCGACCGTCTGCTGACTGGTTTTGACGCGCCAGTGGAGCAGGTGATGTATCTCGACAAAAACCTGTCGGAGCACAATCTGATGCAGGCTATCACCCGAGTGAACCGCACCAAGAAGGGCAAAACGCACGGTCTGGTGGTCGATTACTTCGGTGTCACCAAGAATTTGCATAAGGCATTGGGCATCTACAGTGCGGAAGAGGAAAAGGAGGCTGCCTCCGAATTGATGGATTTCGATACTTATTTTTCGGCCATCGAAAAGGAAATTCCCGAGTTGGAGATGCGTTACAACAAGATTATCCAACGTTTTGAGGAAGCTGGCATTTCCGACATCCAAGATTTTCTTGAGCAAAGAACTGACAAAGAGCGCGAGAAGTCTCTGTGCGAACAGATTGTTTCCGTTTCAGCAAGCATTAAATTCCGTTCTGAGCAGGATGCGCTGTTCCGCCTGTTCTTCGATATTTTCGACTTGCTCTTCAATGAACCCGAAACGCGCAGCCGTTACTATGTGCCGGCCAAGCGGATGGCCTATATTGTTGCTCTTGTTCGTTGGCATTATAAAGACGAAACCCTTGATCTGAAGTGGGCGAGCGAGAAGGTGCGCCGCTTGTTGGACAAATACTTGAAATCCGAAGGCGTGCGCGAAACTGTTCCCGAAGTGGACATCCTGTCCGCCGATTTCCCGAAAATCGTCAACAAGATGTACAACACGCCGCAGACCATAGCGTCAGCGATGGAGCACCAAATCCGCGACCGTATCATCATCAAATTGGGCGAGGGCAGAAATACCGCTCTATATCAGAAGTTCAAAGACCGCATGGACAATATTCTGACAACCTATTCTGGCAATTGGGCGGAAATGATCAGTGAGTTGGAGCGTCTGCGTCGGGAATTGGCGAATCCGAAGCCTGCGGTGGTGTCGGAAGAAAAAGAGCCCTTCTACGACAAACTTTGCCAATGCGCTGGCCTGGATTTTGAGGAAAAGCACGACAATATCCTTGCTGTTACGGATAAAGTGGTGGCTTTGATCCTGGAAGCGATGGCCATCCCGAACATTTGGACCAAACCGACCAATGTGAACGACTTGCGAGGCAAGATCGGCACAACTTTACGCTTTTCAAAGATTCCTGCGTTGAAAGAGAATAGCGAATCGATTGTTACCGAATTGATTAAGTTGGCAAAAAGCAATGAGAGCGTATTGAGGAGATTTGTATGAGAATTGGGGGTTTAGATATAGTAATCAAACGTTCGAAACGCAGAAAGACCATCACGGTCAATATTGAACGTGATGGCAGTGTAAATGCTGTGGCACCGTTCGATTGCGAGGATGAAACTATTCGCAAAGAGCTTGAGGCAAGAGAATATCTGATTTGCAGGCATGTGGCCAACCGTAAGGCGGTAAATAAGGCGTATATCAACCGCAATTTTGTCAATGGCCAGGCTTTTCTTTTTATGGGAGCATCGTACAATTTGCTTATTACAGATAAAGTAAAAAAGTCGTTGGAGATTATTGACGATAAGTTTGTCCTGAAGGAATCTTGTTTGCCGAAAGCCAAAGAAACTTTCGTCAAGTTTTATAAGAAACAAGGCTTACCCTATCTGCAAGAACGTGTTTCTTATTATTCAAAATTGGTTGGTCGCGAACCCGTATCTATCAGAATCATCGAATTGGGCTCGCATTGGGCTTCCTGTACCTCGCGGCAAACCATCAATTTTCATTGGAAATGTATTATGGCCAAGCCGATAATTATTGATTATTTGGTTGTCCATGAACTTACACACCTGAAATATCCCCAACACACCCGACAGTTCTGGGATGCGGTTTTCTCTGTGATGCCGAATTTCAAGGAGTGTGAAGAGTGGTTACACGAATATGGGGTGACGTTGAGTTTGGAGTCGGAGTCGCCTATGGTTCGGTTCTGACCGCTCAACAACCAACTGTCTTACATCGCGTTCCGCATCGGCTTCATCAGCTCCGCGAGCATCTGTTTTGCGCGCATGATCTGGATCTTCACGTTCGAGAGGGTGAGGCTCAGCCGTTCGGCAATCTCCTCGTAGGCGAGATCCTCGTAATAGCGCAGCTCGATGACCCGGCGGTAGCGGTCAGGGAGCTCCGAAACGGCCGCGCGCAACAGCTGCAGCCGCTGCTTGTCGATGATTTCCTCCTCGGGGGTGCGCTGCAGGTTGTCCTCGCTTTTGTCGATGATGGAGGTGGTGCTGGAGGTGTAGAGGTCCTCCTCGAAATATTGCGGCATGTTGTTCTTTACACGCAGGAAGTCGATGCTGTTGTTCAGCGCGATACGGTAGAGCCACGTCGAGAAGGCGTACTTCGGCGTGTATTTGTCCAAGTAGCGGAACGCCTTGCCGAAGGTCATCAGTGTGAGGTCCTCGGCGTCGTCCTTGTTCTTCACCATGCGCACCAACATGTAGTAGATGCTGTCGCGGTAGAGTCGCATCAGTTCCGCGTACGCCTGCTGGTCGTTGTGGTCCAGCGCTTTGCGTAAAAGCACGTAGTCGCGTTTCGCCTTTTCGGTCTGACAGGTGTTCGTAGTGTTCATTGCGCTATTTTTTTGTGGTGTAACTTGGCCGACAGCCAGAGCAGCGGGGGCAGAATGGCAAACAGAAGGTCGTAGAATAGGAGGCTCGGGATGTTCTGTTTCTCCTGGAGCCTCGCCGCCGAAATGCCCATGACCACGTACAGGCTGGCGATGCGCAGCACGGCGATACCGATGGTGATGTAGAGCGCAATCGGCTGGTGCAGGGCGGCGACAATGGAGAGGGCCAGCAAGATGTAGAACAACAGGTTCGTGAGTTCGTAGCCGCTCAGCAGAAGCCTGTTTTTCATGGAGTTGTATTTCCGAGTGAAGAAGAGACTGACCTTGTGGAGGCGCCAGTAGCCGTAGGAGGGCGTGTGCTGCTGCCGGGTGGCCGCATCCGGGTCGTACTCCACGGCGACGTTGTTCGGGGTGGAGGCGCGGTGGATGAAGATGTCCTCCTCGCCGAAAAGCAGGTGGTTGTAAGCGATGAACCCGTTCTGCTTGTAGAAGAGCGGCCGCACGAACGCCACGTTGTTGAGATCGCCGCGGTAGGTGCTGTGCATCAGCGCGTGGGCGAAGTACTGCACCGCGCCGATGAGGTTGTCGTAGAGCAGGAAATGGCTGTAAATGCCTTTTTTCTTCTCGTAGGTGTTGTATCCTAACACGATTTTCTGCTGGAACTGGAAGTTCTGGGCCATCTTGGAGAGCCATTGGCGGGAGTTCGGCTTGCAGTTCGGGGCGGTGAGCAGGATGTGGTCGTAGGTGGCGCACTTCACGCCCATCGAGATGGCCATCTTTTTGCCCCGGCTGGTGGAGACCGCCGTGCTCAAATCCACGAGTTTGATGTTGGGGTAGCGGTCCTTGTACTCGCGGATGGCCTGCAGCGAATTTTCGTCCCGGGAGCGATCGTTCACAATCACAATCTCGAAGGAAGAATACTGCTGGTCAAGGAGTTGCGGAAGGTTCTGCACGGCTAATGCCGCGTCGTCGCGCACCACGATGACCACCGATACGGGTATGTCCCGGAAGCCTAATGCGGACTTCTTCCGATGGAACGCGAAACGGCCGTATATGACGTAGTAATAGACTAATTGAATGAGAGTTATAACGCCAAATACTATTAAAATAGCCAAAGCTACTTTCGTAATATGCATTTTATGAAACGGTTTAGGTTAATAGTTTGGCCGCAAAAGTAATCATTATTTCGTTAAAAGATGTATCTTTGCCAAAAAATTATAAACAAACTTACGAACATAAACGATGAAGTTCACACTCCTGAAAGAAGACGGCAAAAGCCGCGCCCGCGCCGGTCTCATTGAGACTGCGCATGGCGAAATAGAGACCCCGATTTTTATGCCCGTGGGCACGCTTGGTGCTGTCAAATCGTTGCATATCAGGGATTTGAAAGAACATGTGAAAGCGCAGATTATCTTGGGCAACACCTATCACCTCTACCTGCGACCCGGCATGGAGGTGCTGCGCGCGGCCGGCGGACTGCACAAATTCAACGGCTGGGACCGCCCGATTCTCACCGACAGCGGCGGCTTCCAGGTCTTCTCGCTGAGCCACCGGCGCAAAATCAATGCCGAGGAAGGCGTCTGGTTCCAGTCGCACATCGACGGTTCGCGCCATCTGTTCAGTCCCGAAAAGGTCATGGACATTGAACGCACCATCGGCGCCGACATCATCATGGCTTTCGATGAGTGTACGCCTTATCCTGCTGACTACCAATATGCTAAGAAATCGATGGAGACCACCTGCCAGTGGCTCGACCGTTGCATCGCCCGTTTGGACGAGACCGAGCCTTACTACGGTTACGAACAGACGCTTTTCCCGATTGTGCAGGGCAGCACCTACCGCGACCTGCGCGTGAAGTCGGCGGAGTACGTGGCCTCGAAAAACTGCGACGGTAACGCCATCGGTGGCGTCTCTGTGGGGGAACCCACCGAGCTGATGTACGAGATGACAGACCTTTGCTGCCAGATCCTGCCCAAGGACAAACCCCGCTACTTGATGGGAGTAGGTACGCCCGCCAACATTTTGGAAGACATTGCGTTAGGCGTGGATATGTTCGACTGCGTGATGCCCACGCGCAACGCCCGCCACGGTATCATCTTCACTTGGGAGGGCGTGATGAACATGCGCAACGAGAAATGGAAGAACGACTTCACGCCGATCGATTCGGAGAGCGACCTCTTCGCCGACCGCGAATACACCCGCGCTTTCCTGCGCCATCTCTACGTTGCGGACGAGATTCTCGGCCCGATGATCGGCAGCATCCATAACCTGCACTTCTACCTCGACCTGGTCAAGACCGCCCGGCAGAAAATCCTCGACGGCACGTATTCGACGTGGAAGGACGAGGTGCTGCCGAAAGTCTCGCGAAGACTATGATTTTGTTGCGGAAATGGTTGCTGAAAATGCGGAAAAATGCGGAAACTATTATGTGAATTTCCGCACTTTTCCGCATTTCCGCATTGTTTTCGCAATGAAATCTACAATTGCATCCAATTATCGAAATCTTCCGCGCTGACGAGTCCCAATTCCAGCGCGGCCTCGCGCAGCGTGAGTCCGTGCTCGTGGGCGTGTTGCGCAATCTTCGCGGCGTTGTAGTAGCCGATGTGCGGGTTCAGCTTCGTGACGAGCATCAGCGAGTTGTGCAGGTGCATGGAGATGCGCTCCAAGTTGGGCTTTATCCCCTTGAGACAGTGGTCGTTGAAGGAGTTGATAACATCTGCCAATAAGCGCGATGATTGCAGCAGGTTGCGGCCGATGAGCGGCATGAAGACGTTGAGCTGCAGGTGGCCCTGCATGGCGCCGGTGGTGATGGCCACGTCGTTGCCGATGACTTGGCAGCAGACCTGCGACAGCGCCTCGCACTGCGTGGGGTTCACCTTGCCGGGCATGATGGAGGAACCGGGCTCGTTGGCGGGCAGGATCACCTCGCCGAAACCGCAGCGCGGACCCGAGTTCAGCAGCCGGAAGTCGTTGGCGATCTTCATCAGCGACACCGCCAAACGCTTGAACGCGCCCGACATCTCGCAGAGCGAGTCATGGGTGGCCATGGCTTCGAACTTGTTCGGACAGTTGGTGAACTCGTAACCCGTGAATTTGTTGATGTATTGCAAGGCAATCTTATCGTAACCTTCTGGCGTGTTGATGCCGTTGCCGACTGCCGTTCCGCCGATAGGCAGTTCCATCAAGTGCTTGAGACTCTGTTGGATAACCTCGTAGCCGTGCTCCAACTGCGAGAGATGCCCAGAGAGTTCGTCGCCTAAGGTCAGCGGGGTGGCGTCCATAAGGTGGGTGCGCCCGATCTTCT